>ENA-UOOR01003036-UOOR01003036.1-fermentation-metagenome-genome-assembly--contig:-NODE-3036-length-15611-cov-2.908395_pt1 | contig 15611 bp, 13 predicted proteins | sample MGYA00245780_ERZ724029 | MGnify/ENA primary metagenome ERZ724029 (study PRJEB28704, sample SAMN03018315) | fermentation metagenome | biome: anthropogenic terrestrial biome; feature: soil; material... | reverse complement strand
AAAAGCGAGCTTTTCCTGATACGCTTTGTTCGCAAGCATTTGCGCCTCTCTCTGGTTGGATAAGAAACCGCACTCGACAAGAATCGCAGGTGCACTCGCGTGCTCCAATAAAAATATCTTATTGTTATCAGGCTTTATCTTCCTGTTGTTGTCAGGCAACAATAGCTTTGAAGACTCCTGAACGCAAAGCGCAAGATCCTTGCTTAAACTGTTTACCTGCGAATAGAAAGTCTGTAAGCCGTTATACTTTTCGACAGGAAATTTATTCATATGAATACCGACATAAATACAGTTCTCATAACTCTCTATAATCTTGAGGCGGTTATGAAGGTCGTAGTATTTCTTCCGTTTCTCTTCGCCCTCTTTGTAAAGCAGAATATCGGTAGAGCGTGTCATAACAACATTATAACCGGAGATTGATAACAACTCCTGCAGCTTGCTTGCGATTGCGAGATTGAGTTCCTTTTCTTTAAACCCGTTTGCCACAGCTCCCGGATCCTCTCCGCCGTGACCCGGATCTATTATTATCGTAAGCGGCTCGTAATTGTTGTTTATTACCGCTGTTATTTTTTCGTCAACATCCCTTGCTTTACGGAACGTCTCGTATCCGATGGAAGTAAAAAGTGAAGCGAAGCAATAAAAAAGCAATATCAGAATCACTATCGAGCAAAAAATTAACATGCTGAGTCTGGCGTCTTTATAAATATTCTTTGGGCTGCTCTGCTTTTTCTCCGGCGGCTTTTTTTTCATATTTTCGACCATTCCCCTTTTCTTTGTCGGATGTAAACGAAAAAGCGGGAGTAGCTCAGTTTAAGACTTTAGCCCAATATGGCGAACTCCCGTATATTGCCGTTATACAGGAATATATGAAATAAGCCTGCTATTTATTCTTAGGAGCTTTAGGCGGAGAAATATTTATACCGAGCATTTTTCTTATCGGTTTGTCGCGTATTCCAAGCTGAAAACCGAGTGTACAGGCAGCGAGCCCCGGAATAAGCAGCAGAATGGGTATAATCATATTCAAATACTCATTGTTATTGATAAAGAGCAATATACCGTCATAAGATCCAAACAGGAAAAACAAAATTATCTTGATTATCCCGGCGGCATTGTCTAAATCTATTAAATCCAAAATGATATAAATAAGAGTAAAGAGCATTGTAGGCGCATACGAAAGAGCTGCGATTTTTAAGCCCTCCCAGGGATTTACAGTATCTTTATCCTTAGCGTATTTAACAGAGTTTAAAAATCCGTAATTAAACATCATATCATACATTAAAAATATAAAAAACGCTATCGAAAAAACAGCACCTATTATCCTTAAAGTAACCGAGCCGGAGGCGAAGGTGGCAAAACTGACAATAATCCCGAAAACGCTCATAGAAACCTGAGTCGTCCAGAACTTGAAAATATAATTTGAATGGGTGATATAGAGCTTAAAAAAATCTTTCAAAACAATATTGACTCCTATGCTTTTTTTCTATTCTACATTTTATATTGATTAATTTCAATATAAAAAAGTAAATATTAAGCAAAAAGTACCGACTTAAAAATCGGTACCTGCATTTTTTTATTTTTTCTCGTTTTTATCTTTTTCCCTAAAGTACTTTATAAGCCAAAAGGAAAATAGAACTATAATCAGTACCGATGCAGCGGCTGCAATAATTTTAATTATATTATCAGCACTAAAGAAAGAAGGAGTCTCTGCGCTTGTATCCGTTTCTGTTTGGGAAATATCAGCGTCATGCGAGGTATTATCCCCCGATATGGTATTACTGATATCTGAGTTTTCGACCTCCGATTCAGAGATGGATGAAGTCTGAAAAACTCCGATGTTTACCGAAACGTCATTACAGAAAACATCAACATTCTCATCATTCGTATAACCAGTATCGTAGAGCTTTATCTCGCTGCCGTTTGCTTTTTTTTCATCAAGCACTCTGAAGGTTATAGTCGTAAAAAGCTGGTTGTCATCGGTAACACCGTGCCCTAAATCAAGCGTGGCGTATAAATACGAACATTTGAAATACCTCTCGCCGTCTTTGTCCCAAACGGTGGTCATGTCCTCTAACTTACCGTCCCATGCATCCGGTATATTATGGTGCCATTCCAAAATCTCAAGACTATCAAAATCATAATCAAGCGAACATAAGACAAGAATGATTCCCGCCTCATCGTCTATGTTGTTTACAGCGACTACTACTTCGAACGTATCTCCGGTCTTTAGCTCCACATCATCGACAGTAAGCGAGAATGTCGCACCTAATGCGTTTGCCGGAATAACCGACAAAAAGAATATGAAAAGAACACAGACATTCAAGAATAACAGACTCTTCAGTTTCATTTTTATAATCATTCCTTTCATTAGTGATGCAAACCACCGTAGGTATAAAACTGTAGAAAAAAGATTAGCAATCTAACTTATCCCTATTAAAAGAAAGTTACAGCTCGAACCTCTGCTTTTTCTTCTTATGACGGATTGTTGAGACGAGTGCGGCGATGATACCGGCCAAAAGCGTTAAGCAAATAAATGAGGATATAACCATCTCATTATAATCGGTTCCCGGAAGTATTTCGACCTCGTTGTTAAAAAATACCGCTCCCGCATTGGTATTGACCGAATCCTTTTTTGTAAAACGGGCAAAAACGGTAAGTCCGTCATTCCCGATCTTCGCCGGAAAGTTGACCGCCTCTCCGCCCTCTGAATCTGTAAACCAGCCGGTAAAAACATAACCGTTCTTTTTTGGATTGGGTATCTGCTCAACCTTTTCGCCGGAGAGCACATCGATAGAATACGTAATATCCTCTTCCGTAATGAAAAGGACCTCCTCACCAAGCGACCTGCCTAAGAAAAAGTAATCGAATGTTACCGGAGTACCCGTTGTGGCAGCGGTAAAGTAAACGCCTGTTACGGTGATTTCACTATCAAACTTCAAGTATTTGTCAAGCGGAATATACCCCTGCCATGTTCCCTGAATATCGCTCGGAACACAATAGTCATCATAACCGAACAATTCATACAGGCTCTGGGAGAAATTAATGGAATAACCGCCGCTGAAATTAACAGTAATATTCCATTTTGCACTCATATCAGTAGTTACGCCGAAATAAAGGCGGTTATAAGTTGAAATATCGACCTTTTTATTTACACTTAACCCGGTTGTAACCCAGGTGTTTACGGAATCGGCGTTAAATTTAACGGTATATCTTCCGTCCTCCGTATAAGTGGGGATATAATCCGCTACACCGGACAAACGCTTTGTTTTATTAGTCTCGGAGGGAATAAGGTCAAGTCCGGTTTCGACTAACTTTTCTGAGGGCTTGGTATTGCTCTCTCCGCGCCGCAGAGAGGGATATACACCTCTCATTCCAATGATTTCATATCTTTCATGATTTCTATCGTAGTTTTTGGTATCCGCAATGACAGGATAAGTGACAACCTTATTGCGAAGTGTTAAAATCTCGGTTGTATATTCAATATCATCCTCCGTAATAACAGCAAACAGACCGTCAGAATCAGGGAGGTTGATTTTATCGACACCGAAAACACCCTCCTCTTTAATATTGACCCCGACATTGAAAGTTGTGGTCCTGATGCTACGGACTGAGGGAATAAGCTCAAGGTCATATACGAAACTATCGACATAAGAGGGATAATAGTTATATTTGTCTGCGGATGGTGAATAAGTGGTTGAAATCACCTGTCCTGCCTCGTTGAAGCTCATAAGGCGTATAAAACCCTCACCGTCACAAGTACAGTTGTTTTCAACATGCTTCACTTCGTTATTAAGCTCTGCGTACTGATAGTCCGCAAGTATCTCAAGTACATATCTGTCGGTACCTTCGACACGACGAAGCTGGTCAGCGGCGCCGGGACTGTGACCGCAGAGAACCATCTTTACATTCTCGTTTGGTACAACAATTTCGTTCCAGATTACTTCAGCGCGATCGGATTGAAATTTACCCGAAGGCAAAATATACTCATGCGTTAAAATAATTACATTACGTTCGTTATACGAACGGATGACAGCGTTTGCCCATTCAACCGTATCCGTGCTTGCCTCATCATAACAGCCTAAATATAATAAAAGAAAATCATAATTTCCCATAGAGATAAGGTCGTAATGATGCGTGTTGTTCTTGTAATTGCCACCGTACCATTCAAAATCCTCATAGCGTTTGCTGCCGAAATACTCACAAAAGTATGTATAATCGGCTTTATCGTGCTTTATATCATGATTTCCGCTTACTACACCGTTCGGGATAAGTGCTTTATCTAAAATAGCTTGTGCCCCAGAGGCTACACTGAACTGCTTGCGCGCCTCGGCATCGCCTGCTTCGGTCTGATCAACAATATCCCCGGTGTTGGCAACATATGCAATATTTCCGGTAATATACTCGTTTTTTGCGTAATTCATAATATCTGTATAAAACTGATTAAGGTCGCTGTACCTTGAATAATACTGCGGATCGCTTAACCATAACATTGTGTCACTGCCGTTTGAGATAATATACGGACTTGCCTTGATACGCATTTTACCGTCTTTTGAATATGTGGCAATATTTGCCATAAAAGATATACTGACACCGCTTTCCGCTCTGGCAAGCGTATCCCAGGATGATTTTTTATAGTTCCAACCCTGGAGAAGTATATCCTCGCTGCTGCCTGTCTCACCTGAATATGATATAACGGCGTCGCCTGTATTTTCTCCTGTTTCCACGACAAAGGACTGGTAAGGAATCGAGTTTCCTACAGCTTCTGTTACTACATCCTGCTTATCGGCAAATGAAGCAAGTACTTCGTCTGACGAGCGCAGTCCGGTCATAGAGTATGGCCCTATTCTGTTAAAATACATATTTATTCTGCCTATAAGGTCTACAGAATATATCTTCGCATTCGCGTTTGCGGGAATAGTAAGCGTTGCTGTTCCGTTGTTGTTAACAAGACTGTAATCAGGTATTGTTCGTTCAACAAAAAATGTATACATCCTCTCGACCTTATTACCGAGCGAATCGGTTGCAATAAGGTATAGGTTATGAGAGCCTTCTGTGAACGATTTGAGCGAAAGGCTGTTACCCGTAACCGGAATATTATCGACCTCCGCGTTTAAAGTCACGGCCATTTCGTCGACTGCGGTGAATTTTATTATGTTGCTGTTTGCGATGACATCACCGTTATTGAAAGACAGCTTTAATTCTGGTGCGGTATTGTCGATTTTGATTTTGCGTGTTTCGATAACGGAATCATTGATGTATAAATCAATATCGTAAATACCGTCTTCAAATTCCGTGGTATTTATTGAAAAATAAGTTATGTCAGTAGAAGGTTTTTCGAAAACATAATCTATATATAAGGGAACGTTAGGTGTAGAGCCTCCGAGCTTCGTCTCGTTGTTCCAGCCGTCTCCTACCTGTTGATTTTCAGAATATTGCGAAAGAGACGGAGTAACGTCGGCACTGTCTGAAACAGGCATATATCTGATCATTTCCGAGGGTGATTCGGCGTCTTGAACCCCCAACTTAATCGAAACGGATTTGATTATAATATCATCTAAATTGTATTCGCCGTATTTTTTGCTTCCGTCGAAAGTCTCGCTTCCGGCGGTCAGTAAAACTTTTATCTCATTTTTACCATCAATAAGCATATTTCCGCTGAAATTAAAGCTGCTATCTCCTTCGGCAAGATACCCGATAACCGTACCGTTTAATGATACGCTGCATTTTTTACTCTCGCAGCCGGTTACGCTTATGTTTATAAAGTTTTCAATATTCTCACCTGACACCGGGTTGTAGCTTTTTTCACTGATTTTGGCATAATCGGCATTTTTTGAAAAAACATTATAGATGCCGGAAACATACTCCGGATCCTCTTCCGCAAGTATATATATTCCGCCTAAAGCGAGCATAATTAGCAAAATTATCGGTATATGCAGCATTTTTTTTCTTTTCATAAATTGGTTTCTTTCCTTTATTTCACGTATGCGCATTATTATCCATATTAAAACTTAATATATCAATTCGGTATTATAATATAAAAATCTAAAAATGTCAAGCATATCGAATATAAAGGCCTTGCTCGTGTTGACTTTTTAGCTTTCTTTTGATATACTGAACATTAATAAATAACGGAGAAACACGATGTCTAAATACAAAACTATTTGTTTTGCAAATCAAAAAGGCGGAGTCGGAAAAACGACCTGTGCCGTTAATATTGCCGCTTGTATTGCCCGTTCAGGAAAAAAGGTTTTGCTTATAGATTCCGACCCTCAGGGAAACGCAACAAGCGGTTTGGGTATAAATAAACGGAACACCGGAGCGACGGTATATGACCTTATCATAGGCAGAAGCAGAGCAGACGAAGCTGTGATTCCCACAGAATATGAGAACCTTTACATAGTGCCGTCGAGTATAAACCTTGTCGGCGCAGAGCTTGAGCTTGTCGATGAGGAAAAACGCGAATTCAGACTACGCGATGCGCTACAGGTAGTAAAAGACGATTATGATTATGTTATTGTAGATTGTCCGCCTTCTTTAGGACTTATTACAATAAACGCTCTTACAGCGTCTGATGCAATTATAGTTCCGGTGTTATGTGAGTACTATTCTCTTGAGGGCTTATCACAGTTAACTATGACAATCAAACAGATAAAACGTCTTTATAACCCTTCTCTTGAGCTTTTAGGTGTTCTTATCAATATGTTTGATGGCAGGCTTAATCTCAGCGTTCAGGTGCTTGAGGAGATAAAAAAGTATTTTTCCGACAAGTTATTCAAAACACCTATTCCGCGTAATATAAAAATCAGTGAAGCACCGAGCTACGGTATGCCTATTACGGAATATGACAGACATTCAAAGGGTTCTGCAGCATATGCTGCAGTCGCAAGAGAAGTAATGGACAGATGTGGATATTAAATCAATGCAAAGAGAGTGTAGATATGAAAAAAAAAGGACTCGGACGCGGACTTGACGCTTTATTATATGATAACTCCATAGAAAATGTCAGCAGTGGGATAACGATGCTTAAACTTATCCACATAGAGCCGAATAAAACTCAGGCACGCAAAAAATTCGATGAAAGCTCGTTGCAGGAGCTCGCCGATTCGATTTTACAGCACGGGTTGGTTCAACCGATTGTGGTGCGTAAAAAGCAGAACGGCTTTTATGAGATAATTGCCGGAGAACGCCGCTGGCGCGCTTCAAAAATGGCCGGTTTGAGTGAGATTCCGGCAATAGTGAAGGATGTTAACGACCTCGACTCTTCCGAGCTATCTCTTATCGAGAACCTTCAGAGGGAGAATTTAAACGCAGTCGAAGAAGCCTGCGGTTACCGTGATTTGATTGAGAATTTCGGGTTGACACAGGAGGAAGCTGCAAAGCGTGTCGGAAAATCAAGAGCTGCTGTCGCAAACTTGTTAAGGATTCTTAAGCTCCCACGCGAAGTATTAAATCTGGTAGAGAATGATGAACTCTCTTACGGACATGCACGGGCGTTACTTCCACTGCTCAATACACTAAAAGATGCAGATATCCTGTCACAGGCGAAATTAATTATAAACCGCGGTTTGTCTGTACGAGATACCGAGATACTTGTAAAAAGGCTGCTTTCCATGCCGATAGTAACGAACAGACAATCATTGATGTCGAAGACATATTATAAGCAGCTTGAAAACAGAGTAAGCGCTCATCTCGGCCGCAGGGCCTCAATACAACTTTTTCAGAACGGAAAAGGTAAACTTTCACTTGCTTATTCAAGCTCGCAGGATCTGGAGTGGCTATTAGAGCTTTTGTGCGGCGATGGTTTTTTTACCAAAACCAGCGATGATAACTCGGAATAGACTTTTTTATCATATTTATCATATATGAAATATCGTAAAACGGATGTTCATCAGCTTAATTTATTTTTATTTATAAAGAGGGTTCATTATGTTAGACATTAAATTTATCAGAGAAAACACTTTGAAAGTAAAAGAGCGTCTGAATTCACGCTGCACGGATTATACAAATCTTATCGACAAGGTTATGGAGCTTGATACAAAAAGACGCGAGATACTCATAGATAACGAGGAACAAAAAGCAAAACAGAATAATGTGAACAAATCTATCCCTGCTTTGAAAAAGGAAGGCAGGGAGCTTGCTCCTTTATTTGAGGAGCTTAAACAGATCGCCGCTAAAATAAAAGAGGATGATCGTATACAAAGCGAAACTGAAACAGAACTTGAGAATATCCTGCTCTCGATTCCGAATATCCCGGACGAATCGGTTCCTTTAGGAAAAGATTCCGAAGATAATTTGGAGATAAAAAAATACGGCACTCCGACGGTATTTACCTTTGAACCGAAAACACATTGGGACTTAGGCAGGGATTTGGGAATTCTTGATCCTGAGACTGCTGCTAAGGTTACCGGTGCCCGTTTTCATTTTTATAAAGGACTCGGCGCCAGACTTGAGCGCGCTGTTATAAACTATTACCTTGATACCCATACGTCAAAAGGCTATACTGAGGTTTTACCGCCATATATGGTGAACCGCGATTCGATGAGAGGTACAGGTCAGCTCCCGAAGTTTGAGGATGACGCTTTTAAAGTCGCATACAACGATTATTTTCTTATCCCCACAGCAGAGGTTCCTGTTACTAATATGCATCGCGGCGAGATTCTGAGAAAGAGTGATCTGCCGATTAAGTACTGCGCTTATTCCGCCTGCTTCAGGGCAGAGGCGGGCAGCGCGGGACGCGACCAGCGTGGTCTCATCAGGCAGCACCAGTTCAATAAAGTCGAGCTTGTAAAGTTTTGCGATCCGGATACCTCTTTTGGCGAGCTTGAAAAGCTCACCAATGATGCTTGCGATGCTCTTGAGGGATTATGTCTCCCCTACCGGGTCGTACTGTTATGTACCGGTGACATGGGCTTTTCTTCTGCAAAAACCTATGATATCGAGGTCTGGATGCCCTCATATAATAAATATGTGGAGATTTCCTCCTGTTCCTGCTTTACTGATTATCAGGCACGCAGAGCAGGTATACGTTATAAGTCGGATGTAAAAGACAAAGCGGCTTTTGTTCATACTCTAAACGGATCCGGGCTTGCAGTAGGCAGAACAGTCGCTGCCATTATGGAAAACTTCCAGAATGCTGACGGAAGCATAAGAGTGCCAGATGCGTTGATACCTTATATGGGAACGAATATAATCAGATAGTCATTAAGCGTTAAAACTCCGTTTGTGACGCTAGTCACGGAAAGGTACGGTTATAATATGACAATTGAATTTGTTATCTGGGCGTTTTTAATCGGCGTTGCGGTCGCAACGATTTATACTTTTTATACAAAAGTTGTTCTCGGAAAGCTTGTCAGAAAACTCATCGAAATAGACGCTTGTTCTCCTGAAACTGCCATTTCGCTTGAACAGATCGATTACAAAATGAACAGTTCAGTTGAACGCGCTTTAAAAAAGAACAGCTCTTTCTCACAGACTGTGCGTACCGATGGTAACGGGTTGTTCTATATCAATCCCGAAGATCTTAAAAAAGCCGGAACAAAATACAGAAACGACGGAATCACTATTTATATACTTTTGGTATTACTGCTCGTTCTCGGAGCGACAGCATTGATATGCGCATATTTTTTCCCGAGTGTCATTCAAAGATTCATCTCCGCTATTCAGAATATAATAGGACAATAAGACAACTGATTATTTTTCATCCTGAGAAGGAGTGATTATTCATGCATGCAAAAAAACGCAGGGCAAGACCTGCGGTTGTTATTCTTGTAACGGCGATTATATTGGTCGTTATCACCGTTTTGGTTTTCCTTTTGCTCGGATACCGTTATATTTCAACCGAAAAGGGAATAAAATTTCTTGGCAAAGCAGAAAGCGGACAGCCCATAATAGGACTGTTAAAGTATCCTAACGGGATGAAAGCAAGGCTTGATTTTATAAACTCATCCATTACCTATGAAAATGGGGACCTGTATACAGGGGGTATTGACGGTGTTTACAGGGACGGTAAGGGAACGATGCAGTATTCTGCGACCGGAGATATCTATGTCGGGGATTTCACAGCCGATGAAATGACAGGCTCAGGTGTTTATACTTATTCCAACGGTGACCGCTACGAGGGCTCGTTGCTTGACGGAAAGATGAGCGGAAAAGGTCTGATGACTTTTAGAGGTGGCTCGATCTATGATGGAAATTTTGTCAATGGTATGCGAAGCGGTTATGGTGTTTATACATGGGCCTCGGGTGCAAGATATGAAGGAACATTCGATGAGGATGTTAAAAACGGCTACGGTAAAATGACCTATGCAAACGGTGATTACTTCGACGGTCAGTTCGTTGATGATAAAAGACACGGAAAGGGAACCTATATCTAGGCGGGAGAGGAAGATATTAAAGAGAGCTACACGGGCAGCTTTGTAAATAATCTTATAGACACCCGGATTCTTAAATCCGACGGAAGTTTTGAAACAAAAGCTGACGGCAGTTTTGTGCATGGCGAAATGGGCAGATATGTTTTTGCCGGAACAGGAAAGCCTTATGTGGGCTATTTTGAAGCCGGAAAGGTTGTAGGGGAGGACTTTAATGTCGGTCCGACTCAATGACCGATAGATATTATTTATAATTGTATTTAACTTACAGGAAATGGAGGATATATGGGAGAATTCATTTTATCTGCTTTTGCAGACGAGATAGACGCAAATTTCGATGTTCAATTAAACGCTTTGAAAAAGCTTTCTATCGGCATGATCGAGCTCAGAGGCGTTGACGGAAAAAGTTTTGTCGATTTGACGGAGAATGAGCTTTATACTGTTAGAAAAAAGCTTGAAGATAATAACATTACAATTTCTGCACTCGGATCTCCAATCGGAAAAATCGCCGTTGACGGCGACTTTGAAGCACATAAAAAGCTATTTTTGAAAGTTATGGATATCGGTGATTTTCTCGGATGTAAAAGAATCCGCATGTTCAGCTTTTATCCGGCAGAAGGTATAAGCGACTCGGAATTTGAAGCAAAAGTTTTTTGCATGATCGGTGAACTACTTGAAATGGCGGAAAAAAGAAGCTTTGTGTTATGCCATGAAAATGAGAAGGATATTTACGGTTGCTCTCCCGAAAGAGAGTTAAAGCTTGTAAAGCACTTCAATGGAAGACTTCGCATAGTGCTCGATCCCGGAAATTTTGAGTTCTGCGGAATAGATGGCTCTAATGCATACGAGCTCTTGCACGAATATATAGATTATATGCATATAAAGGACGCGGATGCTAACGGAATTATTGTCCCGCCGGGAAAGGGTATCTCCCCTATCAAAAAGACACTTGCCGCACTCAGAAGGGACCGTCCCGACGAGGATGTTATTCTGACCATAGAACCTCATCTTATTATGTTTACAGGGCTTTCGTCACTCTCTAAGGTTGACGATATCAAACACAAGTACAGCTTTTCATCGCCTTTTGAGGCATTTAAAACGGCAGTCGACGCTGTAAGAGCGATGATTGCCTCGATTTGAATAGTTTTACCGCAAAATTAAGAGGGCTGAGATTCAGTCCGTTTTTAGCGTGCCTTTTTACGGGAGTGTTATATGCACTCCCCTGTTATTTTGAAAAGCTTTTTTTTCTGTCATACGTTTCGCTTACGGCTTTTTTTATCATTTTAATAAAAAATGAAAACCGAAAAAAGCGGTTCGGATATTTTTTTTCTTTCTCGTTTGGTTTCTTTTTCACTCTTTACATATGGCTTAGTACACTGTATCCGTTTCCGGGATTTAATTTCACCGATTCTCAGGCAAAAATCATCATAATACTGGCATGTATCGGAATCCCGCTTTTCCATGCGCTGCTGCATTCCGCTATAATGAGCCTGACAAAGTTCCTTCCAAAAAGCAGAATTGTTTCTGTTATCGGCTTTGGTTGTGCATGGATTCTCAGCGAATGGGTTTTTTCGCTCGGAACTCTCGGTTTCCCCTGGGGCAGAGCCGCACTGAGTCAGGTCGGATTTCTTTATTCCATTCAGTCAGTTTCGCTGTTTGGTTCCTATTTTATCGCCGCTGTATTGGTTTGCTCTTGCATGTTGTTTGCGTTCGCTGTTATTGACAAAAAACGCACTTTTGCTTTTGCCGGGTTGTCAATAATTACCGCTAATATAGTTTTGGGAGCAGTTTTGTATTATATACCTGTCAAGACCGGGGATAAAATACAAACAGCGATTTTGCAGGGCAACGCATCGATGGAGGAGAAATGGAGCGGTGAAAAAAGTACAAATAAAATATGGGATACATATATAAAAATGGCTGAAGAAGCCGCCGATAACGGTGCACAGGTCGTCATTATGCCCGAGAGTGCGATACCAAAGGATTTTAGATTTATATATAAAAGTCTTGCGGATGTTGCCTTAAGCAAGGATATAACAATAATAGCCGGAGTTATTATGGATACCGAAGATGGTAAAGGCACTTATAATTCGGTACTTGCGATTTATCCGGACGGCAGTGTTTCCGAAAGGTATGACAAGCGGCATATTGTCCCGTTTGGAGAGTACATCCCCTACCGTGAATTTTTAGAGAGCGTTTTGCCATTTGTCGGGGAGCTCAATCTGGGTGATTTTACGACTATTCAGGGAGACGATACGGTAATTTTTAAAGTAGATGGCATAAAAAACGGTTCGATGATATGCTTCGATTCTATTTTTGATGTTCTTGCAAGGAACAGTGTAAACGACGGAGCGGAACTCCTGACAGTTGTTACAAACGATAGTTGGTTTAGAGATTCAGTCGGAATAGCCCAGCATCTCAACCATTCGGTGTTACGAGCGATTGAGAACAGGCGTTATATTATAAGAGCCGCTAATACGGGTATCTCGGCTTATATCACTCCGAAAGGAGATATTATCTCAAAAACTGCACCTTTGGTTGAGGATATTATTTACTGCGAGGTCTTTGCGATACAAAACAGAACCCTCTATACGATTACGGGAAATATAATTCTGGTGCTTGCCGGATTATTCTATGTTTTTATTATTGGATTAAAACTAATTAAAAAGCCATGGAGGAGAAAATGCGATGCAGACGGTAAGATTGTATGAAAAGGAAATATACGAAGGCTGTATGGACGTTTCGATAGAATGCTATATTCACAAATCTTCTCCTGAGCTGACAGCGACTCCCCGTCCGGCAATGATTGTGTTCCCGGGCGGAGGATATACCTTCACCTCCGACAGGGAGGCTGAGCCTATTGCAAGTGCTTATTTTTCAGAGGGTTATAACTGCTTTGTAGTCAGATATATTACGGGTGTAAGAGCACAGAAAAACAAGCCTCTTTTTGATGCGGCTGCGGCAATCGCTTATGTTCGCAGATATTCCTCTCAATACAACATCGATTCCGAAAAAATAGCCGTTATCGGTTTTTCTGCAGGCGGACATCTTGCCGCTTATATTGCCACATGCTGGCATCTTCCCATTCTCTCGGAGTTGCTTGGGGAGGATAACATTATGTTCAGACCAAACGCCGCTATACTCAGTTATCCTGTTATAACCGGATTTGATTACTCACATTCCGATTCTTTTGATAATCTACTCGGCAGCGACAGAACTGAAAAAGAAACCCGTGCTGCATCGCTTGAGACGCTTGTAAGCGAAAAAACCGTACCCTGTTTTATCTGGCATACAGCGGAGGACGAAACAGTACCTGTGGAAAATTCTCTGCTTTTTGCCAAGGCTTTATCCGCGCATTCTATAAGCTATGAGCTGCATATATTTCCAAAGGGTAAGCACGGAATTTCCCGTGCAAACCGTGAGACTACACCCGATTGGAGCAGTGGCGAATATAACCGTCCTTATGTTGCCCGCTGGATACCGTGGTCTGTAGAATGGCTTGAAAATCAGCTTTTTAGCGGTTCTTTTTAGAAAAAGCAACCTTTAGTTGACAAATTGAATACTACAATTGGTAGAGCAACCGACCTTAGACTCGTATAATGATACATGCATAAAGGATTTTCGATTATACTGAATTACGTAATTGAATTCTATTTTGGAGGTAAGCATATGTATCATTGTAACAGAACCGAGTTCTTTAGACCTGAAAAATACAGAACTATATGTTTCAACTTTTTCAGATTTCTACCCGTTTTATAGAATAGTGAAAGAAGGTGATTTTATGAATACCGAAATTGCAAACAGATTATATCAGTATCGTAAACGTAGTAACTTTTCACAGGAGGAACTTGCCGATAAGCTCGGAATTTCGAGACAAGCGGTATCAAAATGGGAACGGGCAGAAGCTTCGCCCGATACCGATAACCTGATAAACCTTGCAAAGCTATATGGTGTTTCTCTTGACGATCTGATAAATAACGATCCTCCGGATATTAAAGAAGAGAACAAGGAAAATACGCAGGAAGAACAAGATAACAAAAGTACTGAGCAAAGCAGCGATGAAAACCAAAGCGCAAAAAAGAAGAGCTATGTAAACATCGGAAAAGACGGCATTCATGTTGAGGACGAAGACGAATCAGTGCATATCAGTTTTAAGGGAATCCATGTAGAGGACAATGATGAGACCGTACATATCGGTCTTGACGGGATTCATGTTCAGGACAAATTCGGCGAGAGTGTTTATGTCGGAAAAGATTTCAAGGATGAGATAAAAAAAGAATTTCGCTGCGAGGTAAACCGTTTGAAACCCAAATGGGCCGATATTCCAATCGGAATCATTACTGTTATTGCGTATATTCTTATGGGCGTTTATTTCGGTTGGTGGGATACAGCGTGGATAGTATTCTTCTTAATTCCGATTGGTCATGGTATAATAAACGCAATCAGAAAACGCAGCACGAGTGAAATACCTGTTTTTATGATCATTACCGCCACATATTTTCTGATGGGCTATTTAGCCGGCAGTTGGCATCCAGGATGGGTCGTATTTCTTACAATCCCGATTTTCCATTGGCTTTTAAAGTAACTTTTTTAAAATTTAAAGGAGCCGGAATATGACCGATTACAATGAGCTTAATACAAAACTGTATGCGTTAATAAATAGGATACCGCACTTCACTGCAAACCTTTCAAACGCGTCAGCGTTGATTTTCAATACGCTCGATGATATTAACTGGGCGGGATTCTATATGTTAGAAAAAGATAAGCTGGTTCTTGGACCTTTTCAGGGCAGACCTGCATGTATAGAAATTCCAGTCGGAAAAGGTGTATGCGGAACGGCGGCTAAACTTAAAAAGACGATTCTTGTCGGTAATGTGCATGAATTCCCCGGTCATATCGCCTGTGACTCCTCATCAAACTCAGAAATTGTGATTCCACTGTTTATCAACACAGAAATCATAGGTGTTCTGGATATAGACAGCCCGTCTTTTAATCGATTTACCGATATAGATCGAACTGGGCTTGAAGAGTTTGCCGCTGTTTTATGTAAGGAGCTTTCGCTATGTAAAGAGCGGTACGAAAACTCGAATAGTTGATTCAAAACGAAAAAATTAATCAATGGTGCTGCTGCGGTTTTAGCATAAACCGTCAACAGCACCATTTTTTATGATTTACTTATTGAGCTTCGGGTATTAATACATTCCGCCGCCCATACCGCCGCCCATCGCAGCAGCGTTTGCGCCTGCG
>ENA-UOOR01003032-UOOR01003032.1-fermentation-metagenome-genome-assembly--contig:-NODE-3032-length-15654-cov-3.126226_pt1 | contig 15654 bp, 10 predicted proteins | sample MGYA00245780_ERZ724029 | MGnify/ENA primary metagenome ERZ724029 (study PRJEB28704, sample SAMN03018315) | fermentation metagenome | biome: anthropogenic terrestrial biome; feature: soil; material... | reverse complement strand
GAAGCGCTGGATGTTTTGTATTACGGTAATCTTAAAAAAAAGCGTCCCTTTGACGAGCCGAGATTCGAGGGCATCGTTAATATGGTGAAACGCCGTTACGACACTAACACCTCTTACGAAGCAAAGGAGTATTACGAGGAATTTATGGAGAATGTTCCCTGTCCTGATTGTCAGGGCAGGAGGCTAAAAAAGGAATCCCTTGCCGTCACGGTGGGAAACAGGAATATTCAGCAGCTGTGCGAGATGAGCATTTCCGATCTTAAATCTTTTTTTGACAGGCTCAGGCTCACAAAAACAGAAACCGCAATAGCAAAGGAGATAAAAAAAGAAATAAACGAAAGACTCGGATTCTTGCAGAGCGTTGGATTGAGTTATCTTACACTCGGCAGACGCGCAGGCAGTCTTTCGGGCGGGGAAGCACAGAGGATAAGACTTGCGACACAGATAGGTTCCGCTCTGGTAGGAGTGCTTTATGTGCTGGACGAGCCGAGCATAGGTCTTCACCAGCGTGATAACCATATGCTTATAGAGACTCTGAAAAGACTGCGTGATATCGGAAACACGCTTATTGTCGTCGAGCATGACGAGGAAACTATGCTCGCAGCGGATTATATAGTAGATATCGGTCCGAAAGCCGGAGTGCACGGCGGAGAAGTTGTTTTTGCCGGCACACCTAAAGAACTTTTATCCTGCGAGAGCTCCATTACCGGGCAATATCTTTCGGGCAGAAAGTTTATTGCCGTGCCCCAGCAGCGCAGACAGGGAAACGGAAAATTCATTACAATTTTCGGTGCGCAGGAGAACAACTTAAAGAATATCGACGTAAAATTCCCGCTTGGCTGCTTTATATGCGTTACAGGTGTTTCCGGCTCGGGAAAAAGTTCTCTTGTCAACTCAATTTTATATAAATCGCTTGGCAGGATGCTCGGCAGAAAGAGCCTGATACCCGGTAAATACAGGGAAATAACCGGAGTGGAGGAAATCGATAAAATCATTAATATCGACCAGTCACCCATCGGCAGAACGCCGCGATCCAATCCTGCGACATATACCGGACTTTTTACTGATATAAGAAGTGTATTCGCCGCAACTCCGGAAGCGAAGGCAAGGGGATACAGGGATGCCAGGTTTTCCTTTAATGTAAAGGGCGGAAGATGCGAGGCGTGTCAGGGTGACGGAACCATTATGATAGAGATGCACTTTTTGCCCGATGTTTATGTAACCTGCGATGTCTGCAAGGGCAAACGCTACAACAGGGAAACGCTTGAGGTGAAATATAAGGGCAAGAATATTTACGATGTTCTCGAAATGACCGTTGAAGAGGGAAAGAAGTTTTTCGAAAATTACCGTTCAATACACCGAAAGCTGAAAACCTTGTCAGATGTCGGATTGGGTTATATAAAAATCGGGCAGTCGTCGGTTACGCTTTCCGGCGGCGAGGCACAGCGTGTAAAGCTCTCCACCGAGCTTTCCAGATGGTCTACAGGAAGAACCATGTATGTGCTGGATGAACCGACAACCGGCCTTCATTCTTATGATGTGGACAAGCTGCGCGAGGTTTTACAGCGTCTTGTCGATGCGGGTAATACCGTTGTGGTTATCGAGCATAACCTTGATATTATTAAAACCGCGGATTATATTATAGATATGGGTCCCGAGGGCGGAGACGGCGGAGGAACCGTCATTGCGTCTGGAACACCCGAGGAGATAGCCGCCAATGAGAAATCCTATACAGGTCAATATCTGAAAAAAGCACTGCATGGAAGGAACTGAAAGATATTCAGAGAGGAATAAGGGAATTTGAACACGGACAAATATAAGATATTATTACAGAATTGCATAAAACCGGGAAGATATACGGGTGGTGAGATAAACGAGGTTATCAAGGACAAGGAAAAAATCGACCTTCGTTTCTGTTTCTGCTTTCCTGATATTTATGAGATAGGAATGTCCAATCTCGGTATACGAATACTTGCCGATGTTCTAAACAATAAAGAAAATTACTGGTGTGAGCGTTGTTTTGCGCCCTGGACGGATATGGAGAAGCAGCTCCGTGACACAAAAACACCGCTTTTCGCACTGGAAAGCGGTGATCCGCTGAGTGAATTTGATATGCTGGGCTTTACTTTACAATACGAGCTGTCATACACAAATGTGTTGAATATGCTCGATTTGGCTGGTATACCCCTGTTTACTGAAAATAGAGGTTATGATGATGATTTAAGCATGTATCCGCTTGTAGTCGGCGGCGGTCCGTGTACTTATAATCCCGAGCCGGTTGCAGATTTCTTTGACCTTTTCCTTATCGGAGAGGACGAGGAATCGATTTTAGAGCTTACGGAACTCTATTTGGATTGCAAATCGAATCGAAAAGGCATGAAAAAGAGTGAATTTCTTCACATTGCGGCGACCCGCATATCCGGCTGCTATGTACCCTCGTTATATGAGGTGACATATAATGATGACGGCACGATAAAAACCGTTGCTCCTAAATATCAGGACATACCGAAAACGGTTAAAAAGAGAATCATCAAGGACCTTGATAAGGTCAGTTATCCGACAAAACCACTTATACCGTTCCTCGACATCGTTCATGACAGGATTGTGCTTGAGGTTTTTAGAGGATGTATCAGAGGCTGCAGGTTTTGTCAGGCGGGGATGGTATATCGCCCGTACAGAGAAAAGAGTGCGGCAACCCTTGACAGGTGTGCGGCTGTTTCTTTTGAGAACACGGGTTACAGTGAGATCTCGCTTTCCTCTTTGAGCATTAGCGATTATATGCAGCTTGATGAGCTCATTGATAATCTTCTCGCATGGACTGACGAAAATAAGATTAGCCTATCCCTGCCCTCGATGCGAATAGACGCTTTTTACGAGCAGTTGATGGAAAAGGTCATGAGTGTGCGTAAGAGCGGTCTAACCTTCGCTCCCGAAGCTGGAACACAGCGTCTGCGTGATGTTATCAACAAAAACATCACCGAGCAGGAGATTATAAGCGCCTGTAGTAAGGCGTTCGACGGCGGGAGGGACAGTATAAAACTGTATTTTATGAACGGTCTGCCGACAGAGACGGACGAGGATGTTTCGGGTATCGCTCTGCTGGCACAGAAGATTGTGGACGAATTTTATTCGATAAAACGTCCCCGTAGAGGTGTGAATGTAACTATCAGCGTTTCCTGCTTTGTTCCAAAACCGTTTACGCCCTTCCAATGGGAGCCGCAGGATAGTCTTAATGAGCTTGAAAGAAAGCAAAAGCTCCTGAAAGACTCAATTAAAACAAAAAAAATATCATATAAGTATCACGACGCCAAAACCTGTCGAATTGAAGGTGTTTTTGCGCGCGGTAACAGGCGTTTGTCTGCGGCACTCGCAGAGGCGGTACGCGCAGGACAGCGTTTTGACGGTTGGGATGAATATTTTGATTACAATAAGTGGCTGGAAATCTTTAATAGAACAAATATAGACCCCGGCTTTTTTGCAAACAGACGGATTCGTTTTGAAGAAACCCTTGCATGGGATCATATAGACGCAGGTGTTACAAAGCAGTATCTTATTAAAGAAGCACAAAAGGCATATAATGCGGAGGTTACTCCCGATTGCAGAACCGCCTGCTCTGGTTGCGGAGCTGGTTGCTCTGATAATGAATAATATTGTATTTTAATAAAACAGGAGACGGAATGGAACAGGTAAGGTTGTTTTTCAGAAAAATCGGAAACATCAGATATATCTCTCATCTTGACCTTCAGAGGACTATGAGCCGTATTCTTATGCGAAGCGGACTCGACATCGCTTTTTCGAAAGGGTATAATCCGCGTCCGAAACTGGCGTTTGCAGTTCCGCTTTCGATATTTCACGAGAGCGAGTATGAAATACTTGATTTTAAGCTTAATACCGATACTGCTGCGGAGGAAATCGGCGAAAAGCTCCGCAACCTGCTTCCGCAGGGACTGGAGATATTCAGGATAACAGAACCAAAAGAAAAAATCAGCGCGTGTCGTACTGCAAGATACCGTCTTACCATGACGACATCAAAGAGCGCCGATGAAATTCGGGAGTTGCTATCGGGAGAGATAAAAGTCCTTAAAAAGACCAAAACAAGGGAAGAGGAGTGCGACATTTCCCCGCAAATAACGGATATGTACTTTTATGAGCGTGATGGATTTGTTATAATGGAAGCTACACTTGAATCAGATAACGCAAACTATCTCAACCCTAATTACATAACCGCGTTTTTAGGTGACAATATAGATTACTGCCTTATAAGAAGGTTGTGCCTTTATAACAGCAGAGGACAGCCGATGACATAAAATTTATTTATAAATAAATGTTGATATACGCTGCGGATTTTGGTATAATCAACAGAAGGAGTGCTTTTCTTGAAAAGAATAACAGCAATTCTCTTTGTTTTATTATTTATTCTTGCGGGATGCGATACAAAAACAGAAGACAGTCTGACAGAATCCATAAACGAGATGCCGAAAAACCAGGTAATAGAATGGGATAACGATAGTCTTATTGATACTGCAAAGCAGCTTTTATATTCGGACAGACTTGTAACAGAGCTTTTTGTCGGAGGCAAGCTTACAAAGCTTGTAGATGTTAGCAATAAAAATCCAATCGACTTTGCATCAGCAGCCGGCACGGAATATGAGGATTTCACTGCAATTGAAAAGCTGTTGACTAAAACCTATTCGATTGCTGGAAACACGATAACAAAGTACCTGACTTTACCGAAATACGGCAACCGTTCAATCTTATCGGTAAGCGGAAAAACTTACTTCAGCTTTCATTATACCGAGGATTTTGACGGGATTGATATTGAATCTATTACAATCTCGGACGGTGAGAATGAAAATGTGAAGAATATAACGGCAGGGCAATACAGAATACCTATGGTTTATGACGGCGGAGTTTGGTTGCTTGAGGACAGCGTTTATTTTCTTAGTCGGGAAGCGGAAAGAAAGCCCGAGAGCGATTATGTTTTCCCGTTGATGAATCAGGGCACGGCAAAAGCTCTCACAGGTAGGATTATGGTGGTTGAAATATTTGTTTCGGATTCCAAGAGCAGTTTTACGGATGAGGATATAACCGCCTTTGAAACAAAAGTAAGCGAAAGCTTCGAATATATAAAAAATGCTGCACCTAACGGGAGCGAATTTGAAGTTGAATATGAGAAACTTAAGTTTAAACATTCAAAATCAAGCATTATTTTCAGTTCGGAAGACCAGACAAATTTTGATCTTGTCCTTGCTACTACAGACTATAAAAATTTAGACAAATATATAAATGAAAACTTCAACACCTTCGGATACGACAGCTACCTTGCGATAGTGTGTGTGAACAAAACCGGCAGCGGTTATGCAAAACCCTACACACAGGAAGAAGCGGATATTTTTACCGCGGAACGCTGTGTTATGTTCCCGAATGATGGTAAAATCGCTCTTGCGAGGAATATTCTTTCGGTTTTCGGGGCACAAACACCATCCGACCCGTATTTAAAGGAGCTTTTGACAAGCTACTGTAAAAACGACATTATGCTAAGCGGTGACGAGGACAGTGTTATAAGCGAGCTTACCGCATATCAGGCGGGATTGAGTAAGCAACTCGACAGGCAGTTCCACTCTTTTTGTGTAAAAACGGTAAGCGAGGAGCCGGAGTTAAGTGTTTATTAGCCTTATAATACAATAAACAAGTCTAAAATAAAGGATGTGGTCGTTGTTGAAATCGAAATGCGGACAGGTCTCTTATAAAAGGGTTCTTTTAAAGCTGAGCGGTGAGGCCCTCTCCGGTCAGGACGGAAAGATTCTGAGCGGAGATTTTCTCGAAAGAGTGAGCGCGGAGATTAAAAAATGTTCCGATAATGGTGTGCAGTTCGCAATCGTTATAGGAGCCGGAAACATTTGGCGGGGCGCGCGGCAGAACGGACTGAATATAGACCGCGTTCGTGGCGACCATATGGGTATGCTCGCAACCGTCATCAACTCGCTTGCTATGCAGGACTATCTGATAAAAGCAGGTTTAAAAACCCGTGTTATGAGTGCTTTTGAAATTTCGCAGGTATGCGAGCCTTATTCGCAGTACAAAGCGATCGATGCTCTTGATAACGGTGAGGCGGTTATAATCCCCTGCGGGGTCGGATATCCGTTTTTCTCAACAGATACCGGAATGATTCTGCGGGCGGCAGAATTAAAATGCGATATCGTTCTGTCAGCAAAGAATGTCGATGGTGTTTACGACAAGGACCCGCACATATTTCCTGACGCAGCTAAATATGAGCGTCTTACCTATGAAGAGGTTCTGAGGAAGGATCTTAAAGCTCTGGATGCCACGGCATCCGCAATCGGCAAGGAAAACAACATAAAAATTCTTGTTTTCGCACTTGAGGATCCGTTTAACATTACAAGAGCTGTTTCGGGAGAAAATATAGGTACGATAGTAAGTAATTGACCATACTGATTAAACATAAAATAAAAGGAGGAATATCTGTGAAATTCGATACTTCTTTATACGAAGAGAAAATGAAAAAAACGATAGCCGCACTCAGTGAGGAGCTTTCAGGCATCAGGGTAGGCAGAGCGAGTACAAAGCTGCTCGAAAAAATCAAGGTTCCTTATTACGGCACCCCCACCTCTATCGACGGTGTTGCGACAGTTAAAACAATGGATGCGAGAACTCTGGCGATTACTCCCTGGGAGTCTTCTGTCTTAAAGGATATTGAAAAAGCGATACAGGCTTCTGATTTGGGAATAAACCCCCAAAACGACGGAAAATCCATTCGTCTGGTGTTTCCGTCCCTGACCGAGGAGCGCAGAAAGGAACTGGTTAAGCAGGTCTCGAAGTTGGGTGAGGACGCTAAGGTTGCAATAAGAAACATACGGCGCGACGCAAATGAAAAATCCAAAGAGCAGAAGAAAAACTCGATACTTACAGAGGACGAACAGAAGTTGGCCGAAAAAAGCGTACAGGAACTGACCGACAAGTACAGCAAGGAAGTAGATGCTGTAGTTGAAAGGAAAGACAAGGAAATTATGGAAATCTGATAGGCCGTAAACCTTTTTTGCGCTTATTCCATCGATCTGCATCAGAACGGAGCTTAATGTGAAGAATACGGTATCTAACAACGCCAAAAATACTCCGGCGGAGATTCCCGCACACATTGCGATTATTATGGACGGAAACGGGCGCTGGGCGCGTAAGCGTGCCCTGCCCAGAACCGTCGGACATAAAGCGGGATTCAATAATTTTGTCGATATTGTTGACCTGTGCGGACGGATCGGAGTCTCATATTTAACAGTATATGCTTTTTCTACAGAAAACTGGAAGCGGGAAAAGAGCGAGGTAAACGATCTGATCAGGCTTATGAACAGCGGTATTAAAGAATATATGCCCGAAATGCAGCGAAATAATGTAAAGCTGAGGATTTTAGGCGACCTTTTGATGTTTGATGTAAATTCCCGTACTATGCTCGAAAACAGTGTGAAAACGCTTTCGGGCAATACCGGAATGCTTTTATCCATATGCCTTTCTTACGGGGGCAGACAGGAGATAATTCAAGCGGTGAACAGACTGCTCGACGAGGGAAAAAGGGAAATATCCGAGAGTGATTTTGAGGGATATCTTTACACATCCGGCATACCCGATCCCGATTTGATTATACGCACAAGCGGAGAGATACGCATTTCCAATTTTCTGCTATGGCAGAGCGCATATTCCGAGTATTACTTTACCGACGTGTTATGGCCGGATTTTAATAAAGAAGAGCTTTTTAAGGCTATTGAATCCTTTGCGGCAAGGAAGCGCAGATTCGGCAGGTAGTGAAAATTTTTATTTGAGGTTTGGGATGCAAAAACGAATTCTTACCGGTGCGGTGGCATTGATTGTCTTTATACCGGTTTTATATTTTTCCGGGACATATATATTTCCCGCAGTAATTGGTTTGTTGTCGGGAATCGCCGTTTATGAATTTGCAAGATGCATCGGCATAAAAAAAATGATGCTCATCGTATCGCCGGTAATATTGACTTCGGCAATTCTACCGGTGTTGGCGAGATATGCACGGGAGTGGCTTGTAATTGCCGGGCTCTCGGTTTTTATATATCTGCTTTTTATTCTGGTGTTTGGTTATGGCAGGATCAATATAAACTCTGCGACCGCTCTGTTCTTCGGATTTGTCTATGTCGCCGTTGCGTTTATGCTGCTTGTTATGGTAAGGGATAGAGCACCCGAAAGATATTTGTTGATTTTTATCACGGCATGGGGTACGGACACCTTTGCATATTTTGGCGGATACCTTTTCGGTAAAAAAAAGCTATGCCCCGAGCTCAGTCCGAAGAAGACGGTTGAGGGTGCAATCTGCGGTGTGGCAGGTACTGTTATATGTTTTGCAGTTTATTTAATAGTGACGGTGAATAAGGGCGGCGACTTTCCGATATTTAAATATAGTCTTTTGGCAATACTCGCAAGTATAGTTTCACAACTCGGCGATCTTTCCGCCTCAGCAATAAAAAGGCATTACGGAATTAAGGATTTCGGGGATATTTTCCCCGGTCACGGTGGAGTGCTCGACAGATTCGATAGTATTTTGCCGCTATCCATCGGTGCATACCTGCTCCTGAGTATTATTAAGGTTTTATAAACTAAATATCTTTTTTCGAAAGGCAAAAGATGATAAAGAGCATAATCATCCTCGGTTCGACGGGGTCAATAGGCAGACAGACGCTTGAGGTCGCACATAATCTTGGTTTGAATGTCTCAGCGCTTTCGGGTTATAATAACGTGAAGGTACTGGAGGAGCAGTGCCGCCGGTTCAAGCCCCTCATCTGCTGGGTCAGTGAAACAAAATATCATGAACTAAAAACAGCACTTGCCGATACGGGCACAAAAGTTATTACCGGCAACGATGCGCTTGACAATCTGTCTTATGAAACAGAAGCGGACTTGCTGTTGAACTCAATTATGGGTATGAGGGGACTAAAACCCACTCTTGCGGCAATTGACAGCGGAAAGCAGATAGCTCTTGCCAACAAGGAAACCCTTGTGGCCGGTGGTGAAATTGTCATGCAAAAAGTGGCGGAAAAAGGAACAACCATACTGCCTGTGGACAGCGAGCATTCAGCGATATTCCAGTGCCTTCAAGGAGGCGTAAAGCCAAAAAAGCTGTTACTGACGGCGTCTGGAGGACCCTTTTTCGGCAAAAAGCGTTTTGAACTTAACAAAATAACGCCCGAAGAAGCTTTAAAACATCCGAACTGGAGTATGGGCAAAAAAATAACAATTGATTCCTCCACACTTATGAATAAAGGTTTGGAATTAATCGAAGCGGTGCACTTGTTTTCAGTCGCTCCCGAAAATATTGAAGTAATAATTCATAGGGAGAGCGTCATACATTCTATGGTAGAGTATGCGGACGGTGCGGTTATCGCACAGCTTGCAAAGCCGGATATGAGGCTTTGCATACAGTATGCACTCACATATCCCAACCGCTTGCAGAGTCCTGTGCAGGGTATTGATTTCCTTAAAATCGGATCGCTTACGTTCGCAGAACCGGACGAGGAAACATTCACGCTTTTGCCGCTGGCTCGCAATGCGATAAAAAAGGGAGGAAACATCCCCGCTGCGGTAAACGGTGCAAATGAGTCGGCAGTTTCACTGTTTTTGGAAAAAAAAATCAGCTATCTCGACATCTTTGACCTGGTGGCACAAGCGGCTGAAAACGCCGTTTATATAAAAAAACCTTCGCTTGACGATATTCTGCAGACTGACAAAGCCGCAAGGGAATTCGTGAGAGCGAAAACAAGATAAAGCAGTCGTCTGCCCGGCAAAAACGACCGTATACATTGCTTTTATCCGCCGGAGAAACGGTATAATATGACAGGTTTATTTTCATCGATTACGACTATTTTAATTACAATCTTTATTTTCGGACTTCTGATTTTCATACACGAGCTCGGGCATTATATTGTTGCCCGCCGATGCGGTGTCGGCATCATAGAGTTTGCCATCGGCATGGGACCTAAGGTTTTTAGCTGGGAGGGTAAAGTGAATACCTTTTCCGTCAGGCTGCTACCAATCGGTGGCTTTGTCAGCATGGTCGGGGAATACTCGGATGTGATAGAGGAGAAGGACAGGGGCAAGACCCCCCTTGATCAAAAGCCCGTGCTTAACAGGATACTAATAGTGCTGGCAGGTCCTGTTATGAATATTCTGCTGGGTTTTATAGTTATGACAATACTCGTTTCGACAGGCGAGAACATTTACTCCACAAAGGTAGCAGAGTTCAGGCAGGAAGCGACGAGCGACGAATATGGTTTGCAGATAGACGATGAAATTATCAGGGTGAACGGCAAAAGGATTCATGTGTTTACCGATATGAGTTATAAAATCGTAAGCGACGGTATTGAACCGATCGACATAACCGTCCTGCGTAACGGCAGCGAGGTCGTCCTCAGGGATGTTCAATTCCCGGTCGTAAACGCTGACGGTATAAGCACGGGAACAATTGATTTTTATATTTATGCTGAGGAAAAAACCGTTGGAAATGTACTTCATGAATCCTTCTACCAATCTGTTTCCACAGTTTATATGACAGTGGACTCTCTTATTGACACAATAAAAGGCAGGTATGGCATCGATGCGATTTCCGGTCCTGTCGGCATCGGCGGCCAGATAGGTGAAGTTATAGACGAGGGCATACAGGAGGAGGACATTACCTTTTGGGACACAGCACGCAATCTGTTGATGATGCTTGTCTTTATAACCATTTCACTCGGCGTGTTGAATCTGCTGCCCATCCCGGTGCTTGACGGAGGTATGCTGGTGATTTATATAATCGAAGCTATCCGCAGAAAGCCCCTTAACAAGAATTTACAACAGACAATTACTGCGGTGTTCATGGTCCTTTTAATAATGATGACAGTGATTGTTTTCCTGAAAGATATCGTCAATCTGTTTTAAATGAGGTGAGTCTTTTTTGTACAGACGCAAATCAAGGGTCGTGAAAATCGGCGGTATTGAAATCGGCGGTGAAAATCGAATTTCGGTCCAGTCGATGACAAACACGCCAACTTCGGACAGGGATGCGACTTTGAAGCAGATAAAACGGCTTGAGAAAGCCGGCTGCGATATCGTACGTTTTACCGTCAACAGTATGGATGCGGTGCGGAATATAGCGTATTTTCGCGAAAATACGAATATACCCCTCGTTGCCGACATTCATTTCGATTATCGGCTTGCTATAGAATCAGCAGCAGCAGGAATCTCTAAAATCAGGATAAATCCGGGAAACATCGGCAGCGACGACAGAATGAAAAGCGTGGCTTTGGAATGCGCGCGCAGGGGTATTCCGATAAGAATCGGAATAAACAGCGGCTCTCTTGAGGAGGAGGTGCTTAAAAAGTACGGTTCTCCCACACCTCAAGCGCTGTTTGAGAGTGCGATTTTATCGGCGAAAAAGCTGGAGCGGTTCGATTTTTATGATATCGTACTTTCAGTAAAGAGCTCGGATGTTTCAGCGATGATACAAGCTAACAGGCTTATAGCAAATAACAGCGACTACCCCCTTCATCTCGGAGTTACCGAGACCGGAACAGCAGCACATGGGATTGTAAAGTCCTCAATTGGGATCGGCTCTCTTTTAGCAGACGGGATTGGGGATACAATACGTGTCTCCCTTACCGACGACCCTGTAACCGAAGTAAGAGCGGCAAATGATATTTTACAGGCTCTTAAACTGAAAAATGGTATAAACCTTATTTCCTGTCCTACCTGCGGCAGAACGCAGATTGAATTGATTACAATTGCAAACAGATTGCAGGACGAGATAGATAAGATATCCTGCGACAAGCAGCTGAACGTTGCGCTTATGGGTTGTGTTGTAAACGGTCCCGGTGAAGCGAGGGAAGCTGATGTCGGCGTTGCAGGTGGCAGAGGTGAGGCGGTTCTGTTCAGAAAGGGCGAGATAATCAGGAAAATCGCAGAGGATGAGATTGTGAAAGTGCTTGTAAATGAGATAAAAGAGTTGATATAATACTTAAACGGAACGGATGAAAAATGAAAGAGGAATTCAAAAAAACCTTCAAGCGCTTATGTCCGAGCAGAGCGGAGGAGGAAGTTATACAAAAAATACAGAGCTATAAGGTGCGTATCGACAGGGAGAACAAAACTATCGAAATAGATGTTGTTTTTTTCGAGCTTGTTGAATACAAGCACCTTTTTGCGCTTGAGGATTCTATAAAAAAGGCATATGAGCTTAACAGCGTACGGTTCTTCCCATCATACCCAGCGAAATGCTTTTCGGAAAAATGTACGGAGCGTTTAGTCGCGACATTGAAGCGTATATTCGGAAGCAGTATCGGAAACGGCTTTTTTGAGGGAAGCAAGACCGAGTATGATGCCGATGAGAGAAGGCTTGTTATCCTCCTGCGGGACGGTCTTTCCGCAAGACTACTTACCGAAAGCGGGGTAGACAAGTTTTTTGAGGAATGTGTCGCGCATCAGTTCGGGCTTAATACAAAGGTTTTCCTGCAGGGTCAGGCAGCGGTAAATTATGAAGCTCCCGGATTTCAGACTTTAAGAGAGTCTGCAAGCAGGGTTTACAGACAGCTTAAGGAGGAGGAAACACAGGGTGAGAAGGTCAGCTCTTTTTCACCTTTGGAAGATGCGGATGAGGTGTTTTATGACAGGGACAATGAAAATATAGTAAAGTCTGGCGGAATGGAGTTTGATATAGCAAATCCGGTTGCAATATACGGTAAGAGCAGAATAGACGATCTTATTCCTATAAGAAAGATTACAGACGGAGATATCGTTCGTTTCGTAGGCAGAATGTTTGATATAGAATCCAAGGAGAATTATGACGGAAACAAGATAAATTATAAGCTTTACATGACCGATCTCGATTCCTCTGTTATTGTTCGTCTTTCCCTGAATAAGGATAACACTCTGGAGATGCCCGGAAAGCAGACGTGCCTTATCGTTGAGGGAAAGGCGGCTTATAATAAATTCGACGATGAAGTCGTTGTAAAGGGTGAATACATAGCGTCGGTAAAACCCGTAAACAGAAAGGATAACCATCCAACGCCTCGTGTCGAGCTGCATATGCACACAATTATGTCCGCACTTGATGCGCTTTCTAATCCGGAGGATATTGTCCGTACTGCCTTGGAATGGGGTATGCCGGCGTTTGCTGTAACCGACCACGGAAACCTGCAGGCTTTTCCCGAAATTATGAAGGCATGTAAAAAATATAAAAATATCAAGCCCATCTATGGAATGGAGGGCTATCTTGTAGATGATTCCGCGCGTGCGATTTTTGAATATAATCAGGAGAATAACGTTTCGTTCAAGGACGGAACCTTTGTTATATTCGATATTGAAACAACGGGGCTCTCCCCCAAAAATTGCGGAATAACCCAGATAGGTGCGCTCAAATACCGCGGAGGCGAAATTATAGATTGTTTTGAGACCTTTGTCAACCCCGAGATGCCTATACCTGAAGAGATAACCTCCTTGACAGGTATAACCGACGATATGGTTAAAGACGCGCCTTCCCAGAAGGAAGCGGTAAAGGCTTTTCTTGAATATGCGGGCAACCATATGCTTGTTGCCCATAACGCACAGTTTGATATAGGCTTTATACGCAAAGTAACATCGGACAACAGGATGAAGTTTACAAATCCTTTTCTTGACACGGTGTCAGTTTCAAGGTTCATAAACAACGATATTTTCAGGCATACCCTCGATGCGCTTGCAAAATATTTCAAGCTCGGTGAGTTTGACCATCACCGCGCTGGCGATGATACGGAGATGCTTGCGAAAATCTTCGAGCAGCTAATAAGAAAGCTCGCTGTTAACGGAATCCTCGATACCGACGGAGTTCTTGAAGAAATGTCACGGAATTCGGATCCGAAGCGCTTAAAATATCACCATATCATCATACTCGTGAAAAACCGGATAGGCCTCAAAAATCTTTATAAGCTGGTTTCCCGCTCGAATCTCGAGTATTTTTACCGGTATCCGAGAATACCCAAAACTCTGCTGAAGGAGTACAGGGAAGGATTGATTTTAGGCAGCGCCTGCGTTGAAGGCGAGCTTTATCAAGCGATACTCGATAATAAAAAACAAAGCGATCTTGTGAAAATCGCTTCGTTTTACGATTATTTAGAGATACAGCCGAATTCAAACAACCACTTTCTTATAGAGGAGGAGCGTTTAGGTGCGGACAAAGCCGCTGCCGAAAAGCAGCTCTGTGACAATGTATTAAAAATAATCGAACTCGGTGAAAAGCTGAACAAACCTGTTTGTGCTACGGGCGACGTTCACTTTTTGAACGAGGAGGATGAGATATACCGTAAAATCCTGCAGTTCGGTATGAAATTTCAGGATTACGATAGAAACCCCCGCCTGTATTTTAAAACGACACAGGAAATGCTTGACGAATTCAGTTTTCTCGGTCCGAAGAAAGCGGAGGAGGTCGTTATAACAAACACCCGCATGATCGCGGATATGATTGAAAATATCAAACCCATTCCCGATGGGCAATTTACTCCGAAAATCGATGGCGCCGAGGAGGAACTTACGCAAATCTGTCACAGCACCGCCTATGAGATATATGGAAAGCCGCTTCCCGATATTGTCAGGGAACGCATGGATAAGGAGCTTAATTCAATAATTAAAAACGGCTTTGCGGTGTTGTATATTATCGCCAGAAGGCTGGTAAAGAACAGCGAGGAACATGGATACCTGGTTGGCTCCCGAGGCTCGGTGGGCTCCTCCTTTATCGCGACTTTAGCGGGGATTTCGGAAGTAAACCCGTTGCCGCCTCACCGTCTTTGCCCGGTTTGCAAAAAAATAGAATTTTTTACTGATGGAAAGATCGCAAGTGGCTTTGACCTGCCGGATACATATTGCGAAAAATGCAAAGTCAAGATGATTCAGGACGGGCAAGACATTCCTTTCGAGACGTTTTTAGGATTTCACGGAGAAAAAGCACCGGATATAGACCTGAATTTTTCAAGCCATGTGCAGGGTGAGGCGCACAAATACACCGAGGTTCTGTTCGGAAAGGAGAATATCTTCCGTGCGGGGACTGTGGGCACTCTACAGAAAAAAACATGCTTCGGTTTTCTTAAGGATTTTCTGCAGAGTAAGGGTATAAACCTGACAAAAGCGGAGCAGAACCGTCTTATAAGCGGAATGGTGGGAGTAAAACGCACGACAGGGCAGCATCCCGGAGGTATAGTCGTCATACCGAAAGAGTACGACATATATGATTTTACACCCGTTCAGCACCCGGCGGACAAGGCGGGCAGCGGCGTAATTACAACCCACTTCGCATTTGAATACCTTCATGATACGCTGCTTAAACTCGATATTCTCGGACATGATGCTCCTACCTTGTATAAGGTACTTGAGCAATATACCGGTATCGATGTCAGAACTATACCGATGAACGACAGTAAGGTATTGGAGCTTCTTAACTCGACCGAGAGTATAGGAATTAAACCGGAACAGATAGGCAGTGAAATAGCCACTTTCGGACTTCCCGAACTGGGAACGAAATATGTTCGCCAGATGATTATAGACACAAAGCCCAAGAATTTCTCGGACCTTGTGCAGATATCCGGCATGTCACACGGAACCGGAATCTGGCTCGGA
>ENA-UOOR01003026-UOOR01003026.1-fermentation-metagenome-genome-assembly--contig:-NODE-3026-length-15680-cov-8.088512_pt1 | contig 15680 bp, 19 predicted proteins | sample MGYA00245780_ERZ724029 | MGnify/ENA primary metagenome ERZ724029 (study PRJEB28704, sample SAMN03018315) | fermentation metagenome | biome: anthropogenic terrestrial biome; feature: soil; material... | reverse complement strand
CCCAGCCGGCAGCCTTCAATCCTCCTCTTCAGCCTGGCGGCTGCGCCTCTACTGGTCGCAGCGTCCGCGGTGGCGGCACTCGTGGACGTTGCGGGGGATCTCCAGGGTGCCGAACTGGCGCAGCATGTCGAAGGTCTCGACGCTCGCCGGAGGCGCCTCCATACCCGGGGCTGGCGCGATCGAGGTCTTGTATTGGCCATAGGTGTTGACCTGGATGATCTCCTGGGGCGGCGGCGGAGGCACCAGCACGTGAGTCTGGCTGCGCTGCGTCGGGTTGGCCGTCAGGCCGCACTGAGAGCCTCCGGTCGTCGCGTTCGCCTGGTAGAGGAACGAGGCGGTCAAGGTGCTCGCAGCCTGGCAGGAGTCGCGCGACTCCTCGAAGCAGCCACCGCCGATGCACTTTTCGCTGCACTGGTTGTCGGCGGTGCACGGCGGGGTCGGCTGCAGGGTGCTCCAGAGGACGCAGCCGTTGTAGATGGTGGTGTTGGTCGCCGTCGCCTCGTCGATGGCCGGATAGTAGAAGTACCAGCCGCTATCGGCCTCCGTGGCGAGGACAGTCGGATCCGCGGCGTTGGGGTCGAGCTTGGGCTCGAGCTTGACCAGCTTTTCTTCCGTGAGCCGGTTCTCGTCGTAGGTCGCGGCCTGCTGCGCGCGCGTCGCGTCCGTCCCTCGACCCGCCACCCAGGCGAGACGATTGAGGCGGCAGCCGAAGAGGCGTCGACCACCCCCGCGGACCCGCCTGCCGACGGGTAGCGCGTCCGAATCGTGGAGCCTCACAGCACGGAGCCCGGCGATGCCCGCCGGGCTCCTCCTCTTTGCGGGCTGCTCGCCTGCTTTGCGCCTCGAGACGCGGCTTCCCGCGTGCAGGTCGCCTTCTTTGGGTCTGAAACCGCGATTTGCACCGTGCAAGTCGGCCCCTTCGGCTCTGAAACCGCGATTTGCACCGTGCAAATCGCGTTTTTCGGACATTGGAACGCCTGTTGACGGAGGCAAATCGCACTTTTCGACAGTCAGGACCCGACTTGCAGCTGGGAAGCCGCGGTTTCTGACAGTCGCGCTCGGCTTGGGCGGCCGAAGTGAGGTCTCGGCGGCGCCCGCTACCAACCACCCGCACCAATCAACCCCAGCACCGCCTCCGAAACCGCCCTCTTGAACGACGGGTTGTTGGCGAACTGCTTGTACAGGTCCACGTCGTCCTTGAGCATTCCGATCATCACCTGCGACAGCGCCCGTTCATGCTCGAGCCTTGCTGTCTGCGGCGTGTTCTCCCGCGCGTTCTGGTAGGCGGGGTCGGCGGCCACCTTGGGCGCGACGTCCTCGCGGATCCGGCGCACGATGCGCTCCGGGTCGTCGAACAGCCGGGCGCATTCGTCATTGAACCGCTCGAGGATCGTGGAGAGCCGCTCGAGCTCCGTCTCGGCGACCCGGCCTCCGCCGGCCACCGGTAGCGGCTCGATCTCCGCGTCGGCATCCGGCAAGGCCAGCGTCGGCGCAGCTTCTTGCGTGCCTTGCGCACGTCGAACTCCGGGTCGCCGGGCACGGTCTAGATGGCGACGGTGCGCCCCGGGGTGATGAAGAAGGCCGAGCGGGAGGCCGGCCGCAAGGGGACGATCGTCCGCGTCGCCCCGGCGCTCGACGCGGCGCGGCTGCGCACCAAGGTGCTCGAGACCGTCAAGTCGACCCGGCTGCTCGTGGCCCTCGAGGAGGCGGAGGTGATCGTCTCCGGCGGCCGCGGGCTCGGGAAGGCCGAGGGGTTTGAGCTGCTGCAGCAGCTCGCCGACAGGCTCGTCGGCTCCTCGCGCGCCTGCGTCGACGCGGGCTGGATCGGCCACGACCGCCAGGTCGGCCAGACGGGCAAGACGGTCAAGCCGGCGCTCTACATCGCCTGCGGCATCTCCGGGGCGATCCAGCACCAGGCCGGCATGTCGGGCGCGGACCTGATCGTGGCGATCAACAAGGACCCGGAGGCGCCGATCTTCGCGATCGCCGACTACGCGATCGTCGGGGACCTCTACGAGGTGGTCCCGGCGCTGATCGCCGCCCTCGACGAGCGCAAGGCTGAGCAGAAGGCGGCCTGAGGCGCGAGGGGTTGCTCCCTTTCCGCCCCGACTTCGCGCCTTGCGGCGCGCGAGGTCGGGGCGGTCTTCGTTGCGGGGGAGCGAGCAGGGCAAGGGGACGGTGATGTGATGGAGCACGGAGCTCCAGCGGCTGGAGCTCCGTGCTCCATACGCTTGCTCGTTTGCGAGGGCTCGGCGATGGCCTGGACGTGCCCCGACTTTCAGCCCGCCTGCCCGGGGCTCGTCCCTGGGACGACGCTCACCCGCTGGCGGCGCAGCGCGAGGATCGCCCCGGAGGCGACGAGCCCGAGACCCGCCACGGGCAGGAACCGCAGGTCCCCCGCGAGCGCGTCGACGGCGATCCCAAGCACCGGCGCGGCCACGGCGGAGAAGAGCGATTGGGCCTGCGACTCGATCGAAAGGAGCGTCGCCTGCCGGTCGGGCGGCGCGTGGTCGTCGATGCGGGCGATCATCAGCGGCCGCCAGGTGTCCTGCAGCACGGCGAGCACCACGAAGCCCGCGGCCGCCACCGGGGCGGCCCCGAGAAGGAACGCGGCCGCCATGCCGGCGAAGACCGCCAGGTAGCCGGCCCAGATCCAGCCCGCCGCCCGTTCCTGGGAGCCCGCCCTCTGCGCCACCCCGTCGGCGCCCCGCGAGGCGTGGCTGCCGAGCACGTGCAGGACGACGTAGACCGCGCCCACCACCACCGCGGTCCTCTGCCGATCGCCGAGCCCGACGAGCACCGGCAGCGCCAGGGCGAGCCCCTCGAGCAAGGGCTGCAGGTAGCCCTTCACGACCTTGAAGGTCCCTTCGAAGGTCATCGACTCGGTCAGCAGGTCGCGCAGCGGCCGGTTGCGCCGCAGGTCGCCGAAGCCCTGCCAGAGCGTGGAGAGGATCCGGCGCAGCGAGGCCTCCTTCGCCCCCTCGCCGTCGAGCCAGGCCGGGTAGCCAAGGAAGTTGACGACCCCCAGGGCGTACGGGATGGCGCAGAGCAGGAAGACGTAGGCATAGCGGTCGGTCAGCAGCACCACCGCCGAGGCGATCACCACCGAGACCGCCGAGCCGCGCTTGCTCCAGGAGCGGGTGTAGCCGTAGACGCGCGTCTTCTCCTCCGAGCGTCCCTCGCGCGCGAGCCAGTCGAAGATCATCGCCTTGTGGGTGCCCGAGCGGAACGACTCGCCGACGGCGAAGAGCGCCATCCCGGCGGCGAGGGCCGCGAAGGAGCCGGCCCAGCCGAGCACGAGGAAGGAGACGAGGTAGGCGGCGAAGGAGAAGATCATCGAGCGGCGCCGGCCGAGGACGTCCGCCGCCGCGCCCATCGGGACGCCGAGCAGGTTGATGAGCAGCTCGCGCAGGCCGATCAGCAGGCCGATCTGGGAGAAGGCGAGCCCCTTCTCGATCAGCGCGAGGTAGAAGAACGGCTGGAAGTAGCGCTGGTTCTTGAGGAAGCCGTAGAGGCAGAAGCGCCAGAGCATCGGGCAGACCCTGTTCCGGGGCGCACTCTGCCCCCGCGCGACGGGGCGGTCAACGAGGCCTGGCCCGCCGGCTGGGCCGCTCTGCGGAAGCCTGGCCGCCGAGCCGCTCGCTCCCTACTCCCGGTGGGCGGCGGCGATCCGCCGGGCCGCCTCGGCGACCGCCTCGCGCAGCGCGGGCGGCTCGAGCACCTCGGCCTCGCCGCTGGTGCCGGTGGCGGTCGTCTCCGGGACGCTGCTGTTCCGAGGCCTGGTCGCCGCCGAGGCGATCGCGCCTGCCGCCGGCGAGCTTGCGCCGAGGGCTGCTTGAGCCACTCCGCCCGCTTTCCTACGCGATGCGGGCATGCGTTCGGCCCCGCTCGTCCTGTTCGGGCTCCGAGCACCTGATCGGCTCGTGCCCGCGGCGCTCTTCGCTCGATCTGGCCTCGGCGACGGGTTGAACATCCTGCGCTATCGCGGGATCGCCCGGCTGACGGCGCTGCCGTAGGTCGGCCATCACCAACCTTCGACGGGTTCGTCGAACCCTCACCGCGCGCGCACCGCCTTCTCCGAGAGCGGCGTCGTGGCATATGGCTTGCGGAAGGCTCCGCCACTGGCAGGAGGATGACCGTGTTGCCGGCGAGACTCTCGAAACGACTCATGAGCGGCATCGGCGAGCTGGGCCAGCTCGCCGCGCACCCGTCGATGGTGCGCGACTATGCCGACGTGGCCTGGAGCTTCTTCGTGCGCAAGCGGGAGCGGCCCTTCGTCCTCGGCCTGGTGTTGACCGACCGCTGCAACCTCTCCTGCCAGCACTGCCGGGTCGCCTCGCGCACCGGCGCGCACATGCCGTGGGCGAAGGTCGAGGCGCACCTGCGCGACTTCCACTGCCGCGGGTCTCGCTTCCTCTATATCGAAGGCGGCGAGCCCTACCTGTGGCGCGACGGCGAGCGGCGGCTCGACGACGTGGTCGATCTCGCCCGCCGCGTCGGCTACCTGCGGGTCCACGTCTACACCAACGCGACGCTCCCGCTCTCGGCCCACGACGACTTCTCCTGGGTGAGCATCGACGGCACGGCGCCGACGTACCAGGCGCTGCGGGGCACGGGGCTCGATCGCGTCGCCGGGCACGCGCGCGAGGCGCTGCGCCGCGGCAAGCGGCTGGCCGTCATCTGCACCCTCAACACGGTCAACTACCGCGAGGTCGAGGCGGTCTGCCGCCTGGCCGCCGACGAGCTCGAGCGCGCCCCGCTGATCTTCTTCTTCCACACCCCGTACTACGGGCGCGACCACCTGCTCCTCTCCCAGGCGCAGCGCGAGGAGGCCGTCGGCGCCATCCGCGACTGCAAGCGCCGCGGCTTCGACATCCTCAACTCCTGGGCCGGCCTCGACGCGCTCGAGCACGGGGCGTTCCGGCACCCGACCTCGCTCTGGTGGGTCGTCGACGGCCAGGGCGAGCACCCGTGCTGCCGCGCCAGCGGCAACCCGGAGATCTGCCGGCAGTGCGGCTACTCGAGCTGCGCCGAGATCGTGCTCTCCCAGACCCTCACGCCCGGAGCCCTCCTCGGGCTCGTGAGGTACCACTGATGGTCTGGCCGTGGATCACCGCCTCGGCGCTCGTGGCCGGCGCCACCGGCGGCGCGCCGCAGATCGAGCTCTCGCGCCGGCCCGACGGGTACGTCCTGCGCGCCCGCTTCTCCGTCGGCCGCAGCCCCGCCTGCGTGCTCAAGACGCTCTTCGCCTCCGAAAACCTGCGCGCCTCGGCCGGCGCCTCCACCGAGGTCGAGCTCCTCGAGGACGGGCCGCGGCTGCAGCGGGTGCGCTACACCGAGCGGCGGCTCGGCATGACCGTGCGCCAGACCTACCGGCGCGCGCTGGACGAGGCGGCCAGCCGCCTCGACGTCGAGCTGCTCGAGTCCGAGGCCTCCAGCCTGCTGCCGACCGTCAAGTCCTCGCGCGGCTTCTACAAGGTCGAGCCGGGCGAGGGCGGCCACGGCGCGATCGTCGTCTACGAGCAGAGCGTCGAGCTCGAGGGGGTGCTGGCGGGCGCGATGGTCACGCTGGCCGAGGGCGAGGCGCGCAACTTCGTCGAAGGAGTCGCCGCGAATGTCGAGCGCCTTTGTGATCCGTAACGCCGTTCGCTTCGGGCGCAGGCTCCTCGCCGGCAGGACGCAATTCGCCTTCGAGCGGCCTCAGAGCATCGGGCTGGAGATCGACGGCCCGGTCGGCCTCTACGTCCACGTCCCGTTCTGCGCGCAGCTCTGTCCCTACTGCCCCTACGACCGCATCCCGTACGACCGCGCGCTCGCGGACGCCTTCGTCGAGTCGGTCGGCGCCGAAGCCCGGCAGTGGGCACAGAGGCTGCCCGGGCGGCAGGTCAGCTCGATCTACTTCGGCGGCGGCACCCCGACGATCCTCGGCCCGCAGCTCGCGCAAATCGCCGCGTCGCTGCGCGAGGCGTTCGCCGTCTCCGGGCCGCTGTGCCTGGAGACCAACCCCGCCGACCTGACGCCAAAGAAGGTGCGGATGCTCGCGGATCTCGGGGTCGAGTCGATCAGCCTCGGCGTGCAGAGCTTCCAGCAGCCGCTGCTCCAGCGGCTCGGGCGCAAGTACTCGCCGGCGCAGGCACGGCGCGCGCTCGAGTGGCTGGCACGCGAGCGCTGGGCGATCAACGTCGACCTGATGTTCGCGCTGCCCGGGCAGTCGATGGAGGACCTCGACGCCGACCTGCGCGAAGCGCTCTCCTGCGGCGCGCAGCAACTGACCGCCTATCCGCTCTTCACCTTCCCCTACAGCGCGGTCGCCTCGCACCGGGCGCTGCAGGGAGTGCAGATGCCCCGGCTCCCGACCCGGCGGCGGATGTTCCGCCGCGTCTGGGACCGATCGACGGCCGCGGGCTTCGCGCCGGTCTCGGTCTGGTCCTTCATGCGCCCCGAGGGCGGGCACCGCTACTCCTCGGTCACGCGCCGGCGGTTCCTCGGGCTTGGGCCGAGCGCGGCTTCGTTCGACGGGCGCCGCTACTTGCTCAACACCTTCTCGGTTCCCGAGTACGTGCGCTCGGTGCGCGAGCGCGGGCACGCGGTGGCACTTTCGATGCCGATCGAGCCGCGGCTCGAGCGGCTCTACGACTTCTACTGGCGGCTCTACGACACCTACGTCCCGAAGACGAAGCCGGGGGCGAGCGCCGTGCCCGGGCGCCGCAGGATCGAAGCGCTGCTCGACGCCGGCGGGCTGCTGGGGATGCTCGAGCAGGACGCCTCGGGCTACCGGCTCAACCGCCGCGGCGCTTTCTGGATCCACGTCGCGCAGAACTACTTCTTCCTCAGCGACGTGAACACGATCTGGGCGACCGCCTTGCGGGATCCTTGGCCGGCGCGGATCGCGTTCTGAGAGGCGCTTCAGCGGCAGTCGTAGCGCTGGTAGCTGACGCCCTCTTCGGTCCGGTAGGCGTAGACCATCCCGCCCTGGTCGAGCACGACGATGTCGCGGAAGCTCTCTTCGGGCAGCGGGCTGGGCGGCAGGTCTGCGGATCCCCAGGGCTGCCCGTCGCCGGGCGCCAGGCAGAGCACGCGGATGGTGAGCGCCGGCTCGGCTTCCGGGCTGCCGGGGGCCAGCTCGAGCTTTCCAGGCGCAACCGAGAGAAGAGGTAGGTGATGGCGACGACGGTGATCAAGAAGACCACCGTCGACAGCAAGGGGCTGCCGCCGGAGTACTGGCCGCTGAGGATGAGCGGGGCGTGCCAGACGCACCAGATCAGCGCGCTCAAGAGGACCGGCCGCGGCAGGCGGGCATCGATCAAGCGGGTGAGCATGTAGCCCCGCCAGCCGAGCTCCTCCCCGGCGGCGAGGACAGATCCAACGAGCGCGCCCAGGGTCATCTGCACGAGCAGCTTGAGGGCGAAGAGCGCCGCTGGAGAGGCGGCCAGCGCCGGTGAGCTGCTCTCGGGGACGGCGAGCGCGACGAGCCCGGTCGTCCAGCCGGTCCCGTAGGCGAGCCGTCCCACCGCCACCGGAAAGAGCCAGGCCGTTGGCCTAGTCGTCGTCGTCGCCGCCGCCGCCGGAGGAGGGCGAATTGCCCCATTTCTCGCCGGCCTCGGCGCAGACCGCGCTGCAGGCGACGACCATCTCCTCGCAGGTGCTTTCGAGCACGCAGTTGGCGCAGCGGACGCCCGGGTCATCGTCGTCGAGCTCGAACATGTTGCAGGACCAGCAGGGGTTGCCGTCCGTGAGCGCGACCGGGCAGGAGTGGTAACGGTCGCAGGCGAGGTCGCAGTCGCCGTTGGTGCACTCGCAACCGGAGAAGACGAGTGCTGCGAGCAACAGGCCGACGAGGGTGTTGCGAGGGTTCATCCGCGGCTCTCTCTCTCTGACGAGGGGGCGGCCCTGGTCAGCATCAGGTTTTCGGCCCGGCTCGGTGGGGCGACGGCGGCAGAATAGTGTCTTCGCGCCGAGGCCGTCGAAGATCTTGGTCGCTTGTCGAGAGCGCGAGCCCGGGCCACCAGCGGTTCGCGGGTCCTTCGCGGCGAAGCTCGCGCGCAGGCGCTTCCTCGGGGCCAGGTGCAGGGGAAGTCGCCAGGCGGTCTGGACGGATCCAAGAGCAGGGTGCGGTTTCAGGCTTGCCCCGACGAGTCCTACGGACCTCTGCAGGCCTCAGGATGGGCATTCGGCGGTTTGAGGGCGTCGGGCAGGCGGGAGCGTGGCTCAGCCACGACGGAGCAGGAGCTGGCGAGCTACCGGACGCCAGGAACCAACCGCCAACGGACGCGCCGCGCGTAGTCGGCATAGCCGGCGAGCTCCCGGTGCAGCGTGCGGTCTTCGGGCAAGGTCCGCAGCACGAGCCAAGCGAGGGCGGCCCCGGCGGCGGTGAAAGACCAGGCTGAACCCAACAGCAACGGCCACCCGAGCAGCCCCAGGCCGATGCCGACGTAGCCGGGGTGGCGCACGTGGTGGTAGGGCCCGGTGTCGATCGGGAAGGCGACCCTCGGCCAGACTTCGGAGAAGGAGCCGAGCAAGAGGACGCAGAGCGCGAGCGCGACAAAGCGCTTGAACGAGGAGCTGCGCCAGGAGAGGTGGAGCGTCCCGGGCCCCTCCTCGACCTCGAGCTCCGCGGGAAGCGGCGCGGGGGCGCGGCGGGCTCCCGCGGCGGCGCGGCCGGCAAGGTCGGTGATGGCAGAGCAGCGCGCGCAGCGGGCGATGGCCAGCTCCGCGTGGACGTCCGCCGCCGCGATGGCGGCGCCGCAGTGCCTGCACTCGAGCTTCTTCACGTCTTTCTCCCGTCGGGCCGACCCGGTCCCAATCGGCCCCGCTGCGCGCGGGCCGACAACCCCGGTGTCCAGGCTTGTGGCGGCGAGCTTGCCCGGCGTCAAGACCGGGCGCGTCGGCCGCTGCCTCTCCCCGGGCCCGAGGGCTCTCCGGAATCCCCGTCTTGTGTCGCCGGAAAGGCCTCGAGTATTGTCCGCCCGCTCATTCCCCACACTTCCCAAGGAGCACTCTCCAATGAAGGCGATCCCGATCATCGGCGCAGCAGTGCTGGCTCTCTCACTGGTTGGCTGCGGAGGCAAGGCCGCGAGGAGCGACGAGGCGCGCCAGCCGAAGCAGGCGAGCAACTCGGCCACCGAGGCGATCGCCAAGCGCGCGGCGTTCGACCTGGGCTGCCCCGAGGATCAGCTCACGGTCACGGTCATCGAGACCGGCAACATGATGCGGCCGTGGACCTTCGGGGTCGCCGGCTGCAACAAGCGCGCGACCTACCTCTCGCGAGCGGGCACCATCATCAACCAGTCGATCGTCGTCGACGCCCCCGCCGCTCCGCCAGCCGCCGCCGACGCCGCTGCTCCGGACACGGCCGCGACCGAGGCCACCGACACCGAGCCCTGAGCGGCGCCGGGCTCTTCGATGGGCCGAGGCTTCAAGAGGCGATCGGGCTCTTCGCGAGCTCGCTCGCCTCTTTGCTATTGCGGCAAGAAGGTCGCGATGCGGACCCTGGCCCGGACGGGGCCAGAGTGAGCGTTGGCCGGCGGCGCCGAGCGGCCCTGCGTGAGGCGGCCGGGGAGAGAGCGATGATGCGTGCGGCGAGGAGGCTGGGGCTCGTGCTCGGGCTGGTGGCCGCGGGTTGCGGCGGCGAGATCGACGGGCAGCGCAAGCTCTGGGAGAGCCAGCGGCCAGCCGGCTACAGCTACCGCTTCCAATGGGACTGCTTCTGCCCGGCCGAGCTGCTCGAGGAGGTCGAGATCGCCGTGCGCGGCACGCAGGTCGTCTCGGTGATCCGGGCCGCGGACGGCTCGCCGCTGCCTGCCGGCAGCCTCGAGCGCTACCGGACCGTGGACGGGCTCTTCGACCTGCTCGAGGAGGCGGAGGAGCGCGGCGCCGACGAGATCGAGGCGACCTACGATCCGCGGTACGGCTATCCGACCCGCGTCTCGATCGACTATGAGGAGCACGCCTGCGTGACCCAGCGCTTCGACTCGCTGCTGCGGGCCAACCCCCATTTTCACGCGCTGGTCCCGGACGCCGTCTCTGTCGAGGGCGAGGAGGGCCGCGTCGAGCTGCGAGCGGTGCCCAAGCCCACTCAGAGGGACGTGGAGAGCATCGTCGAGCGCATCGCGAGGCGGGCGAGGGCGCTGCTGAGCCGGCTCGACGAGGACGCGGAGCCGGTGGGCGCCTTGGACCGGCTGCGCGGCCAGCATCTGGAGCTTCTCTCCCAGCCGCCCGAGCTGAACCCGGGGAGGCTGTCGGCGCGCGCCGAGGGGTTCTCGCTGCACGCCGCCCGGCACCTGCACGCCAACGACCGGGCCGGGCTCGAGAGCCTGGCCCGCACCTGGTGGAGGCGCCGGGAGGTGCGCCCGCGGCGCACCCCTTGCCCGGACGGAAGCTACCAGCGCGGGGCTGCCGACACTGCCCGCGGGCCGGTTCCCCGGCCGGGCACCCACCGCTGCTACCGGAGCGGATCGCCGACTCGGCAGCTCGAACGTCCTTCGGCCTATCCGCTCTTCTTTCGTACGAGCTCTCTTCGCTCCGGCGCGCATCGTCGCCAGGAGCGCCGAGAGCCTTCGTCTCAGCCTTCGCTCTTCCTGAGCAGATAGCGCTCCTGCGCGCTCTCCATGACGAGCCCTTCGGGCTGCGGCGCGAGCACCATCCCGGCGAGCGGCGGGTCGACGAAGACGAGCACCTGCTTGCCGTCGGGCCGGCCGTGGCGCATCAGGCGCGTGGTGAAGATCTCGTTGCGGAGCACGATCGCGCCGGCCGCGTCACGCTCGATGGTCATCCGCCCGAGCTCGTCGTCGGCCCAGGTGCCGAGGAGGGGCGCAATCCACTCCTCGGGCGGCTGCGAGAGCCGCGCTTGGAGCTCTTCGCGCTCCTTCAGCTCGGTCGAGCGGCCATAGGCGAGCCGCTCGCCCGCCTTCTCGTCGATGCCGAACCAGAGCTCCATCAGCCGCGCCCAGACGAGCCCGAGGCGGCCATTGGTCCCGTTGGCGAGCATCACGACGCCGAGCTTCTTCTCCGGCAGGAAGCGGACGTAGGAGTTGAAGCCCATCGTGGCGCCACCGTGCTCGATCTGCCGCAACCCGTGCTCCTCGAGCGTCCCCCAGCCCAGACCGTAGGCTGCCTTCGCGTTCACCTTCACCTGAGGCTCCCAGCGCCGGGTGAGGCTCGCCTCGCTGGCGACCCGCACGCCGCGGTAGACGCCCCGGTTCAGCTCGGTGAGGAGATAGCGCGCCATCTCCCGTGCCGAGGACCAGGCGCCTCCGCTCGGGCCGACGTGCTTACTGAAGCGCTCGTGCTCGAGGGAGACCTTCTGCTGGCGGCCCTTGAGGTCCTGGGCATGCGGAGAGGCGCGGTCGGGGTCGGCGAGGGCGGCCTCGAAATCGAGCGTGGTGCGGGTCATCCCCATCGGGCCGAAGACCCGTTCGCGCATGGCCCGGCAGTAGGCTTCCTGGAGCGGCGCTTTCGGATCGAAGACGTGGCCGGCCAGGTAGCCTCCGGCCGCGACCATCTGGTTCTGGTACTGGAAAGTCTCCTTGAGCCGGGTGGTCGGCCTGATGCCGGCGAGCTGCCGGAGAGCGCCCCCGGCATCCTTGCCCTTGAAGTTGATGATCATGGGCAGGTCCTTGCGCGGCAGCCCCGCGCAAGCGCAAACGAGCTGCTCGACCTGCAGCTCCCGGGTCAGCTCGGGGTCGCCCACGGCGAAGCCGGGCAGCCGCTCGATGGCGCGATCGGTCCAGGCGAGCTTGCCCTCGTCGACCAGCGAGGCCATCAGCAGGGTGGACATCGACTTGGTGACCGAGCCGATCATCATCAGCGTGTCGGCGGTGACCGGCTCGCTCCCGCCCATCTCGCGCACGCCGTAGCCCTCGGCGAAGACCACCTCGTCTCCCTCGACCACCGCGATGGAGAAGCCGGGCACGCCACTCGCCTGCATCGCCTCGCGCACGAACGCCCGGAGCTGCTCGGAGCCGCGCACGCTGCGCGGCTCGACCTCGCTCAGGTCTTTCTCCTCCTCGCCGGGCGGCTTCAGGCCGCCGAGGAACACGTTGATCTGCGCGGAGCGCTTCGCGAAGCCGCCGGGCGAGCCGCGGATCAGCGTGACCCAGGTGCGCTCGCCTTTGCGGTTGGCGAAGGCCTGGAAGGCTTCGCCGCTCTCGAGCGAGCGCGTCTCGATCCGCAGCTCGTCCCAGCCGTTGCGCGCCGGCGGGGTGAGCACCTTGTCAGGCTTGCTGGTGAGCGAGGGATCCTCGTGCGCCACGGCTTCGCGGATCGCCCTCTCGAGATCGGTGGCCGCGAGCTCGACGAGCGCGAGTCGCACGCTCTTCTCCGCGTCCTCGACGAAGATCCACGCGCCCTCCTGCCGGCCGAGCATCCCCTCGGGAACGGTGAGGGCAATTCCCGACGGGGTGACGAAGCTGCCGGGCGGGCTTTCCGGAGCGAGCTGCTTTGCGCCATCGCGCCTGCTCGCGCTCTGCCCCGCACAGCCGGCTGCGAAAGCGAGAACGACGGCGAGGGCCGCGTATCGAGGGCGGAGATCGGGGATATTCATGAGGTGCCTGGCCTTTCGAGCGAGTTTTGAAACCGGGAGAATCGCAGACGCTCCGGCAGTTGCAAGCTTGCTCCTCAGCCCACGGCAGGCGCCGCACTTCGAGGCCTGCAGGCTTGCCACTGAGGCTTTCCGGAAGAGCAGGCGGAGCGCTCCTGCCCGCGCGCTGGCAGGCAAGCCCCGTGGGGAGGGGATTGCTCTTCTGGGCAGGAGCCTCGAGCAGAACGGCGCGCCCGTCCGCGTGGCGAGCTCGAGCCCGTCGAGGAGGCGAATGGCGCCACCGGCGCGCGGACCCACCTGCAAGCCGAGCGAGTTGTTGGACCAGCCCCTATCGATCGTCTGGCGGACGTAGGCCGGCCCTCCCTCCAGCCCGGCAAACAGCTCCAGCGCCCGGAGCTCGAGCTGCAGGGCGTATTCCGCGCGCAACGAGAGAGCGCTCTCGGTGAATCCCGGCGCGCTGCCGACGGCTGCGCAGAGGGCGATGCCCAGCCCCTCTGGCCGAACGAGCTCGATCTCCAGCCGGAGCGCCCCCATCAGGCCAAGCCTGTCGGCGATGCCGTCGCCGATGCCGAGCAAGGCGCCCAACGCCAGCCCTCTTTCTTGCGTCTCGACGCTCGCCAGTGCGCCTTTGCGAGCGACCTTGGGGTGCGCTCGCCGGTGTCGGGGACGAAAGCGCCGGCCTCACAGCGCGTGCCCGCGGTGCAACCCATGTCGCCGCCGAGCTCGCGGCAGTCATCGGTGTCGAAGTTGCCGCAGAAGCGCACCGTGTCGCGGTTGAAGCAGACCGCGGTGCCCGGCGCGCACTCGTGCACGCAGCCGGCGACGCACTCGCCGTCGATGCAGCTCTCGCCGCTGGGGCAGAGGTGCGGCGTGGAGAGCTCGAGGCACGCGTCGTCGTCGAACTGGCCGCAGAGCTGGCTCGCCCACTCCGAAGGGCAGAGCCTGGTGCCGGCAGTGCATTCGTCGCTGTAGGCGGGGTCGACCGGATCAGACGACGGCTCCTCTCCGGGACAAGCGCAGAGCACGAGGCTCGACAAGGCTGCCAATGTCGCGAGGAGGCTTCGCCTTCGATCGATTCATTGCGACGCTCCATCTCCGCCGTTCGCTTCGGTGGGACCCGCCGGTCCCGGATCCGCCGAGGGCGTGGTACAGGACTTCCGTCATGACCCATGGGGCGCTGGATCTGTGCAAGAGAAGCTGACTGCCCAGCGAGCGCCTGGTGTCATCGCATGCCCCCACGAAGCTTAGCCTGACGCGCAGAGAGATAGCCGAAGGGCCGAGATCAGTGTCGTCGGGGAAAGACCTGCCGCGACGACCGCGAGAGCCCGGCCGCCTGGCAGCTGCATCGTGCCGAGGAGGCGGCCACGGCCTCTGCCCGTAGCGCGAGCCTCCTGCGTCGCGTCTTGCGGGGATTCGGCGCGACCCCTAATCTCGCCTTCGTTCTCCAACCATTGAGGTAGGTGATGAAACGCGCGTTCTTCGCTCTGGTCGCGGCTCTCGGATTCCTCGCCGGTTGCGGAGGCGTCGAGTGTGGCGAGGGTACCCAAGAAGCCGAAGGGAAATGCGTTCCGGTGGAGGAGGAGAGCGGGCTCTCGCAGCCGCTCCAGGCACGCTGCGCGCTGCACTGCGACAGAAGCAGCGAGGACGAGAAATATTGCAGCGCGGAGGACGAAGCGGCCTGCCTCGAGAGATGCCACGTGAAGATGAGCGGGCTGAGCGAGGGGTGCGGAATCTGCCTGCTCGATAGCAGCTATCCTCTCGGCTACGACTGCGATGGCAGTCTGGACCCACCCGACTGCAGTTGCCATCGCGAGAGCATCGAGCCGATCACCTCCTCCTTCTGCACGAGCTACTGCGCTGCCGAGTGACCGGGCTCTGCCCTCTACGGGCCGGGAGCATCGGGACTCTTCCGCGCGCTCAGAGGATCTGGGGCGAGCCTCGCTCGTTGGGAATGGACGCCAAGCCGAAGCCGACCCCCGCGGCGGCCGTCGCCAAGAGCGCCAGCATCAAGGCCTGCAGCAGCCCGGCCATGGAGAGCGAGGTCGAGCTTTCAAGCTGCCGTAGGATCGCGGCCTCGACGGCGCGGCTGCGGGTGCGCCACCGCCACCGGGCCATGCCGCTCACGCTGAGCGCCGGCCTGCTCGCGTTGGCGAGCCTGCGCCGCCGCCGCTCGACCGTAGCTCGCGCATGAAGAAAGGCACGGGGGCGCTCTGGCGCTCCCGGGTCTTCTCTCTCGGGGGCCGGCTGGCACTTCGCCCGCCCACGTCGTCGAGGCGCTCGCCCGCCATGGACGCCTTCGCGGCGGCGCTGCGAGCGGCGGAGAGGCCCGCGCCCTCGCGGCTCCGGGCTGCCTCGATCGCCCCGCCGCCGGCGAGCGCCCGAAGACCAGGCGCTCGGCCAAGCAGGCCCAGAGACCCAACTTGGCTTGACGGGTGGTAGACCAGAAGGCGGGCCCGACAGCGAGCGGTGCTCTGGAGGGGATGGAGCCGTGGAGATGGTGTTCCTGGAGATCGTGTTCGACGCCGGCGACCTGAGCCGCTCGGGAAGCGATCGGGACGCGATCGAAACCGCACTCGACAAGGCGCTGAGCGACGCCGGGCTCGGCGTCGTCACCGGCGGCGGCACCGGCCGCTACGCCTCGATCGTCGAGGTGGAGATCTACGATTCCTCCAAGCTCGAGCAGGGGCTCCAGCTAATCCGGCGCACGCTGACGAGCGCGAATGCCCCGCCGAGCACGCTCATCAAGGGCTCCCAGCCAGAGAAGCTGGTCATCCGGCTCGGCTGAGCCGCGACGGAGCGGGCAGAGGGCGGGCGCCCGGCTCTACTCGTCCAATTCGGTCGGCAATCCGGCTGGCAATACGCTTGGTCGCTCGAGGGCAGGCGCGTCGCGGCCAGAGCGATGAAGCCGTGCTGGGGGCTCACTCCGAGAGGGCCGATCGCGAGCCGAGCGTCGGCGTGTCCATCGGGCGGCTATCACTGGGTCCTGCCCGCGATAGGAAGAGAGAATGGGCTCCGCTCGTCGTTCCCCGCGCGTTGGCGTCGGCTTCCTCCTCACCGCTCTGCTGGCCCTCGTTCGGCCAGCAGCTCGAGCTTCTCTCCCAGCCGCCCGAGCTGAACCCGGGGAGGCTGTCGGCGCGCGCCG
>ENA-UOOR01003020-UOOR01003020.1-fermentation-metagenome-genome-assembly--contig:-NODE-3020-length-15691-cov-5.291379_pt1 | contig 15691 bp, 17 predicted proteins | sample MGYA00245780_ERZ724029 | MGnify/ENA primary metagenome ERZ724029 (study PRJEB28704, sample SAMN03018315) | fermentation metagenome | biome: anthropogenic terrestrial biome; feature: soil; material... | reverse complement strand
AAAAACAGCCATTAACTTCACCCCCTTCCAAGATAAGAGACTAATACATTACTAGTCCGCCGTCAACGATTAATGTTTGACCGGTAATGTAGGCGGCATCTGGAGAAGCCAGAAAAGCTACAGCTTTAGCCACATCCTCCGGTTGACCCAATCTTTTCAACGGAATGTTATCTAAATATTGGGAAACTACCTCTTGAGGTAATTTGTTGGTCATATCACTGGCAATAAAGCCTGGTGCAACCGCATTAACCCGAATATTACGTGGAGCCGCCTCCCGGGCTATCGATTTAGTAAAAGCGATAACCCCAGCTTTTGCCGCTGCATAATTGGCCTGACCAATATTACCAATTATACCGACAACAGAAGCAATATTAATTATAGCGCCTTGCCGTTCTTTGAACATCGGGCGTAAAACAGCTTTAGTACAATTATATATGCTCTTTAGATTAGTGTTCAGCACTTCATCCCAGGCCTCTTCAGACATCCGAACAAGTAGTGTGTCTTGGGTTATTCCTGCATTATTGACTAAACAATCAATACGACCCCAGGTTGAGAGCATTTGGTCAACTAATTGTCCCGCGGTATCTGCGTTGCTGACATCACCCTGGAGGATAATGGCTTTACCTCCAGCTTGCTCGATCTCTGTCGCCACCTCTTGCGCTGCCTCACCATTCCGTAAATAATTAACTCCAACCTTAGCCCCTAATTGACCAAACTGTAGAGCAATCGCTCGCCCAATTCCTCGAGAAGCTCCTGTAACTAATACCACCTGATCCAAAAACACTTAGCCTTCCCCCTTCTCAGCTACTTGTATCGGCACAGAATTCACGTCTTTTAGCCCCTGCACGTTAAACCGGCGCAAACTAGGATCAATCCTTCTAACCAAGCCGGTTAATACCTTTCCCGGCCCTACCTCAACTAAATTCTGCACACCGTGTTTAGAGAGCCAAACCACAGTATTAGTCCACAAAACCGGACTAGAAAACTGCTGTAGTAAAGCCTGTCGTACTTCGGTAGCAGTAGTAAGCAGACCACCGGTTGTTGGTGAAACAAGAGGTAATTGTGGCTCAGCTAAAGGAAGCGCATTAATAACCGCTGCAAACTCCTGGGCTACCGGTGCCATTAGCGGTGAGTGAAAAGGGCCACTAACCGCTAACCTAACCGAGCGTACCCCATCTTTAGTACCAAGATACTCCTCCATAAGCTGCAATCCAGCATTTGTTCCAGAGAGTACCATCTGCTGGGGTGAGTTTTGATTAGCCAGAAATACAACCGTATCTAATTGGAGCTGGGCAATAACACTACGCATTTCCTGACCGTCTAACCCGATAACAGCTAACATTCCGCCGCCGACCTTTTGGGCCGTTTTTCCCATTAGTTCAGCTCTAATTTTTACCACCTGAAGTGCCGTATTAAAGTCTAACACTCCAGCCGCAAATAATGCAGTATATTCACCTAAACTGTGCCCAGCTAAATAGCCCTGACGGAAGTCAACCGGTAGCTCCTGCCAAAGAAGAGCTGAAACTGTAAAAATAGCTGGCTGAGCCATTTCAGTCTGTGCCAATAGTTCCGATGCGTCTCCAACACAAGCTGAGAGTAAACCGGGAACAATCTTTTCTGCTTGCTCTAAATAAGCCCGGGCTATCGACGAATTCTTATAAAGTTCCTGGGCCATTTGAGGACTTTGACTCCCCTGACCTGGAAAGATAAAGGCTCTATTACGCTGCATTTAGTTCCTCCCATACCACTTTAATAACAGGCTACCCCAGGTTAGTCCAGCCCCAAACCCAACCAATAAAATATAATCACCTTCAGCAATACGACCAGCTTGCAACGCTTCATCTAAAGCAATCCCTACTGAAGCTGCTGACGTATTACCATACTTACCAACATTTAAAAAAACCCGTTCTGCTTCTACCCCCATACGGTTGAGTGAAGCTTCAATAATCCGGATATTAGCTTGGTGGGGAACAAACAACTTAATATCAGCCAAAGTAAGCTGGCTTTTTTCTAAAACTTCCTGGGTTGCCTCTTGCATTACCTTAACAGCAAATTTAAAAACCTCTGGACCTTCCATTTTAATAAAATGCTCTCGGTTCTGCACAGTCTCAAGACTAGCCGGGCGCCGACTACCACCTGCCGGCATACATAAACTAGATTGACCAGAACCATCAGCACGTAAAAACGAAGCCCGTAGACCATAGCCTGTAGGTACTCGACTTACAATAGCTGCTGCTGCTCCATCTCCAAAGAGAATACAAGTCCGTCGGTCCTCCCAATCGGTTAAACGCGATAGAGCATCGGCACCAATAACTAAAACCCTATTATATAAACCGGTCTGCACAAATTGAGCACCGGTAACTAACCCATAAACAAAGCCACTACAACCAGCAGAAAGATCGAACGCAGCGGCATGTCCAGCAGCTAAAGCAGCTTGAACTAAACAGGAAGTCGATGGAAAAAGCATGTCCGGTGAAATTGTGGCCACAATTATTAAATCTATATCCTGAGGCGTAAGCCCAGCATTAGCCAGAGCCCGACGAGCTGCTACCACTGCTAAATCAGAAGTAGCCTGGTCTTTCTGACAAATCCTTCGTTCCTTTATCCCAGTACGGGATACAATCCATTCATCAGATGTATCCACCATCTTTTCAAGGTCATAATTTGTTAAAATACGGTCTGGTACATATGAACCCATACCAACAATTCCAACATCATATTCCATCATCTATACTTCCTAATCTTAATTATTTTCACTTTCTATCGCTGTCTTAAGCTTTTCAACATAACCACTAAGCACACCATCGCGAGCAACCCGGATAGCATTTTTAATGGCTTTTGCATTGGAGCGCCCATGGCTAATAATATAAACTCCGTTAATACCTAATAACGGTGCCCCACCATGTTCAGCATAATCTAAACTTTTTTTCATCTTGGTTAGATTATTTTTCACCAATAAACCGCTAAATTTTCCTGTAAGGCCACTAAATATCGTTTGTTTAAGGGTACGGCCAAACTGGCTCCACATCCCTTCGACCAGTTTAAGAACAATATTACCTACAAACCCATCACAAACTACTACATCAGCAGTTCCAGCAGGTATATCATTACCCTCAATATTGCCAATAAAGTTTAAGCCCTCTTGGTCAACAAGCATCTGGTGTACTTCTTTAACCAATTCGTTACCTTTCTCCGCTTCTTCACCAATATTTAATAAACCAACCTTAGGATTTTTCACCTTTAATACTTCTTCCGCATATATACTACCCATTTTCGCAAACTGCATAAGGTGAATTGGTCGACAATCAGCATTAGCTCCTCCGTCTACCAGCAAAAAGAAACGTCCTGCTGCTGGTAAAGGGATCCCGATAGCCGGACGATCCACACCTGGAATTCGGCCAATCTTAAACAGCGCAGAAGCCATAGCCGCACCGGTATTACCAGCGCTTAAACCAGCATCAGCAATCCCGTCTTTAACTAACTGAGCTGAACGGACAATAGAAGAGTTAGGTTTAGAACGTACAACCTTACCAGGATGCTCGTCCATCCCTACCGTATCTGGCGCATCATCTACCTCAATCCTCGATTGATCATAAGTATATTTGGCCAATTCTGCTACTAAAGTTTCTTTTGGTCCGGATAAAATTAAGTGAATATCAGAAAAATCCTGTAACGCTTCTACTGCTCCAGCAACAGTAACTTCGGGAGCGAAATCCCCTCCCATAGCATCTATCACTATTCTAACCATGTTTTCACCCCTGCGTTATGTTTTCTCTACAAAAAAGGATAAATTCGCCCTGAAAAACTTGGCGCTCTCTAACAAAACTTTCTACTCTGATTATGCGTTTTTTTCCCTGCACCTGTAAAACATAGGCCTTGGCAACAATCCGCTCTCCTGTTTTAACCGGGTTCAAGTAGCGAATTTCTGCCGAACCTGTTAAAGCTAAAGGCGCATCAACTAAAGCAACCGCTAACGAATTAGCCTGGGCAAATATGTGGTGCCCCCGAACAACATTAGAATTAGCAAAGCCCATGCTAGTATCTGTATCTAAAACTGAAATACCAGATTTGTCCAAGTTTATTTCTATAAGATCACCGATAATATCAGAAGAAGCCACTGACTTAACTCGGCCATAAGCTTTTTCAGCTACGTGCTTCACTCTTTCTCGTAGTTCGGGCAAGCCTAATTCTAAGCGGTCTAAGCGAATAGTCTGAATACTAACCTGAAAGTGTTCCGCTAATTCCTGATCAGTAAAAAACGGATCACTTGCCAAAAGTTCAACTAAACCCTGTTGTCTTTGGGCTTTACGCGTTCTGGACACCAATAAAACACCTTCATCCTAGTAGCTGCTCTTAATAGCTAGTATTATTCTACTTAATTTGAAAAATCCCTCTATGGGTGTAAAAAAAAAGTGTGAACCCGTAGGTCCACACCCTTTTTAGACTCTAAAATCTTCTTATTCAGCAACTTCTAATACCTGTTTACCATCATAGTAACCACAACTTGGACATGCCCGATGCGGCATCTTTACTTCGTGACACTGCGGACATTTTACCAAAGTTGGACGACTGGCCTTCCAATGAGTACGTCTTTTGGCACCTCTAGTACTAGATTGTTTTCTTTTTGGTACAGCCATCTTGGTACACCTCCCAATTAAACCAACAAATATTAACTACTCAATTGTTTTTGGCAATAAACTTCGTAATGCTTCCATCCTAGGGTCTATTGATTCCTCAGTACACGCACAGTCGCCAACATTAAGGTTCTGACCACAGGAAGAACAAAGCCCTTTACACTCCTGAGAGCAAAGTATCTTGACCGGTAGACCTACCCCCAACTCATCCTCCACGGATCTAGATAAATCAATAACTGTCCCTTCATAAGGATAGATTATATCATCCAAAGAACCAAGTTCCTTTTCCTGTAGCACCATCTCTGTAACCTGATTCTTTTGACCAAACTCAACTTCAAAATCTAAAACTACCGGATACTCAAAAGGTTCTAAACACCGATCGCAAACGGTAGCTAACTTAGTCTGAATTTGGCCTTGAACCAAAAAAAACTTACCGGCATTGGTTACTTGACCAACAACATGTACCGGTTCTACATATTTCTTTACGGCAGCAGGAAACACCAAGGGGATCCGGTTGTTTGTAACGGAAAAATCTAAAGAGGCACCTTTAGCCCCTTGGATTGATGAAATATCAATTTTCATGATTTTCCTCCCTGACAACTGGAATTATTATACCTAGCCAAGCAGGCCTTGTCAACAGCTAGTAAAGGGTTAAACCAGCGGCAGCTAATACCATTCTTTGATGGTCAAGGTCCTCTCTCCTGTTTTTATGTAACTTGCTCCCGTAAAAATGGATACAAAAATGTCCAGGAAAACCGTTGGTAATACGGTGAGATCCATGGGGGTATCCGTTCATAGAAGCGGCAATACGCATACCGTTAAATTCGACGATGATTGCTCGGCGGTTCCAAGACCAACGTCCGCCATAAATGTTCTTAAGCAGATCTGTATCATTACGAGAAGCCGGTTCAACATCAGCATGCAGATGTCCGCCTAACCTTTTAACCATAAAAAACTCGCCGTTCTGCACATCAATAACCTTAGCGGTCTGGCCTACTCGAAATAGAGTATGGACCTGTTCCCAGGGTACTACCTGCAAACTTCTGGATACTGTTATCGGCTCTTCCGTTCCAGTTAAAAAAGGATGCAGCGCTTCCCAGGTTCTTTGGCCAACAACCCCATCAATATGGAGCGCTAAATTAGATTGAAAAATACGTACAGCTAGTTCTGTTCCCCGTCCGTAAACCCCATCAACAGTTGATTTATATAACCCTAACGCTGCTAACACAACTTGAACCTGCTGAACAGCAGCCCCTTTATCATTAAGTCGTAATACAGGATAACGTTGTTCACCAAAGGTAGCCGGTGCCCACAGAAGAACTACTAAAATCATACTTAACGTCGATACTAGTAGCCTAAGAGCTAACCCTCTGTTTTTTAATAGACTGCCTTGCATTATACCGACCTCGCTCTTTACTCCCTAATCTGCCTGCACGCTCCAGAAGAGTACAAATTTCAGGCCACTTCTCTTGGGCGGCCTTCCGACCTGCTTCAATAGCTACAGGAGCTAAACGCAAATCGTGAGGTTTGACCTGTTCCAAATCGGGTCGAATTACTACATCAGCTTTACAAACCTTATCCACATTAATTTCTTGCTGCATAATATCAATACTCTGTAAAATAATATCGATTACTGAGGTAGGGGTTAATTCTTGTACCGAACTGCCGACATCTACCGCTATCACTATATCCGCTCCAACTTGTCGTGCCGGATCAATAGGTACTCTACTTCTAATTCCACCATCAACTAACAGCCTACCATCTACTTCTTGAGGTAAAAAAATTCCAGGGATCGATGCGCTAGCTAACGCGTTCTTGGCTACATTACCTTTATCCAATACTACTTCACTACCGGTTTGGATATCTACTGCAATAGCCCTATATATATAATCCAAATCTTCAGTCTGCTTATGTTTACACAATAAGTCTAAGAGTTGATACAGTTTCTCGGTTTTAAAAAAGCCCATGCGCGGTACGGTTACATCTATTAGTTGATCCCAATTTAGCGTGACCGCAAGCTTTTCTAGCCAACTTAAATCTGTACCGGCAGCGTAAATAGCTCCAATAATAGCACCAATACTGATCCCGGTAATAATGTCGATTGGCATGCCTTGCTCTTCTAAGACTGATAATACTCCAATATGAGCCATTCCACGGGCTGCCCCGCCTCCTAAAGCTAACCCGATCCTAGCTTTTCCTTCACTCAAATTAAATACCCCCAACCTCAAACCATCCTGCTCTATAGCATAATTTGACTCTAGCCTAAATATAAATTACCCGACTACGTAGAGGAGAATTCTTATGACTAAAACCAAACGATTAAATACCTATTTATTAGCACTACTTGTGGCAATCCTAACTGTCTCTATTGTTATCGACCCCCAGGAAACCTATAACGCCTCATTAGAAGGGGTACAACTCTGGTGGGATATCGTTCTCCCAGCTTTACTCCCCTTCTTTATCCTTTCGGAAGTATTAATGGGCCTAGGGGTAGTGCACTTTATGGGCGCTTTTCTGGAACCCCTTATGCAGCCGCTATTTAAAGTACCGGGGGTCGGTGGTTTCGTTGTCGCTATCGGCCTTGCTTCCGGATACCCGATCGGGGCAAAAATCACTACTCGATTGCGGGAAGAAAACCTATGTACTCGCCTAGAAGCAGAACGCTTAATCGGCTTTACTAATACGGCAGACCCTTTGTTCATGGTAGGGGCAGTCGCCGTTGGCATGTTTCACAACCCCGCTCTTGGAGCTACTCTCGCTGCTGCTCACTACATCAGTAGTATTCTAGTCGGATTAACCTTACGCTTCTGGGGGAAAGAAGAAAATACTGTTGTTAATCAGCGACAACACCGACAAAGTAACCTATTCAAGTATGCCTTAGATGAACTTTATAACGCCCGCAACCGGGATAGTCGACCGATCGGCAAACTCCTCGGCGATGCTGTTACCAGTTCTATGCAGACCATGCTTTTAGTCGGTGGTTTTATTATTTTATTCGCCGTACTCGTAAGAGTTCTAGTTAATATCGGTGCCATTAATTTATTGGCTGTTCCTTTAACTTGGCTACTTAAACCGCTACAAATCGGTTCGGAAATAATGAAACCCTTAGCTAGTGGAGTTTTCGAAATAACCTTAGGCGCTCATCAAGCCAGTCTGGCTTTACTCGATCCCCGTATTCAATTGGCACTGACTAGCGCAATTATTGCTTGGAGTGGGCTTTCCGTCCATGGTCAGGTTGCCGCTATTATCAGTTCTACCGATATTCGTTATACCCCTTATTTGGTAGCCCGAATAATTCATGGTCTCTACGCAGCAATCGTCACTTATTACATTTATAACCCGACAAAAGCTGTTTTTCTAGCTACCCCCAAATTTTGGCAACCATTCCAAAATTATTGGATTTTGAATTTACCTTTACTCCAAGCCCGAGTAGTAACTCTTATTGGTATAATCTTCGTTTTCTTAGTGCTCAGTTCTATTATCTACCTGTTCTGCTCGAAGTTTCTGGCGCCCTTTTTCAATAACCGCTAAGGTTTGCTGTAACAAATCGGCAAGTTCTGTCAAAGTCGAATCCGCATACTTATCAGCACCTTGACAGAGCTCTTCTGCTTGCATCTCTGCTTCTTTTCTGAGGTTCTGAGCCTCTCCCTTAGCTGCCTGCATAATCTCATGTTGATCAATCAATTTTCTGGCATATTCCTCAGCTTGCCGTATTATCTTATCGGCATCTTTCTGGCTAGCAGAAATTAAACGATCACGTTCACTTTCAATTTGCTTGGCCCGATGAAATTCATCAGGTAAGCTGTACCTGACTTGATCTAATAAATCCAGTAATAAATTTGCATCTAAAATTACTTTATCAGTTAATGGTACACGAGGCGCTTCAGTAATCACCATCTCTAACTGTTCCAGCAACTCTATAAGGCTGTTTTTCATTGTTATCCCCCTAAAAGCCCCAACCCTGTTTACGTTTTTCATCTAAAGCAGCTTGTACAATTGGTGGCACTAAACCAGTTACGCAACCGCCAAAACGAGCTAATTCTTTCACTGCGCTGGAACTCAAAAAAGTATATTCGGTACTGGTCATTAAAAAAACCGTCTCTAATTGAGGAGCAATTTTTCGGTTCATTAACGCCATCATAAACTCATTTTCAAAGTCAGAGATAGCACGCAACCCTCGAACGATAACCGTTGCCCCTTTATGCTTGGCGTATTCTACTGTTAACCCACTAAATGCATCACACTCTACATTTTTAAACTCAGCCAGTACCTCTCCCAATATTTCCAGCCTTTCTCCAACAGAGAAGAGCGGACGTTTATCTGGATTCTGGGCAACCGCTACAATAACTTGATCAAATAAGTGGGAGCAACGCTGAATAATATCTAAATGTCCATTAGTTATAGGATCAAAACTACCTGGGTAAATAGCTATTCTCATCTCACTGGATCTCCTTTGGTGCTACAAAAGCGATAAAAATAAACCACTGTATCCCCATAGCGTTCGCTGCGCCACAAATTGAATCCTTCTACTTCAGGTGGAAGCTGGAATTTAGCCGTCTCAACTACTACAATACTATGATCTACCAGCAACCCTGAAGATATCAGCTTAGCTAAAACCGTTGTATATAATCCAGCGGTATACGGCGGGTCAATAAAGACTAAGTCATATTTTTCCTCGTTTGCTTCCGACCAATAACGAGCCGGATTAGTTAAAAATTTAAGGGTATCTACCGCTAGTACTTGGGCCTGAGAAGTAAACCGGGTTTTTTCTATATTATCCCGAATTACTTGCACCGCTCCCCGATCTTTTTCTAAAAACAAAGCCGCAACAGCCCCTCGGCTTAAAGCCTCTAACCCTAAAGCACCGGAACCGGCAAATAAGTCAAGAACCCGCCGGTCACTAAAATCGCCAAGAATCGCAAAAACCGATTCCCGCACTCGATCAGAAGTAGGACGCGTATTAACCCCTTTTGGTGCTTTCAGGGGAACCCCCTTGGCCAAACCAGCTATTATACGCATTAAAAACCTCCTCTACAGCCCCTAGCTCTTGTTTAGCCCATTCCTGAGCACAGGCAAAAGCTTTCTCGTACAATACTGGCTGATAGAGCATCGTTTGAAAAATCAGATCTTCGGTGCCATGTTGCTTTAAACCAAAGACCTCCCCTGGCCCCCGCAACTTTAAGTCTAATTCAGCAACTTCATCACCTGCAGCTACTTCCTCCATTATCTGCAAGCGCTGTCGGGCCGTTTCTACCGTAGTATCTGAGCAAAGAATACAGTAAGATTGGCGCTGTCCCCGACCAACCCGGCCCCGCAGCTGATGAAGTTGGGCTAATCCAAAACGTTCGGCATTAATAATAACCATAAAGGTAGCCCTGGGAACATCAACACCGATCTCAACCACAGTTGTTGCCACTAAAACACCTAGTTGCCCCTCTTTAAACCGGTTCAGGGCGGTAGCCTTCTCCTCAGCACCCATCCCGCCATGGAGTACCCCTACTGTTACTGCGGCTAAGGGACCCATTTGTAGCTCTTGAGCGTACTCCACCACCCCACGTACACCAGGTAAATCCGGGTTTTCTTCAACCAAGGGACAGACCACATAACCGCCATACCCTGCAGCCACCTCTCGCTGAGCAAAGGCCCAAACCCGTTCTAACCGGGGAGTATTAACCCACTTGGTTATTACCGGCTGACGCCCTGGAGGAAGTTGATCCAAAACTGAATAACCTAATTCGCCATAGGCAGCTAGAGCCATGGTTCGTGGTATCGGTGTCGCTGAAATAATTAAAACATCAGGGGAACGCCCCTTAGTACTAAGCTGTTCACGCTGGCGTACCCCAAAGCGGTGCTGTTCATCGGTAACCGCTAACCCTAAATCCGCAAAAACAACAGTTTCTTGAATGAGAGCATGAGTACCTACTACTAAGTCACAACGGTGTTCTGCTAACTCTTGCAAAATCTCCTCTCTTTCTTTAGCAGGTGTTTCCCCGACCAATAGTCGGATTCGCACCGGGAGTTTTGCTAAATATTGACTCAGACTTGCATAATGCTGCTGGGCTAAAATACTGGTCGGAGCCATTACAGCCGCCTGATGTTGATCTTCAATTGTTTTTAAGACAGCTAAGGCTGCTACTAAAGTTTTTCCTGAACCAACATCGCCCATAAGTAGGTGTTGCATTTGGTATGGTTGCTGCATCTGACTCCAAATCTGTTGGGCCGCCCTTAACTGGGCCTGAGTTGGTTTAAAAGGTAGTTCGGCTAAGAAATTTCGAATGAACTGCCCTGGTGGGCTATGCTCTATACCGTCAGACGCCCTTTGCCTTTGCTCTTTCTCTAATTCTAAACCCAAGGCAAACAGCCGATCAAAAGCCAAACGTTGTCGGGCTTTCTCAGCTTGTTCACTAGTAGTAGGGTAATGAAGTTCTTCTAAGGCCAGGGGTAGTTTTAAAAGCTCGACTTTTTGACGCACCGGTTCTGGCAAAGGATCCACCAACTGGGACCGATATTCATCTAGTGCTGCCCGGATAATTTGGCGTAAAGTTTTCTGGGTAATACCCTCGGTAAGAGGATAAATTGGGGTAATCCTACCAACATGTAGTGAATCTACGACTTGAGCACTTTCAATCTCCGGGTTTTTCATTACTAGATAACCCCGGTCTTTTTCTACTTTGCCAAATACTCGCACCTCTTTCCCCCCTTCTAACTTTCTTAAGATTGGGGAGGGGGTAGGTACCCGTTGTTGAAACCAAATTAGCCCTAATTCCCCGGTAGCATCAGTTAGCACAGCCTTGGTAATAATTAGCCCCCGCCGCCCTCGGGCGTAATTTTCCCGCAGTCGACTTACCTGACCAATTACTTGATATTTCTCTTGGGGCACCAAGTCCGCAATAGGTACCACTCGACTAGCATCTTCATAAGTACGAGGATAGAAAAAAAGTAAGTCGTAAAGGCTGGTAATTCCTAACTTAGACAAGACTTTCTGCCGGGCGGGACCAACCCCTTTAACATTAGTAACTGGGATTGTTTTTAATTGGGCTATCTCTAGAGTCTGCATTTACCTCAACCTGCAATCTCGGGCCAACCTTTGTCCTGTTGGTGTCAGAGCCAGCCCGCCCCGTGAGGTTTCCCGTAATTCCGCAGGAAGACGCTTCCCTATATCGACCATTGCGGTAATAACCTCATCCAAAGGAATCGGACTAGAAAAACCAGCCCAGACCAGTTCCACACAGGTTAAAGCGTTAGTAGCTGCAGAGGCGTTCCGAGCTACGCAAGGAATCTCAACGAAACCCGCTACCGGGTCACAAGTTAAACCCAGTAGGTTTTGTAATGCTAAGGCTCCGGCATCTAAAATCGCCTGAGCCGTACAGCCTATCAAATAAGCGCCTCCAGATGCAGCCATAGCTGAGGCTACACCGATTTCCGCCTGACAACCCAAAGCAGCGCCAACTAACTCGGCCTGCTCAGCTGCAATTTGGCCAACTCCAGCAGCTACGAAAAGGGCTTCTAATAAGGTCGATTCAGAGATATCTATCTCTTTAGCTAGAGCTAACAATACTGCTGGAACAACACCAGCTGAACCAGCGGTAGGAGCAGCACAAATAAGGCCCATAGCAGCATTTACTTCGGCTACCGCTAAGGCATACAAACTAGCCCGAAGATAAAGACCAGAAGTTAGTGTCTCTCCTTTGGCTTGGGCTTGGGCCAATTTATAGGCCCCGCCACCAGTCAAACCCGATCGTGAAATAGCTGGTTCACTAATCCCAGCTTGAACAGCCTCACGCATCGTTTGTAAATGTAAGCGCATTTTATCAAGAACCGCTACCTGAGATAATCCGGATCTGGCTACCTCACTACCAATAACAACTTGTGCTAAGCTAAGATCTTGCTTGTAGGCTAGGTTTAACCATTCTTCAGCCGTCCGAAAATTATTACTCACAGTTTCTCACTTCCTGATAAGTTAACTGTTTAGTGCTGGAACAACAGTAGCCCCGTGGACCCCTTTAATTTCAAGAATCTGAGAACAGGCTTCAACTGGGATAGGTTCATCAGCCTGGATAGTCATTAAGGCATCCTCACCTTTAGCTGTCCGAGCTAAGCTGAGAAAAGCAATATTTACACTATACTCGGCTAATATCCGGGTAACCGCTGCCACTATTCCCGGTTCATCTCGGTGGTTAGTAATTAGAGAATATAGTTCACCAGTAAGCGTTAGTTGATAACCGTTGATTTCTGAAATTAAGATAGAGCCCCCACCGGTGGAGTGACCTAAAATCACTATCTTTCGCCCTTCAGGCAAAGTACAGATAAATCTAGCTGTGTTAGGATGAACCTCTGCACCTAAATCAATGAGCTGAAAATCAACGGTTAAACCTTGTTCTGCTGCCAGTTCTAAAGAACGGGTAATTTCCATAGCATCTTCTGGTAGTTCTAGCAACCCGGCCACTAAAGCTAAGTCGGTACCATGTCCTTGGTAGGTATCAGCAAAAGAACCATGGAGCTGGATGCTAACCTTACTCGGTTGGACCCCGACAATTTTACGAACCATTCGGCCAAGTCGTACCGCTCCAGCTGTATGTGAAGAAGAGGGGCCAATCATGATTGGCCCCATAATATCAAAAACACTATAACGTGGCATATAACTAACCTCGTTCCTTACTTAAACCTCAGAATCTATTGGTACCCAGAAAGCCCCTACAGTCTTTGGTCCAGTATGTGTTGCAATCACCGGACCCATATCACTGAATATAACCTCACCAACAATATTCAGCTTCGCTTTTAGCTGTTCAGCAATCCGTTCCGCTTCTTCTCTAGCAGCTACGTGGGCAACAGCAAGTCGAATCGGTTTTTGACCGACTTTTTCCATCGCGTAGTTTACCAAACTTTTGACCGCCTTGGAACGACCACGTTCCTTCCCGGCTGGGTGGACAACACCATCTACAGTAATTAATACCTTAACTGCTAATAGCGATCCTAATAGGCTAGCTGCTTTACCAATACGGCCATTTTTCTCTAAATATTCTAAAGTATCAACCAAGATAATAACACCGATTTCTGAGATTTGCTTATTAATTAAATCTAATACCTCATCTTTAGTCGCCCCACGCTGAGCCGCTTCACCAGCGACCTGGGCCAGCAACCCTAAACCCATAGTAGCGCTCCGAGAATCAACTACCGTAATATCAATATTCGGTAACATTTCTGCAGCCATTTGAGCCGATTGTAAAGTACCACTTAAGTCTTTACTAATATGAATAGAAATTATCGTCGATCCGTCAGCTGCCAAACGTTCATAAACTTCCTTAAAAACCCCTGGAGCAGGCTGCGAAGAACGTGGTATTGTTTTAGATTTTGCTAGTCTAGTCAAAAACTGATCCGGGGATATAGTTACTCCGTCCACAAAAACATCGTCACCGAAATGCACATTCAACGGCACTACAGTAATCCCCAAAGCTTCCGCTAAATCTTTGGGCAGGTCGCTGGTACTGTCCGTAACAATTTTAACACCCATGGTCCCTAAAACCTCCTTGTCGGATAACTATTCCACCGATACGAAATAAAAATAAAGTGGCTGGCCACCGTAATGTAATTCGATTTCAAAATCAGGATAATCCTGCACTAACTCCGCATAAAAAGCTTCAGCAGCATCAGATGATACCTCTGAACCGTAATACAGGCTGATTAATTCCGTATCCTCAGCAATCATTTCCTCTAGCAAATCTCGAGTAACCTCAGTAATATTCTTGCCCACAGCACGGATCTCCCCATCCGTAATACCAATTATATCCTGTTCTTCAATCTCAACCCCATTAAATCGAGAGTTCCGTACAGCATAGGTAATTTCTCCGGTCTGAACATGAGTAAAAGCATCTTGCATATGCCGCTCATTTTCAGCCAAATCTTTAGCTGGATCAAAGCCTAATAAAGCAGCGATACCCTGGGGCACTGATTTTGTCGGGATTACCCGCACATTTTTCTCGGTTACCTGGGGTACCTGTTGAGCGGTCAGCACCACATTACCGTTATTAGGTAGAATTATTACATTATCAGCTGAACAAGCTTCTACCGCTTCAAGTAAGTCCTGAGTGCTGGGGTTCATCGTTTGTCCCCCGTGAATAATACTTTCTACCCCTAAAGAGCGAAAAATCTTTTCCAAGCCAGGTCCTGCAACAACAGAAACTACCGAAACTTCAGATTCCTCAAGTAGCGTTGGAAAGTTATCAATCTCATGTTCATATAGGGTCGAGACTTCACCTTCTGCCCCCGGTTGAGGGCTCTGACGCTCAGTAAATTCCTTATTCTGTTCAGCCATATTGTTAATATCAATCTCTAAAAGATCACCTAAAGCACCACAAAACTCTAAAACCCAGCCGGGGTTATTAGTATGTACGTGTACCTTGACTAAATTGCTATCACCGACTACTAACAAGGAATCTCCCCGGGGTTCGAGTTTCGATTTAATTTCATCAATATTTATATTTTCTCCCCGCACCAAAAACTCAGTACAATACTTATATTGTAAGGCCTGATCGCCAGTTACAGTCGCGGACTCAGCTCGCTCAGTTACCGCTTTCCCACCGCTTTTCTGGGCCTGATCTTGAGCCACTGATTCCCAATCAATTTGTCCACCTTTTAACGCCTTTAAAGCGCCCTCCCAGGCCACTAATAACCCTTTTCCACCGGCATCAACCACACCTGCTTCTTTGAGAACAGGTAATAAATCTGGCGTTCTGGCCAAAGCCTTGTTTCCTTCTAACAAATAAAGTTGGGCGATGGCAATTATATCAGTATTTTTCTTAGTCGCCTCAACAACAGCATCAGCAGCTTCCCGAGCCACCGTAAGCACAGTACCCTCTACCGGTTTCATCACTGCCCGATATGCTTGTTGATAAGCGGCCTTCAGGGCCATAGCCAACTCTTTAGCATTAAGTCGTTCCTTACCTTCAACAGCTAAGGCAAACCCTCGGAAAAGTTGAGATAAAATTACCCCTGAATTACCTCTGGCTCCCATCAGCGAACCTTGGGCGATCGCTTCGGCAACCTTAGAAATTGAAGTA
>ENA-UOOR01003018-UOOR01003018.1-fermentation-metagenome-genome-assembly--contig:-NODE-3018-length-15698-cov-2.881992_pt1 | contig 15698 bp, 12 predicted proteins | sample MGYA00245780_ERZ724029 | MGnify/ENA primary metagenome ERZ724029 (study PRJEB28704, sample SAMN03018315) | fermentation metagenome | biome: anthropogenic terrestrial biome; feature: soil; material... | reverse complement strand
TAAGCTAGTGACTGGAGTTCAGACGGGTGCTCTTCCGATCTTGGTTCATACAGGTCAGAATTATGACTATGAACTGAACCAAGTGTTTTTTGAAAATCTTGGTATAAGAGAACCCAACTTTTATCTTAGTGTTGTAGGTGATAATTTGGGTCAAACCATGGGGAATGTACTAGCTAAGTCTTATGAAATCATGGTGCAAGAACAACCGGATGCTTTACTTGTACTAGGAGATACCAATTCATGTCTAAGCGTTATTTCTGCAAAGAGGCTTAAAATTCCGATTTTTCACATGGAAGCTGGTAACAGATGTTTTGATGAAAACCTCCCAGAAGAGATTAATAGAAGAATTGTAGATCATACAAGTGATGTAAATCTTTGTTATACAGAACACGCAAGGAATTACTTGAATTGGGAAGGTGTCCCAAAGGAACGGACTTACGTAGTTGGTTCACCTATGGCTGAAGTATTAAAAGTAAATAAAGAGAAAATCGATGGTAGTAAGGTGCTTGAGACATTGGGTTTAGAAAAAGGTAAGTATATTCTATTATCAGCTCACCGTGAGGAAAACATCGATAATGAAGATAATTTTATGGCCTTAATGAATGCTGTCAATGCCATGGCTGAAAACTATGATCTTCCGGTTATCTACAGTACTCATCCAAGAAGCAAAAAGTTCATAGAGCAAAGAGGATTTAAATTCCATTCAAATGTGAGGAGCCTACAGCCATTTGGATTTGCTGACTATAATCATCTTCAGAAGAATTCGTTTTGTGTAGTGTCTGATAGCGGGACTATTGCAGAAGAGGCTTCCTATTTTAAGTTTCCTGCAGTGTCTGTGAGAACTAGTACAGAGAGACCAGAAGCCTTGGATAAGGGTAACATGGTCATTGGTAGCATAACAACTGAACAAGTATTACAAGCTGTAGATATGGCTGTAGAGATGAATGCTCAAGGAGATATCGGGGAAGATGTTCCGAATTATGTAGATGAAAATGTGAGCACTAAGGTTATTAAAATAATTCAGAGCTATACTGGGATAGTAAATAAAATGGTGTGGAGGAAATCATGAGAATAATGGTTTTTGATGTTCCGGCCGAGAGTGGTGGTGCTCTTTCGGTATTACATGAATTCTACAATGAATTTAAACTTGATCAAGATAATGAATATATTTTTGTGTTAAGTTTGCCGGAACTAAAAGAAACCTCGAACATAAAGGTTCTAAGATTTCCTTGGATAAAAAATAGCTGGGGTCACAGATTATATTTTGATCATATTATTGCAGCTAAACTGATTAAAGACTACGATATCGATCAGGTATTATCTTTACAGAATGTGATAATTCCTCATACAGCGGTGTATCAAAGCGTGTTTGTACATAATGCGTTACCCTTTTCTGAGTACCGTTTCAGATTGAAAGAAGATAAGCTACTATGGGTTTATCAAAATATAATAGGAAAAAATATTATTAAATCGATCAAGAAGGCAGATCGTGTAATTGTACAAACTAACTGGATGAAGAATAAATTCGTTGAAAAATTGAATGTATATGATGAGAAGATAGAAGTTAAGCAGTCAAAGATTGATATTGAGATTAAAGACCAATTCCGAGAGACAAAAGATAGTTTGTCTACATTTTTTTATCCCGCAAGCGGTGTGATTTTCAAGAATCATAAAGTAATTGTTGATGCCTGTCTTAAGCTTAAAAAAGATGGTATAAATGAATACAAAGTGATTTTTACATTAAATGGTGATGAAAATAAAAATATTACAGAACTATATAATTTAGCAAAAAACAATCATCTCCCGATAGAATTTAAAGGGAGTATGCAGAGAGATGAAGTGTTTAAATTATACTCAAAATCCATCCTGATATTTCCATCCTATATTGAGACTGTAGGACTTCCATTAATTGAAGCGCGAATGCACAATACGCCAACATTGGCAGCTAATTGTCAATACGCCAAAGAAATAACTGATGGCCAATATAATACCTCATATTTCAATCCGTTAGATTCAATTGAATTAGCAAAGTTAATGAAGAATTTGATCTGCAGATTATAAAAAAAGAAGTGCAAAAATATTTATAAATTAGAAAGAGATTTATACGGAGGGATTTTGTGAAGCTAAAGCAAAAGAATAATATTAGAATTAAATCGATAAAATATGAAATGGTTTTTTCGTTGCTATTAACAGCAATCCTTTCTGTAGTTATTTTTTCAATATTTCCTTATAGCGGAAGATTATCATATCAGGGTACCTTTATTATTGTAACGCTGGCGTACGCTTGGATAATAATAACATGGTATAGATTTTTTAATTCGTTTTTAAATTCATACACGATATTTGTTATAGCAACTTATGTATTTTACTTTGGACAGTATTTACTAATCACATTAGGTGTCCAGTTAAATAAAGGAATAACTATTGTTACCACTTATTCTGAGGCTGACAATAACTTTGTAGCTTTATTTATTGTCACGTCGATGCTAATGATTCATGCAGGATCAATATTTAGTGCGATCATTGATAAAAAGAATAATAAACTACTTCAATATGGTGAAGTAACGATATCCACATTGGATAAACCATTTGACACAAAAGCGCTAAAGTATGTTGCAGTTTTCTTGTTGATGATATCATATATTCCAACATTAATTATATTGTTTAATTATGTTCGAATAGTATTAACCGTAGGATACGGGAGTGTGTTTAAAAGTTCGTTTTACACTTCGGGTGGTTTTGATAATATTTTAGGTTTCCTTTCTACATTTATAATTCCAGCGCTGATTGCTGCAATTATTGCATTTAGAAAAAGTAAATATTTGATTCTTGTTTATTTCATGACAGGAGTCTACCTTATTATGTATTTTTTGAGTGGTAGTAGATATAATGCAGTATTAGTGATTTTAGCAATTTTACTAATAAAAAAATATTTTATGGGAGGAATTAAAGGCAAAGAGAAGGTGAAATACTCTGTCGGCGGTGTTTTGTTTATCATAGTTTTGAGTTTAATTTCATCAATACGAAGCGAACTCCATAGAGCTTCAAGTTATGGTATGTTATTGATTAATGTTTTTGAGGATTTATATCAGAATAATATTATTTTCACTTTTTTAAGAGAGTTTGGTTTTACTTTCGTAGCTACAGCAGCAGTTTTCATGAATTGTCCTGTACCCATAGATCATGTTAATGGTGAGACTTATTTAGCGAGTTTGCTCAGAATTTTTCCTAATTTATTTTGGGATGTACATCCAGCAGCAAAAGTTAGCGTTGATAGTGTCTTCAAGTCGTTTGTAACATCCTATGGAGGAATCGGGTCATCATTTATTGCTGAGGCTTATTATAATTTTGGTTATTATTCAATAATATTTATGCCGATTATTGGGTGGCTTTTATATAAACTTTTTGTTACAATGGCTAATTCAGCAATTAATAATGACATTGGTAAAGGTTTTCTAAGTATCTATATATTTAGTTTCACATTGTTTTTTATACGTTCAGACACAACCCCGTTTTGGAGAAATTTAGTTTATTATGGAGTAATTCCATACTACGCATATTTAATTATCAGAAATTCATTAAAGAGGAGAAATATACAGTGAACATCATAAAACGCACTATCTTTAATATAGTTCCGTTTATCGGTTTATTATATCCAGAGAAAACAAAATTTCCAATAATTTATTACCATGATATCGTTGAAGAAAAAGGGTTTAGTCTACAGCAAACGAACTTATTAATATTTAAAAAACAAATGGAGTGCTTAGTTGCAGATGGGTATAAAACTTTGTTATTTAGTGAACTCGATGGAATTTTCAACGATAAAAAAATATTGAGTGATAAATATGTGCTTATAACGTTTGACGATGGATATGTTTCGAATTACTTACATGCATTCCCTATAATGAAAGAATTAGGACTGAAGTTCAATATATTTATCAATACGAAAATGATTGAAGATAATGATCCTAAATACCTTACGATTGAAAATGTAAAAGAAATGTATAAAAGCGGTTTAGTAGAATTTGGTTCCCATACTCATTCACATATTGATGCAAAGAGCGTTACAGAGAATGAACTCATTAAAGAAATTGAGACTTGCAATATAAGAATAAAGGAATGGTTAGGGTATAACACTTTAGATTTTTGCTATCCATATGGATTTTACTCAAGGAATACAAACGAATTGTTGTCAAAATATTATAAAAGAATCTACACATCTGATTGCAAACCTTTGGAAAAAAGAAATGACACATTGGTTCGTGGTCGTATTGGTATTTCAACCGATGATACAGATTATATTTTCAAGAATAAGTTAAAAGGCAATTATGATGTAATGTATTTATATTACAAGAGAATTAACTCAAATTAGCCAGACAATGGTTAGAAAATTAGGTGATAGAAATGCTTGGAAGTTATAAGGAAAAAATAAAATCTTCTATTTACGAATATATTCCCATAGTATTAGGAAGTAATGCTAACGCTCTTGGAATTGTTCGAAGCTTAGGGGAAAATCAGTTACCTGTTATTGTTGCTGACCATGATAACGGTGTAGCATTTTATTCAAAATATGCGTGTCCAGTAAAAATTAATGATTGCGTTTTAGATAAAGATGGATTTATAAATTCACTCCACAAGATCGCAGCTTTCTTAGAGTCCCTTAATAAGAAAGGAATTTTGTATTGTTCAACTGATACATATTTGTTTGCTGTAGGAGAAAGTAAAAGTTTAATTGAAAAAGAAATGAAAATTGTAATGAATGAATGGGATGACGTAAAAAAATGTTTAGATAAATCATTTCTATACAACGAAGCAGAACGCTTGAGTATCCCCTATCCTCAAACTTATTACGCAAAAAATTCCAATGATATGATTTGTGCGACTCAGATGCTCGCATATCCAATATTGATTAAACCTGCAATAACTGTGGGATTTTCTAATGTATATAAAAAAGCGATTATTGTAAATGATGAAAATGAATTAATTGTTGTTAGAAATGAAATTGATGAACTTGGTTTAAGTGATTATGAGCTTATCATGCAAGAAATGATACCCGGATCTGTTGAAAACCTATTTACCTTTTCCTCATACTCTGATAAGAATGGTGATGTTAAAGCTTATTCAATAGGTCATAAAATAAGACAAACACCTCCAGAGACAGGTACAATTACTTCAGGTCGGGTTGTAAATCACCATGATTTAGGGACATTGGGAATTTCATTTATAAAAGCACTTAGATATCATGGTATAGCAAATACTGAGTTTAAATATGATTCAAGAGATGGGAAATTTAAGCTTATTGAAATCAACCCAAGACCAGGATTATGGAATTATTCAGCGACAGCTGCAGGAGTAAATTTATCTTGGATTGCTTATCAAAATGTTGTACTTGGCTTAAGTGAACCGATAAAATTTTCTGATAGAGAGCTAATATGGATATACGATCTTATGGATATATCAAGAGCTGTATTCTCCAATAAATATGGACATGACAAATCAAAAATTAATCTCTATCGATGGATAAAATCGGTTAGAGGACATAGAACATATGCAATATGGCATCCAAGAGATATAAAGCCATTTATAAAGTTAATTATGGACTTGCCACGGAAGTTCATGTCCCATAAAAGTTAATAGTGGCGAGAGGAGGTTTTATAATGAACAAGAAAACTAAAGTTGCATTTCTCGTTGATAACTATTATCCAAAATTTTCACCAGTGGCAAAGTGTGCATATAACATTGCAGAAGAGTTATCAAATACTTATGAAGTTTTTATAATTACTCTTGATGGCAAAAGTCTGTCATTAACTACTGAAGAGCATAATAAACAAAAAATATTACGTTGTTCAACACCTTTACTATTAGAAAGAAAAGAAATTGAGAACAATTTGACGAAAAGTAAAGTACTCAAAGCTAATTTATTTTTTATAAGATTAAAAGGATATTTAAAAGCTATTTTTTCAAAAATAAATATTGATAATGAGATAGTAGATTCTTATTATAGCGCTCTTGAGATTATTAAGCCAGAGGCCATTATTCCAATATGTTTACCTTTTGAAGCGGTTATGGCGGCTTTAAATTATAAGCAGGTTAATTCAAACACAATCTTAGTACCTTTTCTATTTGATCGATTTACATATAATAGAAGTCTTCAAAGGAACAAAGTAAATTTATTGATTAAGAGGAAAGCGCATGTAAGACTTGAGAACTCAATGTTGGAGTATTCAGATCATATATTGGCGATGCATCAATTAAGGGAAAACTTCAATATTGTTTTTTCTGATAACATGGATAAGATTACTTATGTAGAACATCCGTTGTTGAAAAAAAATAAAAATACTCGTAAAACGATTGATGACGGCAAAACTAGATTGATTTATGCGGGTGCATTATATAAAAACTATCGTTCTCCTGAGTATTTACTAAAAGTTTTTACGCTAATAGAAGGCTCTTATTTATTGAATTTTTTTAGTGCTGGAAATTGCGAGGAAATGATTGATAAATTCTCCTACAGGGATAAAAGAATTAAAAAAAATGGATATGTATCAGTGGATGTTCTTGATGAGGAGTATTCAAATGCTGATATTCTTTTAAGTATAGGGAATTTTAAAAGTCAAAATTTAGCAAGTAAAATATTTGAATATATGTCACTTGGTAAACCTATAATCCATTTTTATGAAAATCCTAATGATCCAGTACTTAATTTATTAAACAAGTATCCTCTGTCCTTAACAGTAGAACAAAAATCCGAAGATATTAAATTAAATGCTAATAGGATACAAGAGTTTTGCACAATGAATAAAGGAAAAATTATAGGCTTTGATGTTGTGAGAGAGAAATTTATTGATGCAACTCCAGAGTATATTTCACAAACATTTATTGAAATAATTGAAAGACACAATGTTAGAGAACACTAATTTATTATAGATGTGAGGCAGATATTTTGAATTCTAAAATTATAAATTTTATTAAAAACTTTTCGTACACACTATCATCAAATTTAATAACTCTCGTGATATCGACTTTGGTTGTATTAATTATACCTAAAGCTATCGGAGTGGAGTCGTATAGTTATTGGCAACTATATATTTTTTACACATCTTATGTTGGATTTTTACACTTTGGCTGGAATGATGGTGTATATCTTAGGTATGGCGGAGAGGAATATAATAAGTTAGATAAGCAGTTGTTCTTTTCTCAATTCATAATGCTGGGAATATTTCAAGCGATAATCCTGATATTGGTATTCAGTTTTTCATATGGAAACACAGACAGATATTTTATCATACAAGCTACAGCTTTTTGCATGTTAATTGTTAATTTAAGAGGTTTCTTAATCTACATTCTTCAAAGTACAAATAAAATAAAAGAATATGCAAGAGTAACAATTTTCGATAGATTGCTTTATATTTCATTAATCATTTTATTCTTACTATCAGGTGGGAGAAACTATAAATTAATTATAATTATAGATTTGTTAGGGAAATTTATATCCCTCATATTTGCTATGATAGTATGTAAGAGACTTGTTTTTTTAAATATTAGAAATTTCAAGATAAACTTTATTGAAACTTTTACAAACATAAGTGTAGGAATAAAGCTTATGATTTCTAATATTGCAAGTATGTTAATAGTTGGGGTTGTGAGATTCGGGATTGAGCGAACATGGGACATAACAACATTCGGGAAAGTATCATTAACATTAAGCATATCAAACTTACTTATGCTCTTCATCAATGCACTTGGGATTATAATGTTTCCAGTACTCAGAAGAACTGATAAAAATTCTCTGCCAAGCATATATAAAATGATGAGAGATCTATTAATGGCAGTAATGTTTGGAATGCTGATATTCTATTATCCGGCTAAAGAAGCGTTGACTATTTGGTTACCAGATTATGCCGAGAGTTTAAAATATATGGCTCTTTTATTTCCATTAAGTGTGTATGAAGGGAAAATGGCTCTTCTAGTGAATACATACTTTAAAACTTTACGTAAAGAAAAGTTGATGCTTCGAATTAATATACTTGTGATGAGCTTAAGTATACTAACAACAATCGTGACAACAATTGCATTCAAAAAATTGGATATAGCAGTATTCTCAATTGTGCTCTTATTGATGATGAGAGCTGTAATATCAGAAGTCGCAATATCGAAAATCTTGAATCTTTACTTACGTAAAGATATATTATTAGAGCTTACATTAACCTTCGCTTTCATAATATCAGGGTGGTATTTTGATTCGATATTAACTTTAATAATATACTTAGGCTTCTACTTAACGTATTTAGTTATAAAGAGAAAAGATTTAATTGTTACAAAGGACAAAATTAAATCCATAATATTTTCTAAAGAGAGCTAATCATTTTGCTATAATGTTCGATTTAAACAAGGTATCGTAAGGAGGGAAGGAAAATGAAAGTAACAGTAATTGGTGCTGGAAACTCAGGTATAGCAATGGCTGCTCACTTGAGCAAAGAAGGTAATGAAGTAACCCTTTGGAACAGATCAAACAGTACGATAGAAAAGCTTATAAAAACTCATATCATTAGATGTGAAGGTGTTGTGAGTGGAAATATTCCGATTCACTGTGTAACAAATGATATTTATATTGCCCTGAAGGAGCCGGATATTATTCTGATTACGACACCTGCAAATTCACATAAGGAACTTGCTGAATTGATATCGAAAAATATAAACAAATCAACCGTTATAGTACTAAACCCTGGAAGAACCTTTGGGGCTTTAGAGTTTAGAAATATCTATGAGAAGTTCAATAACCAGTACGACCAAATAATCGCGGAAACACAGACAATAATTTATACATGTAGAAAAATTGATGAAGATGCAGTAAATATAATTGCTTTTAAGGATTCTGTATTAATTTCATCATTAGATATTAATCCATCTGAAAGTATAATTGATTATTTACCTCAGTGTATTCAGAATTATTTTTCCGTAGCTCAGTCTATGATTGAGACATCTATTGGAAATGTAGGAATGGTCCTACATTGTGCACCGTTGCTTTTGAATACTGGATGGACTGAAAGCGAGAAAAATATTTATAAATATTATTATGATGGGATAACGCCTACAGTAGGTGAATTAATTGAAAAAATTGATGATGAAAGAATTGCCGTATCAGAAGCTTTAGGTTACAAAGTTGAATCTACAAAAGAGTGGTTGATAAGAACCTACCATGTTACAGGCAGTAATCTTTATGAATGTATTCAGAATAATGAAGCGTACAAAACAATTGATGCGCCAGGATCATTAAAACACAGATATATTTTTGAGGATGTACCCTGTGGCTTAGTCCCATTAGAATCAATTGGCTTGAAACTAGGTCTCGATATGGGCTATACAACTCTAATCATTGATCTAGCATCAAAACTATTGAAATTTGATTTCAGAACAACTGGGCGTAATCTAGAATATTTGGATATTACATCAGAAAATAACGAGCTAAAGACAATCTTCGAAAGGAGGACTTCTTATGAATAATACAATAAACGCAAAATATGGGTTCATAAAACCAGCTATTGATGCACATACAATGGGGATTAATTCAGCAGCTGAACTGCTGCGTGATTGTGGATATGATGTTATTGTAGCAGATGATTTAGTTGCAAAGGCAATGAATGATTACAAACACGAACTACGTCGTAAAGTTGTTGTAGATTGGATAATAACTCATAAGATTGAGAGACTAGGCATTAGCTATAGACTGGACCAAGATGATGCAGTTAACATGATAGGCTACCTTCTTGAAGAAATAAAAAATGCAAAGTTAATGAAATTCCAAGGGGGCCAAATAGAGACAATATTTTTTGGTGGTTTACCTAAAACATGTGAAGCAATTGACAAAGAATTTAATGGACTTGTCAAGACTTTTATTGGAGGAGAATCTGTTAGAGAAACACTCACAAAGATGGGCGTTTCTGAGGAGAGAATTCCAAGTGATATATATGAAGGCAGTAAATATGATGATCTATTGATGGAGTTTGGAAAGAAAATTATAGATTCACAAGGCTACTTAAATTATAAACCTATTGATAGATCTAACTATCCTGAGTTTGGAACAATGAAGGATTCTGTAACCAAGAGAATTGATTCAGGCATAAAAGATTCTTTTGAGCCGTTAATGAGGGCACATGTAGGTCCATATTCTTCTTCAGCAACTAGAATTGAATCAGTAAATGAGTTCTTGCTATGGGCTAAAACATTAGCAAAATCTAATTATTTGGATATTCTTTCAATCGGGAGTTCTCAATTAACTCAGTCAAACTTTGGTGAGGATTGGGAAGGGAAAACCAATGGTGGCGGAGTACCAGTTAACTCGCCTGAAGAGTATAGAATGATATGGGAAGCCTCTAGACCATTATTAGTTAGAACTTATGCAGGGACAAAAAATATACCAAGTCTTGCTCAAATGCACGAGCAAACGTTAAATATTTGTTGGCATGCATTATCACTATGGTGGTTTAATAAGCTGGATGAAAGAGGTCCTTATGATGTTTATACCAATCTAAAACAACATATTGATACCATAAAATATATAGCTAAAACAGATAAGCCTTTTGAAGCCAATGTTCCACATCATTTTGCTTTTAGAGGAGCTGATGATGTGACCTATATCGTGTCTGCATATTTGGCAGCAAAACTTGCAAAGAAATTAGGAATCAAAACTTTTATATTACAGAATATGCTTAATACACCAAGATTTACTTGGGGGATACAAGATTTAGCTAAGTCGCGAGCAATGATAAAACTTGTGAGAAGTTTAGAAGATAGTAATTTCAGAGTCTTATTACAGCCAAGAGCTGGTTTGGACTACTTTAAGCCTAATCTTTATGAAGCCAGAATTCAATTAGCAGCAGTGACTGCATTAATGGATGATATTGATCCGTATAATGAAATGAGTCCACCTATAATTCATGTGGTTAGTTACTCGGAGGCTTCACATTTGGCAACACCAGAAATAATAAATGAGAGCATACAGATTACACAGTATTCTTTACAGAAGTATCGTGAAATGAGGAAACAAGGCAAAATTGAGGATATGGCAAAGAATCTTGATGTAAATGAAAGAACAACAGAATTGTACCAATCCGCAATTAAAGTAATTTCTGCAATCGAAGACAATATTGATGACACATATACGCCAGAAGGATTCTACAAAATATTTGCAGCGGGATTCTTACCCGTGCCATATTTATGGGGCGAAATTGAAGAATTTAAGCACGCCAAAAACTGGAGAACTAAGCCAGTTAGAGGAAGTGTAAAAGTTGTGGATGAGAATAATAATGTTATGAAGACTGAACAGATAATCCAAATTGCAAAGAGTAACTTAAAAGATGCAGAGTATAACTTAAAACAAAGGCAGTTGAAGGAACTTCAAGCTAAATAGCAAAAGAGAAAAAGGAGAATGCTTGGACAAGGGGACAAGTTGATCAAAATACTTGATCCCCAAAATCCAAATTCTCCAGACCACCTATACACTTTCACTCCATGTCACTCAATACTTCAACTACCTTTGTAAATGCATTCCCCGCCTATCCTCTAACTCCCCAAGAAACTATTCCACCACATAAGTAAATTTTGGGAATCTTATATGAGGCGTTAGAAGTAATAAGGGCTATATACATGGTGAGATTATTCTGGTTGATAGGCATGATTAGTTTGAATCCAGGATATGCATGATTAGCTTGGCACCTGGATGTGCTGTGATGGTAAACAGCCCAGATAAGTAGTAATGGTAACTTTTCAGATAGGTAGTGACGGTTAATTTTCAGGTAGTGATTCTTGTTGATCAGTTTGACACCATGATTAGTAGTGAAAGAGAACGGGCATTTTTAGTTGCAGAGATGTCCGTTTTTTCAGAAGATGAGTTTACAGAATATTTTGTTGATGAGTAGAGTGCGGGAGGGGGGAAGTATGAGACAACAAAATTCACTAGACATGCAAACCAATGCAACTGATTACACAACTAGCCTTTTGAAAAGCGTATTCGGGGCAATTCCAATTGTAGGACCAGCAGCACAAGAATTACTAGGAATTATAATTCCAAATCAACGCATGGACAGAGTAGTCAGATTTGTGGAAGCTCTAGGTAAAGAACTAGAAGAATTGAAGGAAGATGTAGATTCACTTAATGAGAAGCTTGCGGATGAAAAATATTCATCTCTTTTCTATAAAGCGTGTGTTGGTAGTGCTGATGCTTATTCAAATGAAAGAATTGAATACATCAAGAATATTTTTGTCTATGGATTGCATCAAACCGATTTGCAGACTTATAAATCTGAGGGGCTGTTGAATCTTTTAAATAGAGTAACAGATATTGAAATTGTATATTTGAGATTTTACTATTTGTCAAAATGGAATTTAGGACGATTCAGAGAATACCAAAAAATTACGGGTATTGATATTTTACAATCTGTCATCCATGGAGGCATGACACGTGAAGCAATAGATGATGAAGTTGCAAAAAGAATATATTTGAATAATCTTCTTAGCTATGGTCTCTTGGAGATAGAGATTGATAAAAAGGGGAAAGAAAAATACAAGTGTTCACCAGTTGGAGATTTACTTATTCGAACAATAGATAAAGAAGATATGGACTAATCTCAAGAAGGAGGCCTCCCAGTTATGAACACAAAATCAACCTTTAAAGGTACTATAATTTCAATCCAACCACGGATCCGTCTCACTAGGTCCTTCGACGAATCTTCCCATACATACCTGGGTTATGCCATTACCTTAGAGGGAGAGCTGGACAACACTAATACCACCTTCTCCATCGGCATTGGCAAAGCAGCCCATGCCAAACATCAATTCAAAGTGAATGATATCATCAGCGGAGAGTGCGTACCAGTACCGGATCCTGACACCGAGCCTACCGAGTATTATAAAGTCTCTAAGCTTAAACTCATCACCCGAAGCACCACCATCACTAACACATCATCTCCCTGGGAACTTGTGCCGCCGGAGCTGGAAGTTTACAGAGAAAGAGGACACCGCAGGCTGGCTGCTAGGACATATGAGGTTTTCTGTAGTAGCTGCATGTGGGGAGCTAGGATGCCTGTTGAGATAATTATTGATAATTGGAATCCAAGAGGTCGGAGAAAATATAGGTTTGAAACTTTCTGTTATGGACCGATTTCATGTAAATTGTATAAGGCTGGTCCAAACCGGAAGGTAGAAGGCCGGAATGGGATGGTGTATGTAGAAGAGGATTGGGTTGATGCAATGAATGTGGGGCATCGAGGAGAAGATGAATAACTGATGAGAATGATATTCAATCCCGATAGAGTTTACAAGAAAAGGGCTAACCTAGAAAAGTAGGCATCTTAATTCTCCAGATAAATAAGTGCTACAAGCCTTGTTTTAAGAGTGTTTGAAAGTGGAAGATGAAGAGTTCATTGAGCTGAACAAATTTTTCAGGAATAAGTATTGAAACAAGAAGAAAGCAGATCGACTTACCCTGGAGATCCAGATATTAAGTAAGAACATCGATGCGAAGGATAGAACGGATAACTTCTTTGATTGACATAGATTGAAACTATCAAACTATGAGTTGAAAGAACTTAATGTGCTGATACAGAATCTGATGGACAATACTAGGTTATGTGAGAATAACGGATTCACGTCAAGAGAGTAGAAGAGTTAAGGAGAAGTAAATGAAATCGTATATAATAAAAATTGAAATAGCTGGATCTGAGCCGATTATTTGGAGGAGGGTAATCATGCCTGCCGGTGCCACTTTCAACAGGCTAAATGATATTATTCAGAATGTGACAAACTTTCAGAGTGGGTATCCTTATGGTGATTATCATCTTTATGAGTTCGACTTAAGGGAAGAGAATTTGATTGTAACCAATGATGAAGAAGCTTTCCAATCTCATCAGCATTATAAGAAGAATAAAAAGATGTATGATGAACGATTGAAGACGATGCCTACAAATATGGTCGAATTTGAGAAGCAGCATCAAGAGCAGCTGAAAGTTGAAGTGAAAAAGCCTACCAGAATTAAAATCGATGATTATCTTGAGAAGTATAAGGAAATTAAATACATATATGATTTTGGAGACAATTGGATTTTCACAATAATCCTTGAAGATATCGTTGATGACTACTATTTTGGGTTTGCTACTTTACTTGATGGTGCTGAAACTGCACCTCCAGAAGATGTTGGTGGATTAGATGGTTTCTACGAGTTCTTGGAAGCATATAGGGATTCAAAGCACCCTGATCATCAAGAGATAAAAGCCTGGGCTGATGCTCAGTATTTCAAAGAATATGATCCCGAATGGATTAAGAGCTACATTTCTTGTAGCGGAATGCAGTATAAGAAGAATGAATGGGACAAGATTAATCATGAGAACTACAGAGTGATTGAGGATAAGTATAGGAAGTGAAATGAACGGGGATGACCACAGATTGAAGTATTCAGAAATAGAAGTAAAGAAAATGTTGAAAGCTGGGGACTTAAGTCTCGAAGAACAGATCAAGTTAAACATCTTGAACTTCATCAGGACAATTCATCTTAATGAACTGGATTTTATTGAATCATCCTTCGGGTCAGAATTCTTTGGTGAACTGCCCATGACCTTTCAGAAGAATCCAGGTCAGGTGATGGGGCTGGTCACTGCCACTATCAATGGTGAAGTGCGAAAGTACATCTTTAACGATAAAGGGTATGAGCCTCTTGAAGATCTGCTCAAATTAGGTGGAGAATAGAGAAAACCCGTCAAGCATTATTAGCCTGGCGGGATTTTATAGATATTTTTTGAAATAGAAGAACATAACTAGCAGTGACAGCTGCCGGACATGTTCTTTTTTTATTTGTCGTGAACTTCTCTATACTTTCTCTGGCTCATAATGTTAGCACAGCGCGGACTACAATAAATTTTCTTTTTATTAGAGTTTAAGACATCAAAGTACTCATCACAGGTTGGGTTAGCACATTTTTTTATAAGTGTAAATTTTGGATTCAAGAAGAATATTGAAAAATAGATTGCAGTGATTAAATTGGGGATTTTCCAAGTCCCAGCCATTGATGCCAGATCGTATACTGGAGTAATCAGCTTAGTATGATAGTCGATTTCATCTTTAATTACTAATTTTGCAGCACTTATGATCATTTCTTTCTCTTTTTCATTCGGTCTAACATTTACTGGCTTACTTAATACCACACCTTTTGTCAATTCTACAGAGTCAATATTTGTTTTGGAAAGGACATAGTCTAAGAAGTCGTGCTGAATCTGCATTTCTTGTTCTAAATCCATAAAATATTGAGAGTTTGCTTGAAATGAGTAATTTTCCTTTTCGAAGAACTCATAATTTGGATCTGGATCTATTCCCTCAAGAATGTGATATTCTGTTTCGACGGCTAACACATCAAGATTTTTCAAAGCCTTTCTAATGGCGTGCTCAGGAGATTGATAAATAATTATAGGATTAATTTCAGAACTTAAGTCATTAACTTGTGCTGGGAATGCGAGCATGAGCTGAAGTAAATTGTTAGCAATTATATTATAAGAGGGAGATTCACGATGGATTTCCATAATTAACTCAATCAAATGGCCAATACGTTTGATTACTCTTAGTAGTTCATCACAAGAGTACAAAGCATATTTTTCTGTATTACTCCTAAATAAAAAGCCATGCTCGTTTATGAATTTAATAAGCATGTTTTC
>ENA-UOOR01003017-UOOR01003017.1-fermentation-metagenome-genome-assembly--contig:-NODE-3017-length-15700-cov-9.712816_pt1 | contig 15700 bp, 10 predicted proteins | sample MGYA00245780_ERZ724029 | MGnify/ENA primary metagenome ERZ724029 (study PRJEB28704, sample SAMN03018315) | fermentation metagenome | biome: anthropogenic terrestrial biome; feature: soil; material... | reverse complement strand
ACTTAAATAATAACCGGTTTTTGTTCCTTTAGCGCTAACCTGAGACGGGTTCGTAGGTCTGCTGAAGGCATTATTATCCGCAAAATATGGCGCCGAGGTTTCATTAATTAGATGGTAATTTTCATCATAGTAGTCCCAATGACCGATTGTAATCCACTTGGGGGTTCCATTATCCAGTCCTTCTGTTTTAACCTCGACGACCCGACCAAAACCATCCAGATAGGTATAGATATCAAGCGTAGCTTCCATCCCTGGGTCGATACGGGCTTTAGTGACAGTATAATCGGGGGCAATACCGTCCATATAATATTCGTTTTTAGTGGTCGGATAAGCCTCATTATCGCCCGGAGATACGATCATGGTCACGCGGCCGAGAGCATCATAATAAGTCTTAGTAAAGCAATTGTTCCAATCCCTACTTATGCTTAGTCGCCCGATTGTTATGTTGTTGGAGATAGCGTTAAGATCATCACCAGTATAACCATGGTTATCATAATAATAATAGGAGTTAAACGTACTGGTCGTTTTTATAGGGTACACTTGATAAGTGTAGTCGTAAACGGTGGAAGTAATGTTTCCATTGCCATCTTTAATATAATTTAGGATACCGTAATTATTATAACCATAATACTCATTTATTGCGGAGGATGAATTTTTGAAGGTGCAAGTTCGCGTTAATTTCCCTTCATTGACTATCCCTAATCCTTGGTCATCATAATAAAATCTTTGCTTACTATGGTCTACCCAGTTACCATTAGCATCCCGAGCTCTAACATAGGTCTCTTTTGGCACCACTACCCAATAATCTGTATTTACGTTATACAGAGTCCTTGCTGAGCTGATCAGTTCATTGGAATCTTCCCAATAATCATATTCAGAAATTGTGTCAATAAAGCCATAATCTTGATATCTAAAAACCGTTCTTAGAGTAAAATATGGATTAATCTCAGTGTCAAAAGCAGTTGCACCGTCAATAGCGTAATTATCAATACAATCGGGCAGTGGCGCATGCACTCCGGTTATTCCGTACCCACAATGAGTGGTATAACCGAAAGTCGGATTAGTATAGTCTTTATAATAATACTTTGTAAAATCATAGGCTTTACCAGTTTTATCCCTTGTAATAACTGCTTTAACTAACCCTTTTTGAACATCATCTTGGTAATAACGGGTCTCTTTCAGATTTTTTCCTGGATCGCATTCTCGCACAAAAGCAAAACCGCGAAACTCCCGGTTACATTCTCCTGGATCAGCGACGCTGCCATTGCCGTTTTTATCGGTAAAACCTTTGTATTTACCCCAGTAGTAGTGATAGTAAACAGGATGCCGTGAATAATCGGTATTCAAACCGTCATCGTTCACCAGCGAGGCCACTACCACCGGATTAAAGCTTAACTCTTGATTATTGGGCTGAATCTGCGCCTGATAATGAACCTCGGTCTTCCCGCCGTAAGGATATTTTACTTCGCTGATGTTCTCGGCTCCGACTGAACCGTTATTAAGCCAAGCATGGAAGGACATGGGGCCATATGAGCTTGGGCCGTTTAAACCCTGAATAAAATCATCCAACCCATCGCCGTTAAGATCATACACTTCCACCCCATAATCCAACCCTTGAGATTGAGCGCCGTCATTTTCCCAACGTACTAACTCCCGCGGTGGGATCCAGTTACTATTTAATCTCAAGCCTTGGCCGGTGTTAATCCAACAATATTTCCATTCTTCCGTTCCACCAGCGTACGACCGGGTCATATTTTGCACCATATCCACCAATCCATCACCATTGACATCGGCAAACCTGACCCCTTGATCAAGGGAAAATCTTGTATAGCTGCCATCATCAAAGTAATAAGTAAAAAATGCGCGACCGGGTGATATCGGGTCTACCCAATTATGAAAGTTAACCTCGGTCCAACCGTTACCATTGTTTAGATATGCGTATGAATAGGTATTGTAACCATGACCACCGCTGAATGCCCAGCGATAACTTTGCAGAATGTCTACCAACCCGTCACCATTAAGATCGACAAACCGGACACCCTTGTCAAATACTTGTCCGATATCCTGCCAAGGCTGATCATATTCCCAGCACACAATCGCCGCCGGGATCTGCCACGGGCTATTTGCAGGTTGTTGAGTCCACCCGTTACCGTTGTTTAAATAGACATTACTAACTTGGTATGTCGTACCGTCTACTAGATTTTCCCTCCGCTCCACAATATCAACCAGACCGTCACCGTTAAGATCAACAAACCTCACCCCGTGGTCGATTGAGCCTTGGGTATAATCCCACCAGGTGATTAACGGCGGAGGAATCCAGGGGCTGGAGGAACCTTGATCCGTCCACCCGTTCCCGTTGTTTAAGAAGGCTTTTCTAAAGGAACGACCGAGACCGTCTTCCCCTTTGGCAAACAGATTTTGCACAATATCCACCAACCCGTCGCCATTGATATCAACAAACCTCACTCCTTGGTCGGAGGAAAACTCGGTCGGCATATATAGATACGAAACCTCCAGCGGAGGAATCCACGGACTCTGGGAACCTTGATCCGCCCAGCCCTCTCCAGTATTTAAATAGGCTTTCTTATTAAAAACAGCATCAACGTGGTCAAAAACTTTCACTTTCTCGTTCTGCACAACATCTACCAACCCATCGCCGTTAACATCGACATATCTTACTCCCCGCTCAACATTTCTAGTATCATACGTATAAACGCTTTCTAGCGGGGGAGTCCATACTTCATCACTTTGGGTATAACTTTTCGTATTATGAGTCTGGTAAACAAACTCCACCGGTGGCATGCTTGTCCCGTCGACCACCAGTGTGCTCGGAGAACTGTCGTTTCCGCAGGTGGTAATCTTTTTCAGTCTGCTCCTTGCGGTGTCGGGAGCGCTATCGTACTCTAGAACATATTTATTGACCAAAAAACTTCCCATCTTGGTAACAATCGTTTTTAACCGTTTATCCACCAAAACTTTGGAGCCTGTCCGGTAACTTAAATTTGTGTCGGACCGTCCCTCATAATTAAAGATAATCTGCCTTTCTCCTTGGTTTTCTAAAAGATAGTATTTGATATATTTAATGTAATAATCTCCGTTTACCAGATCTTTCCCTAAATTGACCCCATCTCCGCTATAATAAAACTTCATCGTGTGCTGGTTTGTATTTCTGACGTGATCTAACAACCAAGTATGAGTATGGTTGGTGGTTAACCCTATTGTATTAATTTTCGAGTAACAGTTAGCATCATCCGAACCAAACCAATATTGGGTTCCATCTGTGGTCGTTATATACCAGGACACCCCAGTACCGGTCGCCGGATCTCCAGAAGCTTTAATACGGGCATAGCTTTCTCTTTCCGTATGATAGAGATAACCAATTGCGTTAGGATCGCGAATCAACTTCTGCCCGTTCCAGTAAAAGACATCGGTGCCGTCATATTTCGGCACGCCGCCCCATTTACCCCTTCTGGTAATGGATCCGATCCCGGATAAGCCCCAGCCTACACCAACATTTCCATTACCGGCGTTGCTATTATATACTAAGGCTAAATTGGGTTCGATTCCATCGGTTCCCGGCGGTACGCTTAGTGGAAAATCGTAAGTAAAAGACCCGTCTAAACCGACAGCATTACCACTGACGCTACTCGGCGGCCGCCCCTCGCTTCCGTCTTGATCAACATTACCTTCGGACGCAAGCGCGAGAGCGAGGGCGCTGATGGATAATATTAGGCAAAAACATAAAAAACAACTGCCAATAGTCTTTATTACCTTTAACATTCCATCTCACCTTCCTTTTCCAAAATTCCCTTTACTTAAATCATTTACTTTACTTATTTTGAGACCCTCGTTTTTACAGATAATGTTATTTGTTGTTACTAATCTATTATCATCTAACCATTTTTGGCTTTTTTTGTCATGGTTACTGTAGTACTAAAATATTAATCTCTTAATAAAAAGTACCATGGTACTACTATAAGCATAGTGGTACTATGTCAATAAAAATTACAACTCAAACTAAGACAAATCCCTGTTATGCGGTTTTTGCTAAAGCAACATCTTAGTTAAGGGGTACTATGGCTTGTGCCCCTCCCCGTGACTGGACTCTCACCGGTTAGATTGTGAGTGCCTCTGGACACACCGCACTATGAATAAAGCACCGCCGTAACGATACTTTTTGTTAAAGACAACAACGGGTATGAAGGTTAAGTCCAACTTAAGGATGGAAAATGTGGTCAAAACAGCCTGTTTGGATAGAAAGAGGAGGCAAGAAGCCTCCCCTAAATCAGATCACTTTCCGCCGTTCCCGCTCCGCTTCCGAGATCTCATCTTTTACGGAATACCATTTCAGGCGGTTAAACTTTACCCCGCAAGGATCGCCGACCGAAAACCCTTGATCCTCATAACATTGGATCCGAATTTCGGTTTGCCCGATCTCCACCCGGTATTCAATATAGTCGCTAAGAAAGAGACGGTTTTTAATCCGCGTGGGGAAACCACCCTCCGCCAGTAATTCGATCTCATTGGGTCGAGAAGCCAAGATCGCTTCTGCTTCCCCAAAATCGGTCGGAATTGGACAATCAAGGTCTAAACCATTGGCGCCGCTCGGATATACTTTACCATCTGCCAAATTTACCTGAAGGAAGTTGGAAAGCCCTAAAAAACCATAGACAAATTTGTTACCGGGATTATTGTACATATTAAGCGGGGTGTCGATCTGTTGGATTACTCCCATATCCATCACCAGCATCCGGTCGGAGAGCGCCATCGCCTCCGCTTGATCATGCGTGACATAGATGATCGTAAAGTTGAACTTGCGCTGTAAATCCTTGATTTCAAACCGCATAATCTCCCGTAGTTTCGGATCGAGATTCGAAAGCGGCTCATCCAGCAGTAAAACCTGGGGATTGGTGACAATTGCCCTGGCCAAGGCGATCCGTTGTTGCTGTCCACCGGATAACTCGGAAGGGTATTTTTCTTCCACTCCCGACAGGTTGGTATGTTTCAAGGCTTCCCTTACCTGATCGATGAGCACTGATCTTTCCGTCTTAATAATCCGCAACGGGAAAGCGACATTTTCAAAGACGTTTAAATGGGGCCAAACGGCAAAGGCCTGAAAAACCATACCTAAACCTCTTTTTTCCGGAGGAAGGTAAAAATTCTTTACTTTAATGGAAAACGGTTGCTCCCCTAACCATATTTCACCGGCGGAGAGATCTTCAAACCCGGCGATCAACCGTAAAGTAGTGGTCTTTCCGCAGCCGGAAGGGCCGAGAAAGGAGAAACATTCTCCTGCTTTGATCTTGAGATTGACATTGTTCACCGCCGTAACCGCGCCAAAAGTTTTGGTTACAAACGTTTTACTGACATCCTTGAGAATAACATGGTCCATCTTATTTTCCCCTCCTTTCGCGCGTGACCAGCCGGAGCGCCATTTCTCCCATAATGATAATTAAGATGGCAATACCGGCAAGCGCAGAAGCCTGTACCATATTCCCTTCCTCTTTAATCGAGTAAATCGCTACTCCTAGCGTCCGCGTAAACGGGCCGTAAAGCAAAATGGAGGTGGTTAACTCTCTCATCGCCGGCAGAAAGATTAAAAAGAAACCGGCAATCATCCCCGGACGAATTAAGGGCAGAGTAATATCTTGCAATGACCCAAAGTGACTAGCGCCGCAAGACCGCGCGGCTTCTTCCAAGGAATTATGAACCTGTTCCAGTGAAGCGGAGGCTGATTTTAAAGAAAATGCCATATAGCGAGCGATGTAAGCAATGAGAATAATCCAAAGGGTATTATAGAGGTTTATTTTAAAGCTACCGCTCCACGTTAGGATCACACCAACCGCCAGGACGATTCCGGGAATCGAATACGGCAATAGTCCGAGTACTTCCAGAATTCCTTTCCCCTTAGGTTTGATCTTGACGATCACATAGGCGACCATTGTCCCGACAAACATCGTAATAATGGCTGCGGAAATTGATAACACCACGCTGTTCTTCATCGCATCGCGGGCCATTTTCGAGACTAAAAGGACATGATGATAGTTATTAAACGTCATATTCTCCAGTTTGAGCGGTAAACCATAGGCTTTTAAGAAACCGACGAGAAAGATGATTACGAGTGGTAAGAGCACAATAATGGCTAGAGAAAGCAAACAGACAACGACCATGGGAATTTTAAAGCGACGTAATTTGATTAACATTGGTCGCATACTTTTTCCCCGAATGATATCATAGCGACCGGCGCGCAAAATGCGACGCTGTAGCGCTAAGGCCAGCACCACCACTATGACCAAGAGCACAGAAAGCGAAGCTCCCTGTCTAATCCCTTCAAAACTTCCAGCCGACTTATAGATTAACTCGTAGATCTTTGTCGGTAAAGTAAAGATATTATTGGAAAATCCAAGAATGGCGGGCACCCCAAAGTGGGATAGTGTGGAAATCAGGATTAACATGGCGCCGGCCGCAATCGCCGGAACCACTAATGGGAAGGTAATCTTTCGGATGACCGTTAACTGACCGGCGCCGGCAATTCTCGCCGACTCCTCCAGCGTCGGGTCCATTCTCTCCAGTGCGCTGGAGACTTGAATGAAAACAAAAGGGAAATAGTAGCAGAGCTCAACAAAGACAATTCCCGCCACCGAATTAATATTAAATAAAGGTTGATTACCTCCGGTTAAAGTCATAAACATCTTGTTGATATATCCGGAACGCGGCGCCAGTAAAAGTCCCCACGCCATTGCCCCAATAAAAGGCGGAAACATATAAGGAACCGTAAACAGACTCTTCATTAACCCTTTTAATGGAATATCGCTCCGTGCAATTAACCAGGCAAAAAAGAGCCCCGTAATTGTCCCAAAAACTGTAACCAAGAAGGCAATCTTGATCGTATTCCACATCGCCATCAAATTGTCCGGATGCATCAGAATTTCCGTAAATAATCGCCAGTCAAAGGTCCCTTTGTAGAAGAAAACGTTATAAACGATCATCACCATGGGTAAAGCCACAGTAATAAAAAGGATAACTGCGGAGATGATCATCAGTATTTGTCCGATGTCAAGCTTAAAACCGTCCTTCTTTTCCAGGTCGCTTCTTTGCCTTACTACATTAGCTCTCAAGATGATACCTCCTCAATGTCTTCATAATAACGGTGATCTTTGAGCGTTAGGGCGCAGATTTCCCCTTCATTAAAAACACCGTTTTCTAAAGCGGAAAATGCGTCTTGTTGCACCCGAATCTCATATTTTCCAAGCTGGACACGGTATTCATAAATATTCCCTAGGAAAATTACTCTTTTCACCCGGCCTTTAAGATTACCCTCCCTGCTGAGCCGAATATTCATCGGACGACAGGCGGCAAAGAAAGTCTTCTGGTTAAGCTTACGTGGTAAGGGATAGGGAAACGGTATGCTTTCCGTCTCCTCCTGTACGTATAACTTATTTTCGACGAGTTCGACCGGGATAAAGTTTGAAAGCCCTAAAAAACGGTAGACATAACTATCAACCGGGTTTTGAAACAAGTCTTCCGGCTCACCCAACTGTCTAATTTTACCATGCTGATCCAACACGGCCATCCGGTTGGCAATTGACAACGCGACATCTTGATCATGGCTAACATAGATAATGGTGACACCGGTCTCTTCTTGTAACCGCTTAATCTCAAACCGCATTTCTTCTCGTAAATTGGCGTCCAAGTTGCATAAAGGTTCATCCAGTAAAATGAGATCGTTCGAGGCGACCAATGACCTGGCCAGCGCCACACGTTGTTGTTGCCCGCCGGAAAGCTGATAAGGTAAACGTTGGGCATAACCATCCATTCTTACTTGTGTTAAGGCTTCTTTGACTAGTTTCTTACTTTCTGCTTTGGGAACTTTGCGTTTCTTTAAAGGATAATAAACATTCTCCGCTACCGTCATATGCGGCCAGACCGCATAATCTTGAAATACCACGGCTACGTTGCGCTTTTCCGGGGTGATAAATACCCTCTTTTCTTTACTGCTGACCAACTTACTTCCGATCCAAACCTCACCACGTTGCGGTTTTTCAAAACCGGCAATCGCTCTCAACACTGTGGTTTTTCCGCACGGAGAAGGACCTAAAATCGTGAAACACTCTCCATCCCTCACCTGAAGGGAGAAGTCATCAATCACGGTTTTTTCACCATACGCCACTGTTATATTTTCTAATTTAATTTCAGCCATGAAAATACTCCTTCCCTGAATTGATAGCTCTCAGGAAGGGCATACGCCCTTCCTGAGACTGCCAATTGGAACCTACTTTTTCATTAATTCATCAAACCGCTTGAGCATTTCGTCTTTCTCCGCGACCAACCTCTCGTCATTAACAGGTAAGGCGTTCTTAATAATCGTTTCCAGATTTACATCTTCAACTTTAATTTCAAAACGAATGGGGGTGGTGTTGGCTTTCACCAAGATCTGTTGTCCTTCGAGTGAGAGAATATAGTCATATAATATTTTAGCCGCTTCCAGATTTTTAGTGTTTTTGACGATGGCGATCGGACTGGATACCAGCGACATCCCACTGGCAGGATAGACAAAGCCGACCGGAGATCCTTGCCTGATCAGATCTTTAGCAATGTAATCCACCCCGATACAAACATCATATTCACCGGCGCCGACTTTATTTGGAGCATCGCTGGAGCCTTGAACCAGTTTAATACCATTAGCTTTTAATCTCTCCAAATACTTCCAGCCATACTTTTCGCTTTGTACCAACGCTGCTACTGTGTATAAGGTCGTTCCGGAAAAAATCGGATCCGTCATCGTTAATAGCCCTTTAAATCTTGGCTTTAGGAGGTCATCCCAATCTTTGGGAATGTCGTTTCCTTTTACATTAATGGTATTGTAAACAATTCCCAAACCAACCAGTCGTGCCGCACAGTAGCAATTATCCGGGTCTTTCATCGCAGCCGGAATGGTCTTAGCTTCCGGAGAAGCATAAGGCAACAGTAGCCCTTGCTTCTTAAATTCCACATAGTTAGTTGGTTCGCCCACCCAGATTAGGTCAGCGCTGATCCCGCCGGCTTGTTGCTCGGTGGAAATCTTTGTCATTACCTTACCTGTTCCGGCAGTATAGAAATCAAAAACAATATTTGGATATTTCTTGGAGAAACCTTCCTTCAATGCTGATAGTTGCGAGTCTTTCATGGAAGAATAAATCATCACATTCATTTTCGGCGCCGCCTGAAGAACTACCGATGCCGTTAGGATCGCAAGCAAACAGAGGATTAGTAATATTTTTTTCATTTTTACCATCCTTCCCACATTTAATAATTTTCTGATATTTCCGGTGAAAACCTACCCGCTAATCACCTCCTCTCCGCTAAATTTAGAAGAATTGATCGATTCTTAGTAATAGGTAATTGTCTTCCTAGAAAATAGTCTGTCATTCTCCCGGCTTTAATTCCTGTAATTTAGTCCAGAGGCGCCGCTCCGAATGACCAGCTTCTGCGGCCTCTGGGGCTTGTCGCTCACCTGGCTTCGAATTTTCATCACTTCATGTGCGCGGGCGGTAGCCAGCGTGAGCGACTACCTAGTTAATAATCCTTATTTCCCTTCATAATCGCTTCAAACTGCGCCAGCATCATCGCTTGTTCCAAGACTAGACGCTCATTATTCACCGGCAGGGACCGATTAACCGCTTCTTTAATAGTAATCGCCCCTTCAAGCTTAACCTCGGGTCGCACGGGAATAACATTTTCTTTCATTAAAATCAACTGTCCTTCGATGGAAAGAATATAATCATATAGTTTTTTTGCTTCTTCCATATTAGAGGCGCCTCTAAAGATGGCGATTGGACTTGGGATCGTAGAAATACAGCTGCGTGGGTAGATAAATTCCACCGGTCCGCCGTTATCCTTGATCGTTTTGGCAATATAATCAACGCCAATGCAAAGATCATAAATGCCGGAGCTAACTTTTTCTACGACGGTAACCGCGTTATTTTCCAGGTGAATCCCATTTTCTTTCAAAGCTCGGAAAAACTTTAAGCCATACTTTGGGCTTTGATATAAACCGGCAACCGTATACAAGGCTGTCCCGGAAAAATAGGGGTCGGTCATCGCGATTAACCCTTTGTGCCTGGGTTGCAGTAGATCTTTCCAATCAGTCGGAATCTCTTCCGCCTGTATCGTCTGCGAATTATAAACAAGACCCACCGTTACCATGCGGGCGCCGCAGTAGTAATTATCCCGGTCAATTAAAACTTTGGGGATCTTCTTTGCCTCCGGGGAATGGTAGGGAGTTAATAGTCCTTTTTCCTTTAATATATAATAACAAGAAGGTTCACCCAGCCATAGAAGATCAGCCTTGATCCGTCCGGTGCTTTCCTCGGTGCGTAACATTTGCATAATCATGCCGGAACCTGCAATCTCATACTTCATCTCAATTTCCGGGTATTTCTTCATAAAACCGATTTTCAGAGCCGACATTTGAGCTTCTTTCATAGAAGTGTAAATCATTACTTCCTTCTTCTCCGCTCGGCAGATATTTATAAACGTAATTAAACTTAAGTACCAAATAAACAAGCACAGTAATAATCTCCACTTTTTACTTAGCATATTCTTTCCTCCCCCAAAACCTAAACTGAAGAACTAAATTTACACTTCCTTTTAAAACACTTTAAAACACTAATCTGGGTTACGGTTCATTTACAATATAGGAGAATCCACTACCTTTGTCACGAGTACAAAAGTACTAACTTAGAACTTTAACGTAATTTAGTACTGCGGTACTTATCAATAATTGTTTCTTAGAAGGGCTTTTTGCGTTGTCCCTTGATTTAATTGTCCCAATACAATATACAGATAGCCTAATACAAGTCAAACACTATATATTGTATTGGGCTTCTTTTTAATAGTAACAACGCAAAAAGCTTTAGAAATGAAAAAGATACAAAAACTCATACCCTTCGGTATGAATTTTTTTCCACACCCGTTTAATAGTCGCAAAAAGAAAGATTTAATGTTCTGTCCGCTAAAGCTAAAAGTCCTTATCTGAACTGGTTGAAGTCTCTGTTTCATTAATCAAGCCCGCTTTCAGCGCTAGGATTGATACTGTAACGCGGTCATTAACCCCCAGTTTGCTGTAAATATTGCTTACATAGTTTTTTACGGTCTGTTCTGCTACGAAAAGTTCGTCGGCAATTTGTTTATTACTATAACCCAAAGCCATCAATTTAAGCACTTCAAGTTCTCTACTGCTCATCTTTTTCAACCGGAGGAGGCTTTCTTTTTCTTCGATTTTAAATCCTCCCACCGATTGTGGCCCGAATGAAAGCACTACGCTCTCCTTAGAAGCTTGATCAGTCGTTTTCGAACGAACTATGATCATAATTAAAGCGGTAATTCCTACTAAACTAAGAATTAAGCTAAAAACAAAAGTATTGCGGGACCGTTCGGAGAACAGCTCCGTGTCTCTAACAACCGAGGAACCTTTCAATCGACGGGATGCTTTAAAAATAATCAAATCGCTCTTAATTTTTTGGTTTCGTTCGCGTAATTCATTCATCACTTCCCATTGAAAGCCTTCTTCATCTAACTCGTCAAAAATGCGCAGCAGTTTAACCACTTGATTACTAAGGTTGGCAATAAACGGTTCCCCCGGGTATGTCTCAATTAGTATAGCTAGATTACTAATCATTTCACTACTTAAATATTTGATCTTAACTGTATCGCTTTGCTCGTTTAATCCCAGAGCATAAACTGTTTCAAGTTCACGTAGTTGTTCCTCTAAGAGATTCAACTCGATCGAACCCTTAGTTGTAACTTGGTAAACTTCTTCCGAACGGTGGGTCAGGTCCTTGATATACTTTAGGCTTAGACCGCCTTCAATCAGGAGGAGAAATATAATAACAATGATCGACATCAACACCCTGGCTTTTTGTTTCTTAAAAAAAGCTAAAAGCGTCAGGATTTTCACCTTACTTTCCCTCCCTTTCCGTCGATGTAAAAAAAACAATATTTTTTACCTTATTGTAATAATACCATAACCATTTGTTAAATCCAACTTATTCCAAGATTAAAGCTAATTGCGTTATTACCTTAATTTGAGGTCACGCCAATCCTGATTCTGTGGCTTCCTTACCACCAAGGAAAATCATGAAAGCTTGCGATAGTGTTTTTCTTGGCAAATAACAAGCCACAGATTCAGGAGAAATATATAGTGTGTCACTTACAGAAAGGCTATCAATATATTGTGGTGGGATAGTTGAATATGGAGATAACGCAAATAGCCCGATTATAGATCGTGTCAACGAAAGTTACTGAAAGTGGCAAAGAAAAACACAGAAAACTGGGAATCCCCACCGTCGTGGACAGGCTTATCCAACAGGCCATCTGTCAAGTCCTAACCCCAATCTTTAAAAAGCAGTTTTCAAGTTATATTTATTGATTCTCTAAAGGAAATCCATTTAATGATAAATATTAATAAAGTAAAAGTTGAAGTATCCCCTGTAAGTGATTTAAAAAAGGCGAACCCTTGGTCAGAAAATGAACCGGATTCTTCCGCGCCAATTCCGGTTACTCTTATTCTTTAAATCCTTCTGATGCAGGGGGTTTTCATGATAAAACCGCATAAACTCTTCGCCGATCTCGCGCAAACTAACTGTCGGTTTAATCCCACCCTCTACGATTTAAAGTGCCCGTAAGGTCGGGAGTTTATATGCTTTAGTAAAAGCGATCTTTTCAGTCTCCCTCAAGAAGGCCTCAGCCGGTGTCTCCAACCAACCGTTTTCTTCTTCCGTCAGCGCATCGACGGAATGCAAAAACCGTAACCAGCCCTCTTTGAGAAACTCCCGGAAAGGCAAGTCGGTTCCGGTATACATCTCGATTCTGGTCGGACGGCGCCCCAGTTCGTCCCGAAGCCGGAAAAATTCGTCCCGCATCCGCTTGGCCAATGGATCCCACGCCGCCATCTGCTGAAAAAGATCCAAGACCTGAAAATCAAAGTGCACCTGGCAACCTTCCGGGTATTCCAACTCCGATAACCGCCGCTCCAACGTTTCATACTTTTCCGGTCTCTCACCGGACAAAAGCGCCGGGATCCGGTACGCTCGTTTATAGTTACCGATAAAGTCCAAAACCACCAGGTGAGTTTTGTCTTGAGCCTTGCGTAACCCTCTCCCCAGTTGTTGCAGGAAAACAGTTAATGACTCGGTCAGCCGCAGAAACATTACTGTATCTAGTGTGGGTATATCGACGCCTTCATTAAAGATATCAACGGCAAAGATCACTTTTACTTCGCCTTTTTCCAAGGCGGCCACTGCTTCCCGCCGGTCACCGGCATATCCGGAAGGGGAACCCCCACTATGAACAGCCAGCGCCTCAACGCCGTGCTCTGAAAAGTATTTCGCCATAAACTCGGCATGACGAATGTTGACACAAAACCCAAGTCAGCAGAAGAATACTTAGTTGTTTCTACCAAGCATTGAAGGGAGTCTGGTCAATAAGCATGAATTGAAAAATATCCTGCTCGGAAAATACCCGCTAAATTGTGAAGGATATAATATTTTTAGCTTTTTTGGTGGTACACTTTTCGATTAGCAGGGTGGTACACTTTTCACTTGACAAAAGCAATCTCCAGGCGTAAGCATACTGAATTTCTTTTTCACTGCAAAAAAATACTCTCCAATCAACTCTTTAGTTATTATACGATCTGAATGTTCATCCACTGATAACCCTTTAAAGCAAATACTCCACCATCTCCTCAAGCGGTTTCCTGGTCGCTCCTCATTTGGGCAGATACACAATAAAGCGACTACCGCAGCCAACGTTACTTTCCACCGTAATCGTCCCCTCATGTAAAGCGACCACCTTGGCTACAATGGCCAGCCCTACACCGTTTCCCGCTGTGGCATTGGCGGTCTCCCCTTGATAAAACTTGTTGAAGATCTGCTTCTGTGTTTCCTCATCCATGCCGCAGCCCGTATCGCTGATAGTAATGGCTAGTTTTTTACCCAAGTCAAAGACGGACACGCCCAGTTTACCCCCAACCGGCGAAAATTTGATGGCGTTATCCAAGAGATTGATCCAAACTTCTCCAAGTAAGTCTTTACTTCCGCAATAATTGCAATCCGGCAACTCAATGGCCAACTCCAGCTGCTTTTCTTCCCATTTGGGCGCCAGCAGCAAAATGGCGGAGCGGATCTGTTCCGAGAGGTCGTACACTTTTTTATCCGCGAGAATAGTCTGATTCTCTACTTTGGAAAGGCTCAGCACATTAGTGGCCAGCGTCGCCAACCGGCTGGATTCAACGGCGATGATGTCGAGGTATTCCTTTCGTTCCTCTGCGGAAAGATCCGCCGTACCGAGAAGCGTGGCAAAGCCTTGAATCGAAACGATCGGCGTTTTGAAGGCATGGGAAAAATTGTTTACAAAATCCGCCCGCAGCATTTCCGTCTTGCCAAGTTCGGTCGCTGCCTTGTTATAACTTTCCGCGATGTCGATCAAAATCGGGAAATTATTAAAGTTCAACCGCAAACTAAAATCGCCACGGCCAAGGGCTTTAATCGCCTCAATGATTTGGTTAATGGGGCGCAGAGGGGCTTTACCGACGAGCAAAGCCAATACGCTACCGATGACCGTCGAAAGACCAAGCATCCAGAGGATAATCGTTCCGATATTGGGCGGCGCCAGTTCGTTTAAGACTCCCGCCCGAAACAGAATCAGAATGATCAAACCGGTAATGATCATGGAAAGAAGGATCACGGAAAAGACAACTCCGGTAAAGAGCATGGATAATATCCTTTGTTGTTTTTTGGTGGTGATCATCCTTTTTTCACCGCCTTGTAGCCGAGCCCACGCACCGTAACCAACTCAAATTCCGGAAAATGCTCAAAGCGGCGGCGTAGCCGATTGATATGAACATTGACGGTGGTGTCAGAAGATTCGGATTCCATGCCCCAAATCTCATCCATAAGCTGTAGCCGGGTAAAAATCTGGTTCGGGTAGGATAATAACTTGAATAAAAGATAAAATTCTTTTTTCGGCAGAACGTAACTTTCTGTACCGCGGGTAACCGTTAAGGTATCGTAATCCAGCACCACCTCACCGATGGAAAGGCGGTGTTCATTGGCGATCCGGGCCCGCCGGAGCAACGCTTTGATCCGCCAGATCATTTCCTTAATATCGAGCGGTTTGGTCATATAGTCATCGGTACCGGCCAAAAAACCACGGTGTTTATCCTCCGGTAATTGTTTGGCGCTCACCATTAGAATCGGTAAATTCTGATCGCAGCTGCGCAGATGTTTCGTTAGTGTATATCCGTCCATCTTCGGCATCATGATATCGAGGATGATTAGATCAATCTGTTGCTTGTCCATGATCTGTAAAGCATCCTCCCCATCAACAGCCAAAAAGGGCGTAAAGCCTTCTTTTTTTAAAACAGCGCTGATCAATGTTCTGGTATGCTGATCATCTTCGACGACCAGAATGTTGAACATCACAACCACCCCTTCAGTAACATTCCTTATTTATGAACTCATCTTAAAGCATATCCATAATTTTTTCAACTTGACTGTTGGGACCCAAAAGTTTCTGTTCAGTTCATGAAGTTATGTTATACTTATAAACATTAACAGTGGTTCTCTGCGCTCAAATCCAATTTATTCAGTAAAGAAGGGATTAACCACCAAATGAGAAGATGGTTTATTCGTTTTATGTATGGACGCAACGGCACGGATGA
>ENA-UOOR01003015-UOOR01003015.1-fermentation-metagenome-genome-assembly--contig:-NODE-3015-length-15705-cov-12.414505_pt1 | contig 15705 bp, 6 predicted proteins | sample MGYA00245780_ERZ724029 | MGnify/ENA primary metagenome ERZ724029 (study PRJEB28704, sample SAMN03018315) | fermentation metagenome | biome: anthropogenic terrestrial biome; feature: soil; material... | reverse complement strand
GAGAGGTTTAATTTATGAAACCAAGAAAATTGACCAAAGAGGATATAGATAAAGTTCGTGATATAGAAGGTTTTCCGATTGGTACGGATGAAGATATTATTGCTCTATCGAATGCACCTTATTATACTGCTTGCCCAAATCCGTTTATTGAAGAATTTATTAAGGAAAATGGAACTCCTTACGATGAAGCAACTGATGATTATCAATGCGAACCATTTGCAGCTGATGTTAGTGAAGGCAAAAGCGACCAAATTTATAATATTCATAGCTATCATACGAAAGTTCCGCACAAAGCCATTATGAGATATATTCTTCATTATACTAAGCCGGGAGATTTTGTTTTTGATGGTTTTTGTGGGACAGGCATGACAGGCGTAGCTGCGCAGCTCTGTGAGACTGCACCGGCAGATTTTAAACTGCAAATTGAGCACGATCAGCCTAATGTGCAATGGGGAGCAAGGTATGCAATTTTAAATGATTTGTCGCCAGCAGCTACTTTGATTTCAGCAAATTATAATACTCCTGTTCGTGATGTTGCGTCTTTTAAAAAAAATGCAAAGAGCATTATTGATTCTTGTCGTCAGAAATATGGCTGGATGTATCAAACGAAGCATTCGCAAGATAGCATACAAGGACAGATTTCTATAGGCACTGAGAAAACTGGCGAGGTGAATTATGTAATCTGGTCAGATGCTTTTTTGTGCCCGAATTGTGGTGAGGAATTTGTCTTTTGGGATTTAGCAGTTGATATTGAAAAAAAGACTACACGAGATACAATGGTATGCCCATGCTGTGGAGCACGATTCAAAAAAAAGGATTGTTCCCGATCCATGACAACTTATTTTGACAAGGGACTTGATAAGATGATTACTGTTGCAAAACAAGTTCCAGTTATGACAAATTATTCATATGGCAGAGATCGGTTTGATAAAAAAATTGATGCAGATGATATTGCATTGCTTGAAAAAATTGAAAGTATGGATGTTCCATATCGATATCCATGTTATGAATTACCAATAGGATATAATACTGAACAACCAAAAAAATCTCACGGATTTAACTATGTTCATCAATTTTATACAAAGCGCAACTTAATAGTTTTAAGTTACATTTTACACAAGGCTGACTCGTTACCAATTGATGAAAAGCTCGCAGTATATGCTGCTGTGAAGAGTTCGTTATCATATGGGACGAAGATGGTTAAGGTAAATGTCGGGAGGATCTTAACGACGGGTGGACTATTTGCATTGGGAGCCGTAACAGGTACTCTATACATTCCGGGTATAAATGCCGAAAGACCTATTATAGACGCAATTGATAATAAAATTGATGCTATCGCAAAAAGTGTTGCATTATATCCTAAGAAGAATTATTCAATGGTGACAACTGGGTCTTTGACAAACATGAAAAATATGCCGGATAATTATATTGATTATATTTTCACTGACCCGCCGTTCGGTAACAACTTGAATTACTCTGAATTGAACTTTTTATGGGAATCGTGGCAAAGAGTACTGACAGCAAACCAGGATGAGGCAATTATGAACCCTGTACAGCACAAGGGCCTTTTAGAGTATCAAGAGTTGATGACAAAATGTTTTGAAGAATACTATCGCGTACTGAAACCAAATAGATGGATGACCGTTGAATTTCATAATTCACAAAATGCTGTCTGGAATGCGATTCAAGAGGCTTTGCTTCGTGCTGGTTTTATTGTGGCTGATGTGAGAACTTTGGATAAGCAACAAGGAAGTTTTAAACAGATGACGACAACTTCTGCCGTCAAACAAGACTTGGTAATTTCTGCATATAAACCTCTAAACCATTTCAAGCAATATTTTATTTCACATGCAGGTAACGAGGAAACAGCATGGGCATTTATAAGACAACATCTTGATAAAATCCCTGTTGTTGTAGTAGCTAACGGGAAAATAGAACTTGTTTCGGAGCGTCAAGCATATCTGCTCTTTGACCGAATGGTTGCATATCACGTAATGCAGGGAATTCCAGTGCCGATTGATGCGACGGATTTTTATCATGGACTTGACGAAAAATTTTTAAAGCGAGATGAAATGTATTTTTTAGCAGACCAAGTTAATGAATATGACACAGCTAGAATTAAGATGGATATAGAGCCGATTCAATTTAGTTTATTTGTAACCAACGAAAAGACTGCAATTTCATGGTTGTATCAACAACTGGATGAACCACATACGTATGCAGAACTACAGCCCAAATTTATGCAGGAAGTAAAGTCTGTTGATAAATTCGAAGCAATGCCAGAGCTAGCTATACTGTTGGAGGAAAACTTTTTACAGAACGAAAATGGTTGCTGGTATATTCCCGATAGGACAAAAGAAGGCGATGTAGCAAAACTTCGTGAAAAGAAGTTGTGGAAAGAGTTTGAAGGATATATGAACAGTAAAGGCAAGCTAAAACTATTCAGGTCTGAAGCCATCCGCGTTGGATTCTCAAAACTATGGAAGGATAAAAACTATCAGGCCATCGTAGACATTGCAGAACGTTTACCGGAGCAAACCATTCAGGAAGATTCTAATCTGCTTATGTATTACGATATCAGTTTAAGTAGAGTTTGATAGCACGAAGGAGAATAATAAATGTTTAATATCGGCGATTTCGTTTTTGACATGGTAACTGGTGTAAACGTGCAGGTTCTGAAAAAAATCGAAGTGTGGGGGTATGTATCCTACAAAGTTTTTAATCCAGTTACAGAACGTGTTTATAAGGTTACTGAAGGACAATTGAATATGCAAAGTAGCCCAATTCAGTATGACGAAAACTATCTACGTTATGTGGCTATGCTTTCTAAAATCAAGAATGAGACCGCCGGAGGTTTCCTTTCTTCCCTAAGAAGTGGAATCATACCATTACCGCATCAGCTTCATGTGTTGAACCGTGCAATGGAAACCAATAATATACGCTATATCCTTGCGGATGAGGTTGGACTTGGTAAAACCATCGAGGCTGGGATGATCATCAAGGAACTGAAGGCCCGTGGTCTTGTGCGGCAAGTTCTGGTGGTCTGCCCTACCGGTCTGGTGACTCAGTGGGCTTCTGAAATGCAGGAGAAGTTTCATGAGAAATTTAATATTATCCTTCCGTCAGATTACGATACTATTCGTCGTCTGACGGATAACGATGACGTGTATGGACAGTATGACCAAGTCATCTCTCCAATGGATTCCATTAAGCCTATCGAAAAACATGCAGGCTGGACGGATGAAAGAGTTGAAAAATACAACGAGGAAAGAATCTATTCCATCATAAACAGCGGATGGGATTTAATAATTATCGATGAGGCTCACCGAGTAGCCGGTTCCTCCGGTGAAGTGGCGAGGCATAAGCTGGGCCTTTTGCTATCGCAGGCTAGCTCTTATTTGTTGCTGCTTTCAGCAACTCCGCATAACGGTAAAACCGAGCCGTTCCTGCGTTTGGTGCGCTTGCTTGATGAGGATGCCTTTCCAAATGCAAAATCTATTGTAAAGGAACAGGTTGCTCCGTACCTGATTCGGACAGAAAAGCGTGAGGCCATCGATAACAACGGCAATAAATTGTTTAAAAATAGAATAACGCATCTTGTAACACTGAAATGGGATGAACGGCATACACTCCAGCGAGAGCTATATGAAATGGTCAGTTCCTATGTTTCCAAGAGCTATAACAAGGCATTGCGAAACAAAAAGAAAAATATGTGTTTGATTTTCCTGCTCATAATTATGCAGCGAATGGTAACAAGCAGTACGGCCGCTGTAAGGCAAAGTCTTGAGAGACGTCTGAATGTTCTGCTGAATCAGAGTACACATATGGGCTCCCTGACCGAAGAAGACCTTGATGATTTGGATATTGAAGATGGTGACGAAGAAGCTTTGGAAGCGATTTCCCTTAATATGAATGAGGAAATCGAGGAACTGCAGAGGATTATTGCTATGGCGAAGCAGGCTGAATTTCAGCATCCGGATGTCAAGGTTGAAAAACTAATCGATATCATTGATGAGATTTTGAGCGAAGACCATGAGCAAAAAATTATAATTTTTACTGAGTTTGTGGCCACCCAGCAATATCTAATGAAACTGCTAGCAGGCAAAGGTTATACAGTAACCATTTTGAACGGCAGCATGAACATAAATGAAAGAAATGAGGCTTTGCATGAATTTCGCAATAAGACCAGCATCTTTATTTCCACTGATGCTGGTGGTGAAGGTTTAAATTTGCAGTTTTCCAATATTATCATCAATTATGATTTGCCTTGGAATCCGATGAAGATTGAACAGCGCTGTGGTCGTGTGGACCGTATTGGCCAGCAACGTGATGTTCATATCTACAATTTTATTGTTGATGACACAGTGGAAAATCGTGTGCGAGAGGTGCTCGAAGAAAAACTTTCCGTTATACTCAAGGAAATGGGTGTTGATAAATATTCGGATGTTCTCGACAGCGAAGTGGCTGAGTACGATTTTACGGAAGTGTATATGAGATCCATCGGCAAGCCTAAAAGCATCGAGAATAATCTTTATCCGATAGAATCAGAAATGAAGCAGCAGCTGGAAAACTCCAAGAAATATAAGGATATTATTAAAGAAGAAAAAGACTTGACCAAGCTGGTTGGTAAAGGTTCTGATTTTGATGTTAATGCAGCTTTGCGCATGATGTGCACTTATTATGAATGTTGGCAAGGACGCGAGTTACATTTGATTGACCGAATTGGAATTAATAATGAAGAAATAGTAAGGCATCTTCGCACAAATATTTTGCAGGACAAAACATCTCCGCTGCTATCTGTTAGCATTAAAAACTTCCCGAATGAATCAGGATATTTTATGCTGTGGGAGCTTTCAATTTCTGATGATGAAAGCGGCAAACGTATCATTCCAATTTTTGTGAATGAAGATTATGTGCTTCGGCCGATGGCCGGTAAGCGGTTGATGGATGTTTTCCTTGATGCAAACAGCGTGTTGACTGTTGGTACAGTTCCTAATATCAGTGAAGAAAATTATCAAAAGCTCGGAAAACTGAGTATGGATTTTGCGTATGAAACCTTTGTGGAACTAAAGGAAAAGCAAACTAAACTTAATCAAGAGAACTATAAAAAGTATATGTATGCGTTGAAACTACGAATGGATGCTGCCGAACATATCGGAATTGAGAATATCCGAAGGTCACGTTTAGCAAAGCTGCAGATAGAAAAAGCCTTTATTGAGGCAGATTATAAAAAGGGTTATCAGATATATCCTGACTTTAGACTAATGATTCTCGTAAGATTGGAGGCGTAGGAATGTTCGGAAGCTATGTGTTTGAGAAATCTTCCGCAAAATATGTAGATAGAATCCTTTTATTAGATGATGACAATTTGGATGAAACCACGAATTATAGTGCTAATTTCTTGGCGCAAGGTTTCGAAGTGGTAAAGTATACAGATGACCTGAGTTTCCGAATTGAGTATGAGGAAAAGCTGAAGAATGACGGCAGTAAGATTGTCATCGTGGCCCAGTCGAAAAATTACATACCGTATGACATCAGACGGAGGTTCTATGCTTATGCTATCTCGCTTTCTAGTTTGTTTCCAATGTTGGATGCAGATGTACTGGGAGAAAAATCAGCACTTGACCTTGATTTGCTTTGTTTAGCATATCAGTCGAACTTTGAAAATCTGCGGAAGCGAAATCAGACGGAACATTTTTTTAGAACAAAGGTTTACACTAAGGCCAATGTAAAAAACTATCTGATGCATGCCTTGCGCAAATTGATGTCACTAATGAAGGTCACTAGTTCCTATAAGGATTGGTTGTCAGTCGTAGAAGAAAATATAGAATATAAGGCTTCGTTTGCAATCGCTGAAGAAAAAATAAAATATAAAGATTGGTTTGTAATTGCTGAAGAGAAAGCAAAAATTGATGTATTGGCGGCTCAATATGATATGGAAATTGATACATCTGAAATCAATCGCCGATTTAAAGATTATGTTATGACCCAGTTTGGCAAGCTATCTCAAATCATTGATAAGGACACACCAGTATTAATTAGCAGGACGATGGAATATATCCACGAAAACAGCTCAAGGTTTGTGATTATCGTAATGGATGGTATGTCTGAGTTTGATTGGAATATCATTTCCACATCCTTACGTGATATTTCATACGAACAAACAGCAGCTTTTGCAATGATTCCAACGACTACATCTGTTTCGAGACAATGTCTGTTGTCCAACAAATATCCATGCCAGCTCATAGAGCCGTGGAAGCAGAGTAAGGAAAAGACTGAATTTATTGCATGTGCAAAAGAATTAGGTTATACCGGTGAACAGATAGGTTATGCTCGGGGATATGATGCCGAATTCAGCTCATTCGTGAGATGTGGAGCAATCATCATTAATGATGTAGATGATATGGTTCATGCCCAGCGGCAAGGGCGACTAGGTATGTTTAATGATATCACAGTTCTGATGAATCAATCAAAACTGGTAGATACGACAAAACGTTTCTTGACAGCAGGTTATGATGTTTATATAACATCTGATCACGGCAATACGCCATGTATAGGATTAGGAAAACTTATGGGAACTGGCGTTGAAATGGAAACAAAGAGCCATAGAATGCTGGTGCTGAAAGACTTTGCAGATAAAAAAGAACTACTAGAAAAATACGGATTAATAGAATATCCGAAGTATTATTTAATGAAGGATTATGATTACCTTATGTGCGATGTTGGTGACTCTTTTGATGCCAAAGGTGAAGATGTGATGACCCACGGCGGAATCACACTTGACGAGGTGGTTGTACCCTTTATCAAGATAAAGGCGGTGCAGAAAAATGGCTAAGAGAGTTGGATTCACAAGAACAATCAAACCAAATTGGTTGAATAAGACTGTTGAGCTTGTATCAGAAGGGTTGAGCGAAGCAGATATTAGAGACCAATTGGATGAATACCTAAGTTTCGAGCTTAAGGATAAAACTAATATAGGAAAAGCGCGGAACATTCTCATGAACACTTGGGTGTATGAGAGTGAAGATTCTGTTTCGATAAAGGAACCAGCGTTGATGCTTATCAAAAAATACCCAGAATACAGTCTAGCATTACATTGGTGCATGATGTTGATGGCCTATCCGGTTTTCACTGATATTTGTAAGCTGATAGGAAAAATGGCTGAATTTCAAGATGAGTTAACACTGAAGCAAATTAAACAGAAGCTATTTGATGAATGGGGCGAAAGCAGCACGTTGTTCTACTCAATTGATAAGCTGGTTGCCACACTGAAAAATCTTGAGGTTATGGTACCAACAAAACCGGGAGTATACCATATTAACAAGCATAAGACAGATAGACCGGAAATCGTGAATTTTATGTTGTATGTAATGATGCTTGTAGATAATAGCGGATACTATTCATACGTTGAATTGAAGTCTTCTGTTTATCTATTTCCGTTTGATTATAAAGTTGAGAAGGAATATCTTTTAGGGGATGGAAGATTTGTAATGAACAACTTTGGCGGCGAGCTTTCAATTGCTCTGAATGACTGCTTATAACATAGATGGGTATATCAAGGTTAAACCTTTTAATTATACCAATACCTTTTAATTTTTCCTCGGTTGCCGACCAAGAGGGGATACAAAGACTGTGATGTGGAGGCGGCAAGGTAGTATCCTGCAGATCAAATATATCGGACCAGAGATAACCGTAGCTTCTGTAAGCTGCATGGAATCAGACTATCAGGTCCAAAGCTTGGAAGGCCAAGCGAAACAGCAAAGGCAGATAAAAAGGTAGAATATCAGGATAATACAGATAGAATAGAAATTGAAAGAACGTTTAGCTTAAGCAAACGTTGCTATGGAATGGGGCTTATCCGAACAAAACTGGAAGAGACCACACTTACTTCTATCGCATTATCTGTATTCGTGACGAATCTTTTTAAGATTCAGACACGGATATTTTCTGCACTTAACTGATGGCAAGTCAAAAACAAAGGGGGCTCATTATGGATATCGAAGTCGAGAAAGATATGCGCGTGTTTCACATAGCAATAACAAAAGGAAAGCAATCTATTTCAGATTATCTGAACAAGATAGCTGCTATGCATCCGCTTTTAGGAACAGCCATTATCTCTGATAAGAATTTTAAGGTTATTGAAAAAAAGGCCCGCGAAGCAATTAAACTTGCCCTCGATTATAGAAAATTGAAAGATTTTGCCTATCTTGCGATATTTCTAACTGTTATTCAGTATGCTAAAAGTTGGGATTATGCGGAAAGCAGCGGATTTTGGGCTTACATATCTGAGCAACTCGGTTATAAATACTCGCAGCCCCTTTATAGCATATTGACAGAATCGGTTAAGAAAGCTTGTGAATGCTACAACCGAGTTTTTCTTAAAGCGTCAAACGGTGATAACAGCTATTATTCTACTGTGTTAGCACATGCAATCGCTCCGAATAAAAGCTTTTTTGCATTATGTGATTTTTTGCTTCGATTTTATAAAAACAATTTAGATTGTTCGGTTTATCCAGGTGACCCCGCAATCGATCGTATGGTAGAGGTACTTCGCGACCGCTGTAATGGCGCAACGATTGAGCAGGATGATGACATAAGAGGAAATGTGGGCGGTATCCAAGTTGGGATTCGTACACTTTTGTTGCAACGCTCCATCTACATGCGAACCTTTTTAGCAAAACTGCTTCAAAAAATTGATCTTCTACTTTCCGGTGATGAATTGGACAAAAATGACTATACCAATGTCTTGCTCACTCAGTGGTATGCCGGCAAAATCACTGAAACAATTGCTACAAGGAGTGCGCCTGTTCATAAACACACAACCGATATCGCTTTCTCATACGGCAAAGTCCGTATCGGATATATACTGGACGAGGACGGTGAACCTGCCTTGCAAGTTCCATCCATACGTTTGAACACCAACAACAATCCTACAATAGTGATTTATTCAGGTAATGTTGATATTTACAGGCAATCAATAGGCATTTACGGAAATGACTATGCGTGTACCTCCGAAGAAACCATAATACCGTTTTCAGATTTGTGTGATGTAGATTTTCTAAATATGCGAGTTGAATTAACAGTTGATGGAAAGCAAATATACTCTTCAGAGCAAAATCTGGGAATAGGTGCACTTTTGTTCCGAGACAACAAGTCCTTGACGAGCAGGATGATTGATGAGGGAAATTACCTTCTGTTTGCCCCAAAAAGCGTAAGCGTCACATTCCAAGGCGATGTTGAACGCCAACGCCGTCCATATTTTGCGCAGCTTTACGATGTTTATCTGCAAGGTGAAGCTTCTGTATATGTCAATAGTACGTTGTTGTGTTGCTCTCGCCCGCCGATAGGTTCATTGCGATTTAAACTGCAGCAATCATCATCGGATTATGTGATTGATGGAATCGACTACCCGATTTATGCACGCAGCACATTTTCTATTGCAGCAGTTGGGCAATTTCTGGGTAATAAACTTTTCGCAACGACTGATAATGGAGATATCCTTTCCATCAACTCCGAGGAGAATGACGTATATTCAGTAGAAATTCCTGTTGCGAACGGTTGTCATACTGTATCATTGAATGACGGTGAGCCAGGCAGAATTTTAGATGAAGTGAGGTTCTGCCTTACTGACACCTTTGAAATTAGCTTTGACAGGCCTTACTATTTTGAAAATTCAGATGATGGTACTCTCTGGATTAAAATCAATGGGGAGAAATTTGAAGTTCCACTTACTAACAATAATAGAAAAGCAAAGTTTCGGTTCAAAGAGGGAGAAATTGTCGTTCAAATCCCTCGAATTAAGTTATTTCTTGACGGTCAGTCGCTCCCAAAAAGCACAGTATGGAGAGGAGCAATTTCGCCGCCATCGAAGTTATGGGTAAATTGCACGGATACCTTGAATGTATCGCTCTCATTAGGTGAAAATACTCTGCTTAAAGCTGATATTCCCAGCGGGTTTGAGTATGCCATAGGTAATGCAGTACAGGCAGTTGATGAAACAACAGAAAAGCAGTCGGTAGACTTATTCATTGAAGGGAATAGGCATCATCTGTTTGACATCGCCTTTAAGCCATGTCTAATATCCACACCACTTTTCAATTTGAACAGAGGAGTTTTAAAGTGGCTTAACCCTCAATGCTTTATAGGAGATAGTGCAACAAAACTGAGAATATCCTTTCGGCCAAAACATGGCATACCTATCACTATCTTCATGGAACAGAGTGAGCACATACTTAGTAATAATTTCCCAGAGCTTTCCGAGCAATATAAGTATGAGGTTTCCGCTATTACAGATACGACGTTTGGCAAAAGCGAAGTTTGTATTAGCAAAAACACAATTATTTTTGGCAATCGGTCAGAGGTAATCTTCCGAGGTGAAACCCTGCGGGTATCACGGGTTATTGAGGAAGGCAACTTCGTTGATATCAAGCCGTTCTTCATAGAAAAAATTAATTTTATTGGCAAGGAAAACCTTGGATACACAGACTTATGTGGAGAATATCCCCATTATGTAGGCAAATTGTTCTTTCTAACTCGCAACGGCAAGCGATATTTCGACGACTTAAATCCGGTCGATATATACCTCGTAAATGAAAACGCTGGTTTTTTACATATTACGTTTGACCGGGGCGAGGGGCTCTTCATTGACAAAAGGAGTGAGTATATGCCAGAATTATTCAAACATCGCGATCCGCCGCCTAAGTTTGCTCGTTTCTTCACTTTTCCTGATTATTTCGAGTATAAATAAAGTAAGGAGATGTTTCAATGTTAAATCCCGTAACACTCTCACGTGCCATTAAGGATACTTTCGCTGATTATGTCACGACAACCCTCTCTATCGCCGACTTTAAATATTCTGTGCTTTTAAAGGAAGAATTGCGGAAAGACGGAGTTATATCGAAAGGACCATACTTAGAATTGAGCGATGCCTATCAAACTGGGGCAACAATTCAAGAACTTATTGCGAGCGGTATTATGTCGCCGTTATTTAAATCATTGGGGCGCGGATTCAAGCTCGAACGACCACTTTATATTCATCAGGAAGCTGCCGTTCGCGCTGCATTGAAGGGCGACAACATGATTGTGACGACAGGTACTGGCTCTGGTAAGACGGAGTGTTTCCTCCTGCCTGTAGTCAATGATTTGCTGCATGAGATGGAAAAACACGGCAGACTTGACGATGGAATTCGCGCCATTATTATTTATCCTATGAACGCTCTTATTAATGATCAAGTAAAGCGTTTGAGGGAGATATTCCATGAAAGCGATATTACATTCGGTGTCTACAACGGAAATACCGAGCAGACCGAGAAAAATGGTTTATTGAAATATAAAAATACTTATGGGCTTGATCCACTTCCAAATGAATGCGTATCGCGTGACACTATGCGCGAAAAACCGCCGCATATTCTGATTACCAACTATTCTATGTTGGAATATATGTGCATACGTCCCAATGATGATGCCATTTTCCGCAACGCTAAACTTCGGTTTGTCATATTGGACGAAGCCCATATTTATAAAGGTGCGACTGGAATAGAGGCCTCTATGCTGGTGCGGCGCGTTGAAACACGCCTTACTGAAAAAGGTCAAAGCCCACAATATATACTTACGAGTGCAACTTTGGGCGATAAGGACAGCGATCCGCAGATTTTAGCGTTCGGTAAGAATCTTTGTGGTCACGATTTTCAAACTATTGTCCGTTCTGTTGCCGTTGCTCATGAGATACCCAGCGACACGAAAGAACTTTCAAGAGAAGAGATCTTTTCTTTAGCAGATATGTCGGATAACAAGTTGTTCGATGTATGCAACGGCAGTAAGCAATATCACTGTATTAGGGCTAACTCTAAACAACCGATTACTCTTGCTGAGTTAGCGGATGAGTTAGCGGAAAAGACTGATATGAATGAGCGAGAACTGGTGAGTTTAATCGCCGCTTGTGTTCGTGCGGTTAATGAAGACGGTGTGCCACTTGTGCGGGCGAGGTATCATCTATTTGTCCGTGCGCTTGAAGGGGCATACATTACCCTTACTGCGCCATTCCAGTTGTCATTAACTCCGAAAACTGAGATGAACGGGCAACAGGCATTTGAGTGTGCCGTATGCACAGACTGTGGGCGTATTGCAGTCATCGGTATCATTGACAAAAAAAGCGGTAAGCTGAAATTACCTGAAAACAACCTTGACCCTAATGCTGAATATTTCCTTCTAAAAGACGATTCTGACGGTGTACTGACCGATGATGAAACAGAAGTTGAACCCGAATATATCCTATGTGCAAAATGCGGAACAATACGTCACATCGGTGATAAAAGTGTTTGCGACTGTATGAGAGAATACGGTGTGAACGTAACAAAGTCTGCGAAAAATAAGGAAAGCGGATTGGTACGCTGTCCTGCCTGTTCATACGGAGAACTCAGACAGTTCTATCTTGGCAGCGAAGCAGCCACTGCCGTTCTTGCAACTGCCTTGTATGAGAATATGCCTGATGACAAGACGCGTCAATTTTTATGCTTCTCTGATAGTCGCAGTGATGCTGCTTTTTTCGCGCCTTATATGGAAAGAAGCTATAATGGCATCTTGCGGCGTCGCGGCATTTCGTATGTTGCTGATCAGTACCGTGAGGAATTGCAGCACGAATCGTGGGCTTTGAGTACGTTTGCTGATGAGTTAGCACGGTACTTTGATGTAAACAAGACATTTGCATCGCTTGATAAGAATGAAACCTTAGCGCCTATAAGCAGACGCAATGCGTGGATTGCGCTGATAAATGAAATGTTCACTGCTCGACGTCCGAGTAGCCTTTCATCACTTGGCGCTGTTTCGATACTTCCCACCTGCAATGAGGATATTGCCCCTAAATTAGCGGATAGATACAACATATCTAATGACGAGGCAAAGACTTTGTTGGACTTGTTACTTATGGACGTAGTGTTTCACGGCGCAATACAAGAGCCAGCAAAATCCCCACTCAATGGTGAAGATTTAGAAATGATTTTTTATTCTTCGTTCAGGAAGTTTGTTGCGCGCTGCAAAACAGGCAAAGAAGCAGGTTCAATTATGGGTTGGCTTCCGAGAACGCAGAAAAATGGACAGTTTTATCCTAATGGCCGTTTACGCCGCATAGTTTCAGCGCTCAGAGTGACTGATGATGAGGCATATAAAATTGCCGAGGACTACTTCGCTTTATTAACGGAAAGAAATATTTTGAAAGCCCATAGAAATAAAGGTGAAGGCAGATTCCTTTCAGCGGAGGATTTTGTGATTACCGTCCCGACTGATGGTAAAATATATCGTTGTGAAATGTGTGGAAGAGTAACTACAATGAACTTCAAGGATAGATGCGCCTATCCCCGTTGCAATGGCAAATTATCAGCGGTTTCACATTCAGAATTACAGAAGGATAACCACTATGCTACTTTGTACTCCAAAGATGACCTTGCGGCGTTCTATATCCGCGAGCATACAGCACAAATTGAAAAAGATAGTGCTCGAAAGTATCAGGAGCAATTTCTAAAAGGTGGGATTAACGCATTAAGCTGTTCAACGACTTTTGAAATGGGTGTAGATATAGGCTCACTTGAAACCATTTTTTTACGCAACATGCCACCATCGCCTGCCAACTATGTGCAGAGAGCGGGACGTGCCGGGCGCGATTTGCGTTCAGCAGCATTTGTACTGACTTACGCAAAATTGAGTTCACATGATTTTACGTTTTTTGCACGACCAACCGATATGATTTCAGGCAAAATAAAGGTCCCGGCTTTTGAGATACGCAACCAAAAAATTGTTCTGCGCCATATATATGCTGTAGCGTTCTCCTACTTTTTCAATGCTAATATTGATGTATACAACAGCAACGATGCTGACGTTTTCCTTAATGGCAACGGATTTGAGCGTTTCTGTGAGTTCCTTGCTGCAAAACCGAAAATCATAAGTGAGTATTTAGAACGGTGCGTCCCCACGGAATTGTTTGATACACTTGGCGTGAGTACATTCTTATGGATAGATCACCTTATAGGAGAAAACGGAACGCTGACCATTGCGGTTAATGATTTTCGCGATTTAACATCGTGGCTTACAGAACAAATTGAAATTGCCGCCAAAGATAAGAGGTATCAGGAAGCAGCGCGTTTTGAACGCTTATTAAAAGACCATCGGCGTTCAACATCAAAGGGCGATGGATATAAGAAAACTGACTTAATTGACTTCCTTGTCCGTTCCGGCGTACTACCGAAGTATGGTTTTCCAGTCGATGTTGTTGAACTGCGCCCGAACAGCATTAATGATACCAAACAGAGCGTTGAATTACAGCGCGATCTACAGCTTGGCATATCGGAATATGCTCCCGGAGCAGAAGTCGTCGCTGATGGTAATATATATCGTAGCCGCTACATTGCGAAAGACCGCCGTAAGACAGCCGACTGGGAAATTTATTACACAGCTACTTGTCCGAAATGCAAAGCTGTCAATTTCAGCAAAAAGCCAGTTGATACAGAACAGCCATGTGTTGCTTGTGGGACATCAATCAACAGCGGGTGGAAAAAGAATATTGAACCGCGAAAAGGGTTTATTGTTGGGACAGATGTTTTTGATGTTGTTCCAGCTGGAAGTCGGAAGCCACAGAAGTATCATCGTGGCGATATTATTTACTTGGGCGACGCAGAACGACACGAATTAGGAGTAAGTAAATTTAAATTAGGAGAAAAGCAGGTTGTACTTCGTTCGACCACAAATGATTCGTTGATGATAAGCTGTGACACTGAATTTAGCGTTTGCAATTTTTGCGGGTACTCGAAGAGTCGTAAGGAACAGAAAAAATGGGATTTTGTTGTTGAAGAAAAGCACAAGACTTCTTATGGACACGGTTGTCCCAATACGAAGCTATATCCATATCGCCTTTCACATATATTCAAGACCGATGTGGTACAGTTGACGTTTGCGGATGATGCTGATTACGCTACGATGTTATCTACATTATACGCCATACTTCGAGCGGTATCTCTTATATTGGACATTGAAAATACAGACATAAACGGGTGCTTATATGCGTCCAATGGAGATGTCAGGTATTCGATCATCCTTTACGATAGCGTACCCGGCGGAGCAGGGCATGTCCATCGGATTTCAAATGATAAGAATGTGTTTCGAAATGTTATTTCCCAAGCATATGCGCTTTGCAACAATTGCGAGTGTTCGCCGTCTTGCTATAAGTGTCTGCGTGATTACTATAATCAGAACTTTCACGCTATACTAAGTCGAAAAGCTGTGGTCAATTTTTTAGGTCAATATATGATGTGAGGGTATCTTGATTCGGGGTTAAGTATATAGCCTAGCTAGTGAGATACCAGGTCTGGTAAAGTCCAGCCAACAGCAAGTACCCGCTTCTGGAGCCAAGACCGCGAGGCAAGGCTTAAGCGAGAAGTTATACACCTACACCATTGTAGACGTTGTCAATGATGGTAATGTACTTTCCTTTAGGACAGACTTCATCAATAGCATAAAGATATCGGACTACATTAATAAAAAAAGTTTATAGCATAGACTGTGAAAAAGCGTTGGCAGACCCTCAGCGAATTAGTGAAATTGTTAGTTATGTTCTTGAGTACTTTGCCTGCTCAAGGCGCGTGAAAACCGCATCCCATTGTGAAGGAGTGGAATGTTTCTTTTCTTCCGGGGGATACTAATCAAAAAATGATGAGGAGA
>ENA-UOOR01003012-UOOR01003012.1-fermentation-metagenome-genome-assembly--contig:-NODE-3012-length-15711-cov-2.521206_pt1 | contig 15711 bp, 20 predicted proteins | sample MGYA00245780_ERZ724029 | MGnify/ENA primary metagenome ERZ724029 (study PRJEB28704, sample SAMN03018315) | fermentation metagenome | biome: anthropogenic terrestrial biome; feature: soil; material... | reverse complement strand
AAACGAAATAGCCGGTAAAGGATGTGAATGTCGTGGCTGGTGCAGCAAAAAGATTTGATATATCAAAATCTTTCAAAGAAACCAGAGCAGAAGTCAAAAAGGTTACCTGGCCGAATAGGAAGGAGCTTCTCCATAATACTGAAGTAGTTATTACTTCAATAATACTTGTAGGAGCGGTTCTTTGGGTAGTAGACTTTGTATTTGCAAGAACAATTAGCCTTTTATTGGCTAAATAACAGGGCTAAAGGGAATGTTTCGCATTATTTTGATTTAGTATGAGATGTTTACTGCGAAACATATATTATCGATTAGGAGGAAAACCTTAAATATTTTTTTTAAGGTTGTGCATCTATGGAAGAAAGAGGCAGGTGGTATGTAGTCCACACTTATTCGGGCTACGAAAATAAGGTAATGGCTAATATTTTGAAGATCGTAGAAAACAGAAACATGCAGGATGTTATCTTCGAAGTAAAAGTGCCGGTAGAAGAACAGGTTGAAATCAAAAACGGTAAAAGAAAAGTAACCCAAAAGAAAGTATTTCCCGGATATGTGCTGGTTAAGATGCTTATGACGGATGAATCCTGGTATGTAGTCCGAAATACAAGGGGAGTTACCGGATTTGTAGGACCTGGATCTAAGCCTGTGCCTCTTACTGATGCGGAAATAAAGACTTTAGGCGTCGAAAAGATACCGATTAAGTTGGATGCAAAGATTAAGGACCATGTAAGGGTTATAGCCGGTCCTTTTGAAAATTTCGTTGGTATTATACAAGAGATAAATAATGAGAAGCACAAGGTCAAGGTTATGATTTCGATGTTTGGGAGAGAGACTCCTGTAGAACTGGAGTTTACTCAGATTGAAAAGCTATAGACCCGAATAACGCACAACATTTGCTGAGGGGAGGTGTAAAAATGGCAAAGAAGGTTTCAGCATTGGTTAAACTGCAGGTTCCGGCAGGTAAAGCAACTCCGGCACCACCAATAGGTCCGGCTTTAGGTCAGCATGGTGTCAACATAATGGGATTCTGTAAGGAGTTTAATGAAAGAACGGCTAAACAGGCAGGACTTATTATTCCTGTAGTAATTACTGTTTACCAGGACAGATCATTTACATTCATACTTAAGACTCCGCCCGCATCGGTTCTTATAAAGAAAGCAGCCGGTATCGAAAGTGGATCAGGGGTACCTAACAAGACCAAGGTAGGAAAGATTTCTAAGGCAAAGGTTAAAGAAATTGCAGAGATGAAGATGCCGGACTTAAATGCAGGAAGCATTGAGACTGCAATGAAAATGGTTGCCGGTACAGCAAGAAGTATGGGCATAACAGTTGAAGACTAATATCAGTGGGAGGACATGTTCCGCTAATACCACAAGGAGGATTTATTAATGTTTAGAGGTAAAAAATATCAGGAAAGCGCAAAGCTTATTGATAGAAACAAATTATATGATCCTAAGGAAGCTATGGAGCTTGTTCAGCAGACAGCAAAGGCTAAATTTGATGAGTCTGTTGAAATCCATGTAAAGCTTGGTGTTGACCCAAGGCATGCGGACCAGCAGGTCAGAGGAGTTGTAGTGCTTCCCCATGGCACAGGCAAAACCCTTAAGGTTTTGGTATTTGCAAAAGGGGATAAAGCAAAGGAAGCAGAGGGTGCAGGAGCTGACTATGTAGGTGCCGAAGAATTGGTTGCAAGAATTCAGGGAGAAAATTGGTTTGATTATGACGTGGTAGTTGCTACCCCTGACATGCTGGGTGTAGTCGGAAGGCTCGGTAAGGTACTTGGACCAAAAGGCTTGATGCCAAACCCGAAATCCGGTACGGTAACATTTGATGTTGAAAAAGCCATCAAAGAAATCAAAGCCGGTAAGGTCGAGTATAGAGTCGACAAGACATCGATAATCCACGTAGGTTTTGGAAAGGTCTCTTTTGGTACAGAAAAGCTCGTTGATAATTTCAAAACCCTTATGGAAGCAGTTATAAAAGCGAAGCCGTCGGCTGCAAAGGGTACTTACCTTAAGAGTGTTGTGATTGCAAGCACCATGGGACCGGCAATTAAAATCAATCCTACCCGCGTAACCGATTAATGTTGTTTGATTATAAATATCAAAATCGATACGAATATATACCGTAGACAGTAGGTTGGCTTAGGCCATAAATTCCTGCCGAGGTTTGTCATAAGAAATATGACCTCTCTATGTCTACGGAGAGGTCTTTTGAATTTAAATGACTTTACCATGAGGAGGTGTAAAAATGTCAAAAAACCTTGAACAGAAAGTACAACAGGTCAGTGAAGTAAAAGAAAAGCTTCAAAAGTCCAATGCAGTTGTGTTGGTGGACTATAAGGGCATAAACGTTGAAGACGTAACTGATTTGCGGAAAAGGTTCAGAGAAGCCGGGGTTGAATATAAGGTATATAAAAATACCCTATTCAAAAGAGCAGCATCAGAATTGGGTATGGAAGTTCTTCACGAATATCTTCAAGGTACAGTTGCAGTTGCCTTTGGATATAATGATGCAGTTGCACCTGCCAAAACCATCAATCAGTTTATTAAGGATAAGCCCAAGACTCCGATATCAGTTAAAGCCGGATATATTGAAGGCAAGATTATGAGTGTTGACGAAGTGAAAGCCTTGGGAGGCCTTCCATCAAGAGAAGTACTCATTGCTATGCTTCTTGGAGGATTACAGGGTACAATCAGAAATCTCGCATATGCGCTTAATACTATTAAAGAAAATAAAGAAGCGGAAGCTTAATTAAAATTAGGAGGTAATTTAAAATGGCAAGTGAAAAGACTTTAAAATTTATTGAAGAAATAAAGAATATGACAGTTCTCGAACTGGCTGAATTAGTTAAGGCAATCGAAGAGGAATTTGGTGTAACAGCAGCAGCTCCTGTATCAGTTGCAGGACCGGCAGCAGGTGCAGCAGCAGCTCCTGTAGAAGAACAGACAGAGTTCAACGTAGTTCTTGCAGAAGTAGGACCTGAAAAGATAAAGGTTATCAAGGTTGTAAGAGAAGTAACAAGCCTTGGACTTAAAGAAGCAAAGGATCTGGTTGACGGAGCTCCAAAGCCTATAAAGGAAGGCTTAAGCAAGCAGGAAGCAGAAGAATTAGCTGCAAAGTTCGCAGAGACAGGCGCCAAGATAGAAATAAAGTAAATTAAATCAGTGGATGGCACATCACTCTGATAAGCTATTGATTGAAAATTTAATAGAGTAACTTCTCAAAAGCAGGTAATTTATCCTGCTTTTTTTATTATTTCATTTTGGTTTTGTCTACATTTCAGTTTTACGAAAGTATATTTTTAATACTTGCTTTTAAATAGTTCATTAACGAAAACTTTTTATTAATAATTATACCAGCATAATACAGATACTAAAATGTTTGTATAATTTTCAAGATATATTGCTGTCAAAGCTGCAAATAATATAAATAACAGAACTCTACACATTGATAAAGAAACTGTGTATATGATAAATGGAGGGAGCAATGAAAAGAATAATTTTTGCATATGTTATTTTGATATTTTGTACATTAATAATTAGATTAGATTATACCGTCTATGCTGATGAAAATGAAAAAGTCATAGTGCTTCTTTACCATCACTTACTAAAAGAAAAAGAGAATAGAAATAAAGGCAATGCCTCTATTGTTTCTGTCGAAAACTTTGAAAGGCAAATGGAATATCTTTACGATAATGATTATATGACAATCACTATAGAAGCACTAAATAATTATCTAAAGAATGAGACTCCTTTACCAAAGAACAGCGTCCTCATAACTTTTGATGATGGTTATAATAGCAACTACAATTATGCATACCCAATATTAAAAAAGTATAATTTCAGAGCATCAATATTCGTGATAACGAGCAATATACCTGAAAAGCAGCAAGCGTTTAATCCAAATAGATTATCATTTATGAGTAAAGAGGAAATAGCAAAAAGCAAAGACATATTTGAGTTCGCTTGCCATACACACAATCTTCATGAGCTTGAAAAAAATAGAAAAAGCATATTGCTAAATTCAGACAGGAAAACTATAGTGAAGGATCTGAGAATTAGTAAGCAACTAATGGGTACAAAATTTTTTTCATACCCCCACGGGCAATATGACAAGCAAATTGAAGACATTCTATTAGAAGAAGGCTTTGAACTGGCGTTTACAATAAAAGAAGGCTTTGTGAATAGACAAAGTAACAGATTTGAACTTAATAGAGTACCAATACTTAATAATACTTCAATTAATGATTTTAAAAAGATAATTAATGAAGGCAAGAATTAAAGAAAGCTAAGTCAAGAGAATAATTACATTGTAGCCCGGCTTGAGAAATCGGTAAGTTTTTTCATACATTATTGTGTAATGAAAAATGCAGTCAACAGACTGCATTTTTCATTTATATAATAAAACATACCAAATGTATCAAAAATATACAAAAATTACATAATTATGATATAATTTAACAAAATGATGTAAAATATACATAAAATGTATCCCGGGATATTAATATTTGGAGTTGATCGCAATAGTATTTAAGTTGACTATAGTGTCAGTGCTTCTGCTGCTTGCATTAGTATCTGATTTCAGGACTTACAGCATTAAAAATTACATTACATACGGTTTCATGTTAATAGGGCTAACAGTAAACCTTGCAATGGATGGTATTGAAGGTCTGGTATTCTCACTACAGGGGATAATACTACCTGCAGTTTGCCTTTTTACCTTATATGTAATTAGAATTGTTGGGGCAGGGGATGTAAAGCTTTTATGTGCAGTGGGAGCGGTAATGGGTGCGACTTTTACATTATCTGCCACAATATGCTCGTTTATCTGCGGAGGCTTTATTGCTTCGGGTCTAATACTGGTAAGGAACAATGCTTTAGAAAGATTCAATTATTTTATTATGTATCTCACAAGCTGCTTCCTGACTATGGAAATTCATCAGTATTCAGACTTTAAAGACAGACAAAGCGAGGGGAAGTTTCACTTTTCAATAGCTATAGCCTCGGGAACTGCTGCAGCTATTATAATATTGGGGGCTTGAATATGGCAAGGTTAAAAGTTGTTATTGCAGATTGCGATGAGAGTTATACAAGGAGACTACTGGAATATATCAATTCAAATTATATCTCATCCCTGATGGTCAGCTGCTTTACAAAGCTTGACTCCTTCGCAGGGTATTTTGAGAATCGACCTCCTGCTGATATTTTGATAATCAGTCCGGATTTCTATGATATTTCTGTCGAAGGCCTTGACGTTAAGCTTAAGGTAATACTATCAGACGGACTATTAAAACGTGAGTATCCCGGATATCAAGTAATCAATAAATATTGTACCGGAGATAAGCTGATTGGAGAGGTTTTATATCTGTACGCAAAAACTAATAACCAAGAGATCAGGCTGACATCCGGTTCAAAAAATACTGAACTTGTAGGAATATACTCTCCTGCAGGAGGTACAGGGAAGTCTACAATTGCATCAGCCCTGGCAATACAATGCACCGAATTGGGCATAAGGTCATTTTATTTAAATCTGGAGTCATTTCAATCTACAGGGATGTTTTTCAGTCCAAACAACATAAGAAATCTTTCCTATATTTTCTACTATGTTAAAGAGAAAAGCAGGGACCTATCTTTTAAGATAAACGGAATAAAATGTACAGAGGATGGGGTTGAATACTTCAATCCTCCTGAAAGCCCTATGGAATACGAGGAGATTAATCCGGAAGAGTTGGAGCAGCTTCTGATGGGAGTCAAAGGTATGGGATGTTATGACTATGTTTTTGTTGATATGTACAGTAATCTTGATTCTAAAAATTATAAAATAATGAATTTATGCGATCATATAATTCTCGTCACTTTAGAAGAGCCAATTGTAAATCATAAAAGAATTCTGCTGGCAAACGAACTTGCTAAGGGGTGTAATATGACTAAAAGCGGTATTCCTAATAAATTTATTGAAGTTATAAACAAGTATAAAGGAGCAAGGGATGAAGCTTTTGGAAGTCTTAGGGTCCCGGAATTTTCAAGGACATTGGTTAGAGAGGACGGAAGGATTTTTATTGACGATGATGATTTCAAGAGAGCAATAAATCAGATTATAGACATAATAAAAGGGCGGCAAGGTGAAATACATGGAAGATAATGCAAAGAGTCTGATAATAAATAATTTGAGAAAAGAAATCAGGGAGAACCTAGACATTAAAGGTCAGGTTACTGATGAAGATATTAATGAACTCATAACAGATAAGGTTTTCGAGGAAGCCAAGCTCCGATATATGAGCATCAGGGAAAAACAAGAGTTAATAACTGTACTTTTCAATGCGATACGTAAGCTTGATATACTACAGCCACTTATTGATGACAAATCCATAACCGAAATAATGGTGAATGGTGAGGAAGATATTTTTATAGAAAAGCAGGGAAAGACATATAGAATTGAAAGTAGCTTTGAAAGTCGGCAAAAACTTGAGGATGTCATACAATCAATTGTTTCAAAAGTCAACAGAGCCGTAAATGAAGCATCACCGATAGTTGATGCCAGACTGGAGGACGGATCGAGAGTGAATGTGGTGCTCTCACCTATAGCATTGAACGGTCCAATACTTACAATAAGGAAGTTCCCTGAAAAGCCTATATCAATGGAGGATCTAATTGAATGGGAATCTATATCAAGAGAAGCTGCCGAAGTTCTTAAAAAGTTAGTGGTGGCAAAATACAACATTTTTATATGCGGAGGCACCGGTTCCGGTAAAACCTCTTTTCTCAATGCTCTTTCAAATTTTATACCCTCGGATGAACGGATTGTTACAATTGAGGATACGGCTGAATTACAAATAAATCAAATAAAGAACATAGTTAAACTGGAGACCAGAAATGCAAATACCGAAGGTAAAGGAGAAATTACCATCAGAGATCTGATTAGGACCTCATTAAGAATGAGACCTGAAAGAATTATTATCGGTGAAGTAAGAGGAGCTGAAGCCCTTGATATGCTTCAGGCAATGAATACAGGACATGATGGTTCAATATCAACAGGCCACGGGAACTCCACCTCGGATATGCTATCTCGTTTGGAGACCATGGTGCTAAGCGGTTCTCTGATTCCGTTGGAAGCTATAAGACAACAGATTGCTTCAGCAGTTGATATAATGGTACATCTTTCAAGGTTCAGGGACAGGACGAGAAAGGTAGTAGAAATAGTGGAGGTAACAGGCTGCAAGGAAGGAACAATAGGTCTTAATCCGCTTTTTGAATTTAAAGAGGGACATTGCTCAACCTCAGAAAGAGTTGAAGGGTGTTTGGTCAGAACCGGTAATCCGATGATAAACCTGTCTAAACTTAGAATGACAGGGTTGGATGAATTCATATGAGAAGGTGATTTGATGGATTATGATATATATAAAATGACAATAAAAGAAAAGCTTTTCTGCATTTTAACTGCAGGTGCGGTTATTTTTGCTGTGGCTTATATTTTCTATAGAAGTATTTTTATATCGTTACTTTTTACTCCCTTTGCTATTTTATACCCTAAATTTAAGACAAAAGATATCATAAAAAGAAGAAAGAACGAGCTTAACTTGCAGTTCAGAGAAGCACTCTATTCATTGGCATCTTCCTTGTCAGTGGGAAAATCAATCGAAACAGCAATTAAAGATGCTATAAAAGAGCTTTCCATACAGTATCCCAATGAGAATACATATATACTGATTGAACTTGAGCAAATAAACAGAAGAATCGGGATGAATGAAACCATTGAGTCAGCATTGATTGACTTTGCCGAAAGATCGCATTTAGAGGACATAATTAATTTTGCTGATGTTTTTACAATATGCAAGCGTACAGGGGGAAATCTTATCCAAGTAATTAAGAATACTGCTGAGATTATTAGTGAGAAAATCGACATTAAACAGGAGATAAACCTTCTGCTTATTGAAAAGAGGCTGGAGCATAAAGTGCTTAATATGATGCCGGTGCTTATCATATTTCTGTTAACCACCAGTGCTGAAGAATTTATGGCTCCGGTATTTTCAGAATCTCTTGGCAGGGGGATAATGACTTTTTCGCTGATACTTTTTACTGCTGCTTATTTTATATCAAAAAAAATCATGGATATAGAGGTATAGTTGATGCTGTTAATATTTATATTGGAAATTGCAATTATTGGGCTCCTTTGTTACTGTTCAAAAGGCAAATATAGCGATTTTGCAGGTACAGAGCATAATAAGAATTATATCTCCAGGGTAGTAATGTCTGTTGCTTTATATATTGCAGATAAGTTTATTTTAGGGAGATTCAGTGCTTATGAAAGAAAACTTAACACTAAACTGACAGAACTTTATGGAGGCAGAGACATTAAGCACACGCTTAAGCTCCATATTGCTCATAAGATAATTCATATGGTTATTGCTCTGTTATCAGTTACTTTTTTGGGCATATTAATGGACAGGCCTGATGGCAGCTATGCAGCATTTGCTTTAATAGTACTGGTAATTGTATTTTATGCTTCGGACAAAGAGTTGGATGAAATGATTAAGAAAAGGAACTTTAGTATTCGATATGATTTCCCTGACTTTCTTAATAAGCTTGTACTGCTTGTTAATGCGGGAATGACTGTACAAAGAGCTTGGGAGAAGATTGTAATGGACAGAAAGAGTAGTACCCCCCTCTATGAAGAACTGAGAACAACCTGTATTGAGATAAAGAATGGGAAGCCTGAAATGGAAGCCTATGAGGACTTTGCAAGACGGTGCCGGGTAAAAGAGATTACTAAGTTCATCACCGCTATTATTCAGAACTTAAGAAAGGGTAATAGTGATTTAATTCCCTTACTGAAGCTCCAATCAAATGAATGCTGGCAGCTTAGAAAAAATATGGCAAAGAGAATGGGAGAAGAAGCTTCGACTAAGTTGGTACTCCCGCTGATGATTATGTTTGTAGGGATACTAATAATTGTAATACTTCCTGCAGTTATGCAGTTAAGGTATTTATAGGAACGAGATACGAGACGCGAGACACGAGATACGAGATTTAGGCAGGCCGTTGGAGAATGGGACGGGAGGTTCCGGGGTTCCAAGGGATGCCAAACAGAAATTTAAGGAGGTAGTAAAATGCTGAAAGAAATAAAAGGATTTATTTTTGAGGAGGATGGCATAAGCACAGTGGAGATTGTTGTAATTATTGCAATATTAGTAGGAATTGCTCTGCTTTTTAGAAAATCTATAACTGCTTATGTGCAGAAGGTTATTAGTAATTTTATTGATACTGCTCCTACTGTCGAAAACCTGGAAGTCAATATGGATGCACCTCTGCCGGAGGATTAGTATATTTTGTCGGTAAGGAACGCGGGAGGTGATGGTTTCTGGATCAGCACAAGTACAATAGAGGAAGTTATACCATTGAAGCCTCCATGGTTTTTATTTTGATTGTATTTGCTATTTTTGCGCTATTATTTACATTCACATACATGCAGCAAAAGGCAAGTCTTGAAAGTATTGCTTCATTTGCTGCCCAGCAGGGGGCGGAGATATGGCTGGACAGCAGAAGAAGTATTGAGGATGGTGCAATAGACAATAGAAAACCGGAAGATCCGATATTCTACAGAGCTTTTAACAACCGGATTTTTTCAAGCACAACCTACGAAGGATGCTTTGAAAAGGTATCTCAAGAAAATGGTGGATTTAAGTTGGTTTTAAAATTAGATACCGGGAACGATCTACCCGGTAAAAAAGCTGCTCTGATAGGGGAATTTCTAAATAAAAGAATTGAAAGCACAATTCTGAAACCTGAGAGCATTAGAGTAAAAATTACATTCAACAACAATGCTTTGAGGGGAAGGCTTATAGTTGAGGTAATCCAGGAAATTAAAGTTCCTTTTGGAGGAATTAAGGAATTTTTCGACGGTAAGGATACTCTGACTTTAAGTGCCCAATCAGCGGCCGCTGTGACAGAACCCGAAGAGTTTATCAGAAATGTTGACCTTATGATAGAATTATCAAAAAAGCTTGGAGACAAGCTTGATTTGAAAGACTTGGCAGGCAGGATAAGTTCAAAGCACTAAGTTGATTGGTTGTCAAGGGAGAGAAGTAAATGTATCAAAGGAATAGGCGCATAATGAATAATAGAGGGGCCATTACTGTCTTTCTGGCACTTATCTTCATGTCACTGATAATTTTTGCAGGTACAGTAATTGATATTGTAAGGATTACTGCGGCAGACCGAAAAGTCCAAAGTGCCTTAAACACCTCGGTTAGGTCTATATTGGCTGGCTATGACAGTGAACTAATGGGGAGTTATGGAATATATGGAGTTAATGTCGCAAGAGAAGATGTAAAAAAGAACTTTTACAGATATTTGAACGTGAATCTTAGAGAACGTCATAAAAATATGAATTTTACAGACATCGAAATAGGGTATGAGGATATTGAAATACAAGGTATGGAGGGTCTGTTGAAGAGTGAGACCTTCAAGAGGCAGATACAGGAACACATGAAGTACAGGACACCGATTTCATTAAGTGATACACTGATAGATCAGCTTCAGAATATTGGACTGGATAAGAAAATTGCTTTTGCAAAAAGTGAGAAGGTTACCAGAGCCAAGGCAATAGAGCTAAGGATTAAAGTAAATGAAGTAAATATAAGGCTTGCAAGTATTAAACAGAATTTAATAAATTTAAGTGCAAAAAAACTTGAAGATATAAAAAATGAGTTGCTGGAAATATTGGAAGTCAATGAAACAATTTATTGTGGGGATAATGAAGGCCTATTAATTGACTATATTCAAAGTAAAGATGATACGAATACTAAGGCTGAAGAAAGTGAATGTGTAGAAAACAAGTCCCGGGAGTTTGACAACGTCGGGGAAGACAACAAAAATCTTACTCCCGGGATTCAAGAATATCTAAAAAAGATAGATAAAACGCTAATGGTGGTTAGGCCCTTGCAGAAAGAGCTTGAGCTTATGGAGAAAAAGCTGAAACGTCTTAAGGATGAGCTTAGTGACTTAAAACAAAAGCTCTCAGATCTTCCGAAAGGTGATGCCGATATTGCAAAAGAAATTGATGACGTCAAAGATGATATCAATGAGGTTAAGGATAAAATCGAACAACTTGACTCGCAAATTGACAAGGAAATTTCTGAATTGAGAATGGAGCTCGGAGGGATTGCTCTCGAAGGGTATTCCTTGAATACGGAGTCTGTACAATTGGATTATAATAAGTCAGAAGAACTGAAAAACTTCATTAAGAAAACTAAGGAAGAAATTGAAAAATCTTTACTTAGCAGACTTGAAAAGGAATGGTTGATAACCCCCGATGAATTTAAAGATAATAACCCTATTGTTGGCGGGAATCTTAGTGAGATGAACGAAAGGGCATATTATAGTCCGTTGATGCCGGAAAAAGAGGCTGAAAGAAGCAATGACGAGATTATAAGCACTATGGAGAAGCTTGCAGATGCAATTGAAGATATTGCTTCAAGTACATCAGAAAAGATAAATATCATTGAGTATGTGATGGACAAGTATAGCTTCTTGACTTCCAGGACTGCGAGGAATCATTATTTCAGCAAAGGTGAAGTGGAGTATATTATCGGTGGTTCAGATATTGGGGAAGAATACAGTCAAATAAAGAATACAGAGTATTACATAGTGACAAAGGTTCTTCTTCAAGTTTGGGCATTAAGATTTGCTTTGGATACAGTAGATGCTTTTATAAGAAGCACCGTAATATTTCCGCCTCAAAGACTTGCATTTGCTCTTGCTGAAGGAGCGCTGGATTCAAGTCTCGACATGTTTAATTTACTTAATGGTGAGCCTGTGTCTATATTTCATGAAAGCTTCCCGGCAGTTAAACTAAAATATTCAGATCACTTAAGGATTCTGCTTTTGATGAAGCCCGAAGAAGAAATTTTGAGAAAGGCGAGGCAACTAATTCAAATAAATATTAAACAGGTTGTAGATGTAGAGACGGGGATTCCCAGGTCAGACTTCAGGTTGGGAGATTATAACACTGTCATATCAGCCTCAGTAAAGGCAAAGGTCAATCTATTCTTTCTTCCTCTTCTAAAGGTTGACAGCCTGTTACCGGGTAAGTTTGAAGGCGGGAAGTATATAATACAAAAGCAAATATATGTTGGTTATTAGGGTGGTTGCAATTGCTTAGATGTTATAAAAAGATACGTTCCAGAGGTTCAATAACTGTAGAGGCTTGTGTTGTATTTCCTGCTTTCATAAGCGTGTTTGCATTGTTGCTTTTTCTAATCAAGTTCACATGTACGGGGATGATACTTGATTATGCTGTAAATGAAGCAGCAAAGGAGATCGCTGCATCAGCATATCCCATATCTTTTATTAATGAGCTGGAAGATGAAAAGCTGCAAGAATATGGGAATGCAAACATACCGACTCCCGGAGAAGAACTTGAAAAGTTTCTAAGCAGAATAACAAAGGGAAATTCCGATAACATTCTGGATGTTGTTATATCAGAGGATATAAAAGTATCAGATATCGCAGATGCAGTACAGGATATATTAAAGGACTACAGCAAAGGAGCTATTGGAAGCATTGTTGATGTAATTACACCCGCATATTGGGATATGAAGTCTTCCGTCAAATATAGTATTGCAGAGGCACTTATAAGGGAACACTTGGGGAGCCCGCTGATTAAGCAAGATAATGTTAGTTTACTCTTCGTTGAATTCCCACAGGGTAAAGAAGAATATAGCACAAGGTTAGAAAGCGGGGAATATGGTAAGTCGGGGCTGATTCCGGAAAAAGATTTTAATAAGGACGACATTGTACTGCAGATACAGTACAACTATAGGATTAACCTTCCTTTTATGGAACCACTTAATATACAAATGATTCATACTGCTGTAGAAAAGGCATGGATCAACGGCAGTTTTGGAATAATGACAGCAGCTGATGAGGGCTTGGATTTAGGATCGAAGGGCGACATTGTATATATCACAAGAACAGGTATCCGCTATCATGAAGGAAACTGCCGGTATCTTAGGAAAAGCAGGATTCCAATAATAATTGTTGAGGCTGAAAAGTCTGGATATACTCCATGTAAGGTTTGCAAACCTTTAAGATACGAGGAGGGACCATTTTGAAAAATATCCTATTGGATTTCGAATACAGTTTCAATAATAATGCCGGGGGCAGTTATTTAATTCTTAAGATTAATGGTGATAACAAAATATTGAATCATCAAGCAGAAATATTATGTCAGAATCCGAACTCTGCTTTTTTGCCTTTTTACGTGAGACGAGAAAATGATAGCACGTTTATCTGCTATAATATTACTTCCAAAATATCTTTATCTCAGTATATTGAAAGAAAAAGCCTGAATAAAAAGGAACTTTTGGATTTGCTCAGGAGCATCAAGTTTTTTGCTCAGGAACATTGCAAGAAACTTGATGCTCTCTGATAATTACTTATTGGACCTTTCGGGCTTTATCCTCCAACCGGAGTTTGTTTTTATTAATCCAGCCACAGCAGAAGCTTCCCTTATATACGTGCCTGTTTCCTACCATAGGAATCCAATGGAAGGATTAAGAACCTTTCTAATAAATCTGGTGATTAATACATCCAACTCAGAGGAAAGTACAAGAGACAATTATTTACAGAGGATACTAAATTCCATAAAGTCAGATACCTTCAATCTTGTTGATTTCAACAGATTTATCATAGATTTGAGGAACAGTGGAGAACCATATGAATGTGAGAAAAATACAGTTCAACAAGAGGCAGTTGCTGATATGGACACCCTATGCAGAAGCCCTAAGGATAAAGCTCATGAATATGCCACCAAGAATAAGAGAATCCGAAGCGCTATTTTGCTGCAACCGGTTTTTTTAATAGTCGTGGCTATTGTCTGCCTATTAATGGTATCGCAACAAATATATGATATCATATCCATTTCAGGGGTAGTGCTTATTGCGGCTGCACTTGATTATTTGGCAGTAAAAAAAATAACAGCTAATCAGGATAAAAGAGAAATCATAGACAATCATCATATGGAATCAGATAATACCGGACACCGTGAAGGATGCGGACATAAGAGAGTATTTTCATCCCCCGAATTAGTAAGGGCTTGTGATACAATTATTATTTCCGAAGCCTCCCAAAATTGTTATCCATATTTGGAGAGCATAGGATCCCATAGGATAGAAAGGATAATAATCGATAAGAATAAGCTCGTAATAGGAAGGCTGGCTAGTATGGCGGATCATATCATGCATGAAGACACAATAGGAAAGCTTCATGCAGAAATTACAATATGTGAAGGGACTTATTACATTAAAGACCTTAATTCAAAAAATGGAACCTTTGTAAACGGTATCAGAGTCCCTGGCAATAAGGAATTCGAAATAAAGGAAAACGAGATTATTAAGTTTTCAAATTATGAATATGTTTTTAGACAGCAGTATGTATAATTAGAATAGTGCATGATTGGAGTGTCCTATATGAAAGCCCATATAATATACACATTAATCGGAATTTCAACTCTTGTCTTAAATATTATTCTTACTTTTCATATTATCAAGAAATATAATAATGAGAATTATCAAAATAACTGGAATAGTGAAGAAGTGATAACCTTCAAGCTGACGGGAGCAGCAAGCAATGGGGATAATACAACCGCTGCAGTTTTATGTGATGATACAGCACCTCTAAAATGATGGTATTGTACAATAGGGGGGATTAAGGTGCAAATCGGAAGCACATTAAATGAAAAGTATCGGATAGACAGATTTATAGGTAAAGGCGGAACGGGGTATGTTTACTTATGCACGAATATAGAGCTTGGTAACAAATGGGCTGTAAAGCATATTCCATCTGATAATATAAATGACATTACTATGTCAGAGATTGAAATACTTAAAAATTTATATTATCCAAGTTTGCCGAGAATTGTTGATGTATTCCGCAATGAACGGGGTATATATATAGTTGAGAGTAATATAGAGGGCATCCCCTTGGATATATTGCTGAAAAGGCATGGCAGCTTTGGGCTTGATAAAGTTACAGACTGGTTTATGGAATTATGTGATATACTTAATTATCTTCACAACGCTAGGCCAAGACCTATAGTATATAGGGATATGAAGCCGTCAAATATTATACTTTCACAAGGCAGCAGACTGGTATTAGTTGACTTTGGGATATCCCAGGAATATTTTGAATACGGTTTCAATAAGGATGCTATTCTTGCGGGTACAAGTGCTTATGCGGCTCCGGAACAGCTGTTAAAGGGTGGAAGAACAGACTTTAGGACAGATATTTTCAACTTGGGCGTAACCATGTATCATTTGCTATATGGCAGACTGCCGGTAAGTGCCGATAACAGGATAAAATACCGTAAAAGCAGGGCAGCAGCAAAGATCGGCAGGATAATCTCCAAATGCATGGAGAATAAGCCGGAAGATAGATATCAGCGAGTTGAGGATATTCAAAAGGAACTGAGACAGGTAAAAAACATGCTGGCAGCAAGCCAGGAAAGGCAGAAAGTTGTTTTCAAGCTTGAAATAGCTTCAATAATCATATTGTCTATAGTGTCATATACTATTGCAATATTGTTATACTACAAAACTACCTAAGTAGTCAGCGATATCCCTTTTCGCATGTTTCAGACGCTAGATACCACATGCCAGACTCCAGAATTCTAGTATCCCTTCGAAGCCCTTCTCAATTCTAGTGTCTGGTGTCT
>ENA-UOOR01003011-UOOR01003011.1-fermentation-metagenome-genome-assembly--contig:-NODE-3011-length-15717-cov-2.631465_pt1 | contig 15717 bp, 15 predicted proteins | sample MGYA00245780_ERZ724029 | MGnify/ENA primary metagenome ERZ724029 (study PRJEB28704, sample SAMN03018315) | fermentation metagenome | biome: anthropogenic terrestrial biome; feature: soil; material... | reverse complement strand
GCTGTAATAACTGCATCGCTCTTTCTCTGGCTGATGTGGGCATAAAATTCACAGGAGGCCGTGGCTAAAAGCCACGGCCTCCTGTTGCACTATCCGCCTTGGGCTTGTAGGGATACTGCTACTTCTGTTGATTTGCTTACTAGGGTTTTTTGCACCATTTCATGTTCTGGATTAAGTCTAACCGCGGTAGTTGGAAACTCAGGCTTATGCGGATTAGGAACTGAATACGTAACAACTATTTCTTCTCCAATAGCTTGGTTAATCAACGATTGCGGATCGCCAATTCCGGTAAGCAAACGATTGATTAACATCTTCAAACCCACAAAGGGTAGATTACCATCCTGCAGAGTATTAAGACGCTGGATTAGAGCAACCATCTCGCTCTCGCGTTCATCTTGTATTGGTAATATCCTAGTAGGGCTAATTCCTAAAAGCGCCTCTATTTCTGTAAAAGTATCGGAGAACATGACCAGATCACTACTAGTTGTACGTGCTACGCCGATTACGCTTACTCGTTTATTCCGGGTATGTAGCTTACGAATCAGTTGAATTAAATCACGGTCGCCACAAACTAGAACATAAGTATCGATATCATCGCGTGTATACATCAGTTCCAGAGCATCTAGTGAGAGTTCTATGTCGGCCGCGTTCTTACGCACCCCTTCCGGAAATGATTTGGAGAATACATGACGTGGTTCCACACTGCGGCGCTGCAAGTCTGTCTGCAGGCCCTTAAACTCCGGTTGATCAAAGTCGGCATAGGCCAGTGCCAATACTACTTGGCCTTCTTTGTGGGCCTCTTGCTTGATCAAATCGATCAGTCGTCCAGGTTGGACGACTAGCGTGTAGTTGTTCTTCATACTCCAATAAACATTCTCGTAATCAATAAACAAGGCCACATTTTTGACCACGGATCGAGCTTCAACTCCTTCCTGCAACTTCTTTTCTGTACCAAACCTAGCCTACCCATTTTAGGCAGGTGCTATGTTGCCTTTCTACAATTTTCATCTTTGCGAAATATTACTTTTTTGCACAACTTCTGTTACAATACTGCTGAATATAAATTAAACAACTTGGGATCTGCCGACAGGATGCACCATAATTCTTCGCTCTTATGGTGTATTATTTGCCTGTGACTAATCAAGAAAGAGGTCTAAAGCAATGAACCGCCAAAATCTTTGGGCCAGGAAGTATAATCTACCTCGTACGATGTCATGGGCAATAGCCGCGCTGGGCTTAGTTGCGCTTATTTTTGTGCTCTTCGCTTTACCTGCTTACTATGAACTGGCAACAAGACTAGACACGACCGAAAGAATAAGTACTGCCCATTTGGAAGACCGGCGCCCTTTTTCACCCTACTGGCGCTGGTTAGTCATTTTCTCTTACTTGATCGCCATGTGCTTTATCTTGCTCAGCCCGGTATTGGCTGCTTGGCCTACCACCAAAGCGGACCTGCAACTTCCAAGCGGCAGAGATGAGGCAGAAGATGCCCTGGAGGAAGATGACTTGCGTCGCCAATCGCTAATCAGTACTATGGCCGCCGGCACCATTCATGAGATTCGTAGCCCCTTGACGGCGGCGCGTGGATTTGTTCAGTTAATAGGTACGCTGGGGCCTGAGAATGAACTGACTAAGAAATATAGCGAGTATGCCCTCTTGGAAATGGATAATATTGAGCGGCTACTACAGGAATTTACGCTTCTCTCGAAGGCCGTGGCGCCGAAATCACAACCGGTTAACTTATTAGATGCGGCACACAATGTCTGCAACATGATGGAAGCAGTTATGCTTGAGCGCAATATACGGCTGGAGTTTGACGGTGCACAACCAGCCTGTATTTTGGGAGATCCTTTCTATCTGCAGAAAGTATTGCAGCACTTGCTCTTTAATGCCGCCGATGCCACCCCGCCTAAGGGCCGTGTGGCAGTTAGGATGCATAGCGGCGATGACCAGGTATGGATAACTGTTAGCGATACGGGGGTCGGCATGACCAAAGACAATCTTGAACATTGTTTTGATCCTTTTTTCAGTACCAAGGATTCGGGTACCGGCCTGGGTTTGGCTATCTGTCACCGTATGGTAACCGAAATGCACGGACGCATTGAAGTGCAAAGCGAACCTGAAGCGGGTACAACTTTTAGATTAACTTTTCCGCTTTAACGTAAGCGCGCCAGTGTTGAGCTATGAGAGAACAAGAGTATGTATAAGTAAACAAGACACCCCGGCGTGGTCGAGGTGTCTTGTTGCTTGTTATTTGGTTCTTATTAGATGCAAGGTGATTTCTTGACGGTTATGCCAGAGATGTTGAGCATGAGACACTTCTAAACGTTGGTCGAGTGTAGTTAGAACTCGTTGGATGGTTGGCAACGGCCGCTTGCCCATCAGTTTCACGGTCATGACTACTTGGCCACCGGGGCTTAAGTTATTCACCAAACCATTGACCAGTTTGGCGGTAAAGATGGGATCCCAACTCATGTCGCAAGTGATGAGGTCAAATTGCTCCAGCGGTGAAAAGCGCAGGTCTTTGACATTCATCTGTAGGAAACGCAGGCCCTTGACCCCGTTCAAACGGGGATCGAGTTCTCCGGTGTCGACGGCAACTACCGCGATTCCCCGCGCAAGTAGCTCTTGCGTCCAGCCTCCAGGGGCGGCCCCTAAATCGAGCGCCTTACCACCGTGTGGGAAGTGCAGGCCAAAGCGAATAATCGCTTCCAAGAGTTTGAATTTGGCCCGCGATACGTCACCCGGTTCTTTGCGGAAATGCAGCATGCCGCCGGTCCAATCGGAAAGATTATGGGAAGCCGGGGCTAGTCCGTAGTAGACGGCTTGCCGGGCCTGGGTGACGGAAACCACCCACTGCGGGTCTTTGATTGTGGGTTGATAGCCTTGTTCGCACAGCACGCTATCGCAGGCTGCCTTGAGGTCGCGCGGTTGCCAATCTAGAGTAGTGTTGACGGCGCGAGCTTGCACGGCAACGCTGGCGCCCAGAGGAACACTCGGCAAGTCGGCCAGCAGGCTCTTGCTAACGCTGGCTATTAGCTCCGGTTGGCTGATCACGGGCCACATGGTGGCGCTATATAAATGGCGTACGAAAATTGGTGGCTTTGCTATGAGCTGCTTGTGAACTTGCTGCCGGTGCTCTGCCCCGGTTTCCAGCCACAGCAAACCGGGCCCCAGTGTAACTTGCTTATGTTGCGGAAACTTCTGCTGTAATTCTTCTATGGCCGTAGCCAAGAACTCTTCACTTGCTGTTAGCACAATGCCCTGCATGCCAACACCCCCCTGCTTGTATCTTCCTTATCTTAGCCTCCCTCCTACCCCCTAGTCAAACCAAAGACCCTTCGGGGACGGTTCTAAAAGTTCACTACTATACTTGATTTAGCCGGAGAGGTACTGCTACGGCTCCTGATCCTGTGAGAAGCGTTCTAGAAGGGTCGTTCTGGGCCGGTTTTATTCTAAAAAGGCGTAAAAAGAAAGGGTGGTTCTTTGAAGGCAGAACCACCCTGTTCCTCATTTGGGGCGGATAAGGCGTACTAGGCGTAGCTTGGCATCCCACACAACGGTGAGGCCTAGTGCCTCAGCTAACGCGCGTACGGGAGCATAGGTTACATCGTTGAACAGGCGGCCGTTGACGGGCAAGGGTTTTTCGTCTAGCAGAATGGGAATCGTCACATCTGCTGCCACTTGTGGCCCGGCAAAGGCTTGAATGCCTTTGGCTATGGCTGTAGCTAAGAGCTGGCGAAATTCCGGGGTCTTGAGCAAAGCTTCCTCGGCAGGGTTGGTATGAAAGGCGCATTCCACAAGTAGCGAAGGGACTTTGGCTTCACGAATGACATGGTAGTAGTCGCGTCCATTGGCTAATAGTCGGGTTTTTACTCCTCGGCTGGGACGACCGGCTTGGCGCAGGGCTTGCTCAATTGCTTCTGCTAGGGTGCGGCTACGGGCGTCATATGCTGAACAAAAGACAGTGCAGCCATGGGGTTGGGGACGTGAGAAAGCATCGGTATGGATGCTAACGAAAAGATCTGCCTTCTGATTAGCGGCAATGGCCATGCGAGCCGGCAAGGAAAGATAGACATCTTTATCGCGGGTCATAACTACTTCGAAACCGGCAGCTAGTAACAAGGTGCGTGTCCGAAGAGCGATGTCTAGCACCCCGTCGGCTTCCACGTAACCGGTTGGGCCACGGTTGGCACGATCGCTTCCGCCATGTCCAGGATCTAAACACACACGCATGAGAACTACCCCCTTTCTTACACAGGATAGCCCTGGTTAGCTCTGGCTGCAAAAGCCGAGTTATTAGCTAGTTGCATCTATTTGCCGTTAGCGGCACGTGAGTTTTCTTTAGAAGCGTTCACCCAACCCAGTACATCATGAATGAGACTAGAGCCTCCTACCATGAAAGATGCCGTTAAGAAATTGCCAACAACCGGCCACTGGAAGTCGATATCGAAGATCTCAAAGAAATTAAGTTGCGCTCCGAAAGATAGCACCAGTGCCAAAGCAAGCGCCAAGATGACGGGGATGTCGACACCGACAACTTGCTTTTTGTCTAACCGAGGTAACAGGGTCAAGAGTAGCTCTACAATGCGCTCCACAGTGAAGGATAGGAACAGCCAGACGGTAATTGTATCCATACTGCCACCCCCTATCTGTATACATGCTGATATACTGGATGCTATACCAGCATATTGCAGATTCGGGGATTTTGTGCATGCCTGAAAAACCCTAGTGCTAGGCCATCTCGAACCATTCCCGAGGGGTCATGTGAGACAAACTGAACGTCGCCCTGTCTCGGGGCAACAAAAAACCGCACACTTGGTGTGCGGGATTCATGCTTGGTGTCGGAGGGGGGACTTGAACCCCCACGGTTGCCCATACGCCCCTCAAACGTACGCGTCTGCCAGTTCCGCCACTCCGACAACTATTAATTTTGCTGGTGCCGAAGGCGGGATTCGAACCCGCACGAGCTTGCACCCACTGCGCCCTGAACACAGCGTGTCTGCCAGTTCCACCACTTCGGCAAGTCATATGTCACGCTTATTATCTTAAGCTCCCAGCGCTAACTTGTCAAGATGGTTTTAGCTATCAGTTGACCATTTGTAAATTCGACTGTATATTTTTTGCTGCGTTACAACTTTTTGCACATATCGACGCGTTTCGCCGAAAGGTATTGACTCGATGGTATCGTCACTACCATCCCAGACATCGCTGTCTAACCAGTTTTTTACGTTACCTCGCCCGCCGTTATAGGCAGCAAGAGCTATGGTTGCGTTGTTATTGAACTGGGCCAGTAAATCGGCAAAATAGCAAACACCAAGATGAATGTTAATTTCTGGGAGAAACAGATCTTGCTCGTTAACTGTATCCTTACCCAGCTTAATGGCTATCCAATCGGCTGTGGTTGGCATTAACTGCATCAGTCCTTTAGCGCCTTTGCTCGAGATGGCGCTTGTTTGCCAATGGCTTTCTACGTTAATTATGGCTGCAACCAAACTAGGATCTAATTTGGCTGCCCGCGCTTCCTTGATGATCAACTCTTGGTGACTGAGTGGATAAAGCAAGCGCCAGGGATATGGTGTTAGTGAAACTGCCAAGGCTATGATTATCACGGCTGTAGCTAAGAGTAACAGCCGCCTAATAGCTCGTGATAGTGAGTAAAGCATGTTTTAGTCTCCTTGTCTAGGAATGGCTAAGCTCCGCTTGGCTGACTGCCAACTTCCACAACTTGCAGACACGCTGCTGTGTGTCGCTGAGTGAGCCGCTATTATCAATAAGATGATGCGCAAAGCGCACCTTTTCGGCTAATGACATTTGGGCATCGATTCGTAGCTTAGCTGCTGCCTCTGTTAAATTGTCTCTTTGCATCAGGCGCTGCAGTTGGGTTTCAGGATCCGTAGTCACTAGCCATACCTGATCAACGGTATCGGCCATCCCAGCTTCTATAAGTAAAGGAATATCGAGCACTATCGGCAGCCGATAGCCACCGGCTGCAAGTTGCTCTATTAATGCTTCTATGCGCTCAATTACGCGAGGATGCGTTAAACGATTGAGTAGTTCTAGTGCTTGCGGATCACTGAACACTTGTTGAGCCAGATAAGGGCGGTTAAGCTTTCCGTTCGCCAGCAAAACTGCCGGGCCAAAATGGTCAACGATGTCGTGATACGCGGGTTGGCCGGGCTCTACTATTTCCCGGGCAATCCGGTCGGCATCGATAACGCAAGCACCTAAATTGCGCAATATGGACGACACTGTGCTCTTGCCTGTTGCAATGCCGCCGGTTAATCCGATCCGGTACATGGAACACCCACCTTTTCCCGGGCTACGGGAACTTTTTTAGTGTCCTCGAAATATGTCAATAATTCCTAGGCAAATCAAGATTATACCAGGCAAGTGCACTAATTTATTCCCTGCCCGATGCTGCAAGCGATAACCTAGCTCCCAGCCTAGCAGCAAGGATAGCAAGGTAGCGAGGCCGGCGATGAGCGCTGTTAGGTTTGGTGCCAGGCCGGTCATGGCTGCTCCAATGCCAACGCCAAATGAGTCTAGCGATAAGGCAAGCCCCAGTAACCAGGACTCTTGCCAGGTGATGGTGCCACTTTGATCGAGATCGGCCGCCGTTGGGTCGCGCAGTATTTGCACTACTAGCCCGAAAGCCCGCAGGTTCACTTGGGCCAGTGGCTGATCAACTTTAGCCTCGCCGGCCAATGCCGGCCGCTTGTCTTTGGTTGATTTGCCATTTTGGTAGAGTAAATAACAACCTAATGTCAGTAAAAGTAGTGCGCCCAAGTATTGGGTAGCCATGGGCGGCAGGAAGCTGCTGATAAACTGCCCTACCTGCATGGCCAGCCACAGCATTACGGCCGAAGACAGACTCACCAGGCAGGCAGCTAAGGGCGTTAGCCGAATACGGCGAGCGCCGTAAGCGAGTGCGGCAGCCAAACCATCTATGCTAACTACTATTCCTAACAGGATAACCATTAAGCTCATATCAGTTCACCCCTCTCAGCCATCATATGAGAGAGGCAAAACAAAACGTTCTAGAGCGTGCAACAAGTATTAGTTTACATGTTCTGACGCGGGCTGGCAAAGTGGGCAAAAATGAGAACTGCGCCCAGCTATTTTTTGCCGCACAATTTCGCTGCCACAACACGGGCAAGGTGCACCCTCCCGACCATAGACGGCGAGTTGATGTTGAAACTCGCCTTGGCGTCCTAGGCCATCGACATAATCGCTAAAGGAGGTACCGTGCATTTTTACCCCTGCGCGCAGCACTTGCACGATTGCGCGATGCAAACGTGCAACTTCGGCAGAGCTAAGGCTATTGGCCAGCCGGGCCGGATGAATTTTAGCTATGAATAACGCTTCGTCGGCGTAAATATTGCCAATACCAGCTATAATGTGCTGATCAAGCAGCAGGCTCTTGATTTTGGCTCGCTTACGCCCCTTCAATAGGGCTGCGAAATCAGCCAGCGGGAAATCTGTAAGCGGTTCCCAACCCAAGCGGTACATGCCGGATATTTCGTCTATCTGCCGGTTATCGGCCAGGTACATGGTACCAAACTGGCGTATATCGGTATAACGCAATTCGTGCCCGTCGGATAGGCTGAAGATTATGTGGGTATGGCGCAGCACCGGCTCGGTGGGCAAGGAGTAGCGCAATTGCCCTGTCATCCGTAGGTGGATGACGAGGGTCTGCTCCCCGGATAGAACAAACTTGAGATACTTGCCACGCCGCTTGATGTCGCGAAAGCTTTGGCCGACTAGTTCCTTAGCGAACTGCTCCGGTTCAGGATACTTTACGATGCGGGCCAAGTGCACATTAACGCCGGTTATTGTGAGGCCCGGCAGATATTCCAGTAAGGTTTGACGTACTGTTTCTACTTCTGGGAGTTCAGGCATGTTTTGTCTCCTTTACAAGGGCCTAGGCATAGGGCTTAACATTGTACCAATTGGTCCCCACCTTGATATCCACTTTGAGCGGCACCAAGAGCTCAAGCGCCGTTTCCATTTCTTCTTTGACTAGGGCGGCGAGAGTAGCTAACTCTGCCTCAGGCACTTCGAAGATGAGCTCGTCGTGCACTTGCAGGATCATTTTGCTGGCGAAGTTTTCTGCGTCTAGGCGGCGATCAATATTCACCATGGCTAGTTTGATTTGGTCAGCAGCGCTGCCCTGAATGGGTGTGTTCATAGCCGTACGCTCGGCGAAAGAGCGCAAGTTAAAGTTGCGGCTGTTAATATCGGGCAGGTAGCGCCGCCGCTGCAACAAGGTGGTTACATAGCCATCCTGACGCGCTTGGGCAATCACCCTGTCAATGTAGTTGCGCACACCGGCGTAACGTTTGAAATAGCGATTGATATAATCTTTGGCCTCGGCACGCATCACCTTTAGATCGCGCGAGAGGCCGTAATCACTAATGCCGTAGACAATACCAAAGTTGACGGCCTTAGCCCGCGAACGCATTTCACCGGTAACCTCGTCAAGCTCGACGCCGAACACTTCGGCTGCAGTGCGAGCGTGAATGTCTTCATCATGCAAGAAGGCCTTCATCAAGATTGGGTCTTGGGAAATATGGGCCAGAATACGCAGTTCAATCTGCGAATAGTCTGCCGACATGATATATGACGCACCGGCAGCGGGCAAGAAAGCTTTGCGAATGCGTCGGCCTTCATCCAGCCGCACTGGTATATTCTGCAAATTGGGCTCACTGCTACTGAGCCTGCCGGTGGTGGTGACAGTTTGATGATAAGTGGTATGCACTTTGTCATCTTGGGCGTCAATCACCTGTAGCAGACCGTCTAGATAAGTCGATTTTAGCTTGGCCAACTGGCGGTACTCTAAGATTTTGCTGACAACTACATGCTCGTCAGCCAAAGCGTCAAGCACTTCGGCATCTGTTGAATAACCTGTTCTCGTCTTTTTGATCACCGGCAGGCGTAATTGCTCAAAGAGAATGTGCCCCAGTTGCTTGGGCGAATTAAGGTTGAACTCTTGGCCGGCCGCATCGTATATTTCCTGCATGATTAAGGCGAGCCGCTGTTCCAAGTCGGCCTGCATCTCTAGCAGTGTTGTTCTATCGACATGTACGCCTTGCAGTTCCATGGCTGCTAATACATGGCTTAAGGGCAATTCAACATTGCGGTAGAGGTTATCTAGGTCAAATTCAGCCAGCTTGGCTTCCAGCTCCTCAAGTAATGGCCATACTATAGCACTAGCAGCAGCTAACGCAGCTTGTGCATCCTGCTCGGGTTGTTGCAGAGCTTTGTTTAGATGAGTTTTAGCCAACTGGTCTAGGTGATAGCTATTCTGGCTGGGGTCTAGCAAATAGGCGGCCAGCAAAGTATCTCCAGCGGGAGCGGGCAACTCGATGCCGGCTTTGGCTAGCGCTACAGTCATACTCTTTAAGTCGTGCCCGATTAATTCTGGAGTCTTGCTTTGAGCTAATGCGGCACCCAGGCCGGGCATAGAGCAAGGGACAATATAAGTAAGCCCATCGGCAAAAGTTAGGGCCAAATAGGGAACAGAGTCGATTACATCGGTAGCTAGCGCACAGCGTGGATGTTTGGCCAACAGCTGAGCGAGTTCAGCCAAATCGTCTGCGCTATTGACCAATTTCCACTCACACTGATGCACTTCTGTGTCTTGCTCGACCGATTCCAGGCCGGCGAGGGGTAACTTCTCAAGCAGGCTTTTCAATTCATATTCACGATAAACGGCGGCGACCTGTTGGTAATCGGCCGGTTGCCGCTTTAGGTCATCGATGCCGAGTGCCAAGGGCAAATCACAGACTATGGTGCCCAGATAACGGCTGAGATAGGCTTGGTCGCGGTAGGTACGTAGCCGCTCTAGGGTTTTCTTGCTGGCGTAGACCTCAGGATGAGCCAAGAGATCATCCAGCGTGCCGGCGGCCTTGAGCAACTTAATGCCGGTTTTCTCGCCGATGCCGGGAACGCCGGGGATGTTATCGGAGCTATCGCCCATTAGGGCCTTAAGGTCGATCAGCTGCCGTGGCGTGAGGCTATAGCGCTCGCTGACGGCAGCTTCGTCGTAAGTTTCGACATCTGTAATACCTCGACGCGTCAGCCCAACATTCACCGTTGGAGAGACTAGCTGCAGGGCATCACGATCACCTGTCACTATTACAGTTTGCAGTCCCGCCTCTGTAGCCTGGCTGGCTAAGGTGCCGATGATATCATCGGCTTCATGGCCGGCTGCTTCCAGCATGGGGATATTATATGCAGCCAGCACTTCTTTAATATAGGGGATCTGCTCAGCCATTTCAGTTGGTGTCGATTCGCGTGTACCTTTATAGGCTGCATAGTGTTTTAGGCGTTCGGTTGGACGCCCCTTGTCGAAGGCGACGGCGATAAAACCAGGTTGGTTATCTTCCAGCAACTTGGTCAACATCATAGCAAAGCCGTAGGTAGCATTGGTATATCTGCCGCTGGCTGTAGATAATAAGGGCAGTGCAAAGAAAGCACGAAAGGCCAAGCTATGGCCGTCGAGCAAAAACAGGCGTGGTTGTGGCACTAAAATACCTCCCTCTATGCCAAAAGTAACTATGTATTTATTCTATCAGATGCAGCTGGTGAGATGTAGCAAAGCTGGTAAAGAGCAAAAAGCCGCCCCTTGGGGCGGCTGGAAATGGCCTATGATGTATTATTGGGTTTGCTCACGCAAAGAACGACGATAACGGTAATAATAGTAACCTGCTCCGCTGAGCCAGATGACGATGCCTAGGCTAGATGACCATATCCACCAACGCATTTGCAGATTATCTGTTGGAGCTTCAGCCAACGCCATTACTTCTGTGTCATCCGCATCAGCCGCAATGTTCTCGCGACTTTTCATAGCTCCGGCTGTGAACAAAGCTGACAAAGCTGGCTCATTCGCGGCAGGGGCTTCCTCCGTGTTCTGCGGCGCTGACATCATCAGCTTCGGGCTGTCACCAGGCATGTCTTTATCTTTGGGCCTGAAGTAAGTCGGGAACACCAGCAAGTTGCTGACCAAAAGCATGACTACCAAGGCGGCAGCTAAGGATCCAAGGCGGGGGACAAAATACTGCCAGGCAGGTTTTGCTCGCCGTTTAGTTACGCCCACTTGAGCCAGCAATTCTGCACGCCAGGCCGGTGGCGGCTCTACTGAAGGAAGTGATCGTAAAATTTGCTGCTCGCGCTTAAAATCCTGCAATAACTGCTGACACGACGAGCAGGTGGCCAAATGAGCTTCTACATCAGCCGCAAGATTGGGTTCTAGTTCTGCATCTAAGAACAAAGGCAATAGCTCTACCACGTCTTTACAGTTCATCACTTCACCGCCTTTCCCTGTTGCTGTTATTTGATCTGACGCACAAGCGATGCATATTGTTCCGTCTCGGTGAGTTTTTGCCGCAAGGCTGCACGTGCACGGCTAATGCGTGACTTGACCGTCCCTAGATTTTGCTCGGTAATCTCGGCTATTTCTTCATATGTATGACCCTGAATGTCACGCAAGGTGAGCGCCACTCGATAATCGGGGGCTAATTCGGCCAGTGCTGCTTGTACAGTTTGCTGCAATTCCCGCTGCAAATATTCCTGCTCTGGACCGGCTTCAGGGCTGGCGAATTCACGGGTTATTTCCCCCTCTTCTGTGGGAATAGTAGCGTCTAAAGAAATAGCCACCAAAGGGCGCCGCTTGCGCTTACGCATATCATCTAGGAACGTATTCGTAACTATACGGTATAACCAGGTAGAAAAGGCAGCCTGGGCTCGCCATTGATCGAGATATCTATATACTTTAATAAAGGCCTCTTGGGCCAAATCGCTAGCATCATCTTGGTTACCACTGAGACGATAGGCTAACTGGAAAACCTTTTGTTCGTAGCGAATAACTATCTGCTCGAAAGCTGCTTTTTCGCCTTGAAGAAACTGTTCTACTAAATGTTCATCGGTAAGTCCGGTGAGCTGCACAACTACTCCTCCTTGTGCACCGGTGAACCTTTTGCGCTTCTAAGACAACGACGTCTAGACAAGCGCCCTTGTTCCCAGTATAATCAACACCTGTTCCCATTCTATGTGAATAATCTCTCAACTATAATCCAAGTAAGATATAGAACTAAAGCAATAGTAATTAACACTATATTATATTCTAGCCGAAACGTGCTGTTTTGTCTGCACATTGCCACAACAATTCCCAAATTACTGGAGGTTATTTGCAGGTTTGGCTTGTGCTTGCGCCTTGTCTAGCAAGTATGGTAAGAATAAGACACGCAGCAAAAGAGGCTGCTTTTAAGAAAGGAAGGAGAATGTTCATGATCTCCAGCAAACAACGTAGTTTTTTACGGGGGTTAGCCAACCCCTTGGAACCTATTTTTCAGGTTGGCAAAGGTGGCGTGAGCGAAAGCTCGGCGCAGGCCTTAAGCGATGCCCTAACGGCGCGGGAACTGATTAAGGTGCGGGTGTTGAAGAACCTTGGCGAGGATCCGCGCGCGGTGGCGGAGGAATTGGCGCAGGCCACAGGGGCGACTGTGATTCAGGTGATTGGGCAGAATGTGATTCTTTATCGGCGCAACGAAGAGGAGCCGGTGATTGAGCTGCCTTAGAGGATATGGGACACACCTCTGCTGTGTTCTAGAAGATGAGGATAACTATCCAGTTAAGCTATCCTTCTTTCATAGCTGATCCATAATCCGCTAGGCAGAGGAATGTCCCCATCGGAATGCGGGGGCTGGTCGCCTGCTACTTTTTCTTGGGTACCTGCGGATAACTGTCTTTTTCGGCCTTCTGCAAGTTGTAGTCGGCCAGCTTGCGCTCGTAGGTGCTCTGTGGCTTCTCTTGCAGTGGATGGGCGTCGGCATAGCCTCTTACACCTTGCTTGGCGGCGAGATTATGCAATTCGCCGCGTTTTTCTAGTCCATCATTATAGGTATCAACATAAAGTTGACCGTTATCATCGACAGTAGCTAGAGCGACCTCGCCAACGAATTCTACGTTGAAGGCTCGCAGGTGATCTCGCAACCACTTTTCGGTCAAGCCACGTTGCTGCAAATTGTCATGGATGACCTCTCCATCGACTATCACTTCAGTGGGCATACCTTTATGCCGTCCAGCCACTAGCATATCTTGCTTAGTTAGTGGCTCAGCTTGCGGGTTACGCAACACCGAGAGCACTCCATCGGGCTCTAGTACGGCCATTTCTACATCGCACAGGTCAAATATGCTCTGGGCCCGTAGTTTAGAAAGCAGTTGCTCAGGGGTAAGGCGCTTGCGATAGAGGTTATGCTCCAACAGCTTGCCTTGATAAATAAGCATCGTGGGATTGCCGGCTAAACTCTGGCGGAAGTTACGGTTACGCATGAGAACATAACGCTCGAGCGCGAATAACGCTAGCCAAATTAGGTAGACACTAGCCACCCCTGCGAGCGAGGGCGCTGGCCACAGGGCTCCCAGCCCAGCCAGAAAAGCCAAGCTAAGCACCAGAGCCAGCTCAAGCAGTGTCGCTTGCCCTACCTGGCGCATGCCAACCAGCTGTATTGTTAAGCGTAGCAGGATGTAAGCGATCAACGCCTTAGCTAAGGTCATGAATAGTGGCAAGGCCTATTCCCTCCTAATGAACGGAAACCCCCCAAAGCGGGGGCATTCCTGATTCACTTCTAAAGTGACGGTTTCTTGGGTGGCGATGGGGTCTGGGTGCCCTGCACCACGTTGCTCTGCGTTGTAACTAAAGGACTACCGTACGTAGGTTGAATTTCGCTTGCGTATTGAGGCTCTTCCTGCATGATGTAGTTTAAGCGGTTGCGCAACTGACTAACGGTATTGTCCATTGTTTGAGATAGTTGCTGAAACATTTGCTTGGCTTGCTGATCCTGAGTTTCTAAAGCAAAAGACTTAAGATCGGCAGCCACACTTTCCGCGCTGGCCACAGTGGCGGCGAATTTGCTGGCAATTGTCAAGCTATACACCTCCTACATAAATCTTCTGAGACTAGCTTCCCGTTTGCCGCAGCCAGTTATTCTCCGCCTGTAGACTATTTTTCACAAACACAGCTTCTTGACATCGCAAGCAACGCGTCTTATAATAATTGAGCAAGCAATTTGCCGAAGTGGCGGAATGGCAGACGCACGTGACTCAAAATCACGCGTCCTCTGGACGTGTGGGTTCGACTCCCACCTTCGGCACCATCTTGAAATTAAAATGCAGGGTTAGAGTTAACCCTGCATTTTTTGCTTCGTTTTATTCCTGCAAACGCTCGAACACTTCAACCAGCAAGCTATAAGCTTGGCCGCGCGTTGGATGCCCCACTTGGTCTTCAGTTTTCTCATACAGCCATTCGCTTAACTCGGGCTTACCTAATTCCCTGAATAAGAACGTGAGCAATTCTGTGGCGCGAGACCATTCCAGGGTCCTTATGTTAAAACCTGCAGCATAGACGCGGGAGGCAATTTGCTTAATACGAGCACGCTCCTCCTGGAGAGCCCTCATATGTTCCCCGATAGCTTCGTCACTAGTTGCTGCTTGCCCACCCTCTTCATCACTCGCCTGCGCTGTGTTAGGCCGGGGCAGTATGCGCTGGATACCGGTGGCCACGACGCCAACGAAATCTCGCTCTCTGAGGGTGCTAGCGAGGGGGAACTGGTTGCTATAGCCTCCCGCCGCCAGCCCCAGCTCAACCATGCGCTTGAGCGCCGGTGTATGAGGATGCTCTGGATAAGCGCTGCCATAATCACCCGAAAAGAAACGCACTCCCTGCTGCTTCAACTCGGCCTGCACTGCCTGATAGTATTCTGCCTCATTACATGCCTGCAGGCTAACGCCCTCCCGCAAGGCAACGCTGGCTGCCACACCGGCCGCCTGCCCAGTCGACATCCCGATGGGGACTACACGCGCACTGCCTGCAGCCAGAGAAGTGAAAGAAGCTGCTTTACCTGCCACCAGCAAGTTCTCATGCTGTAAGGGAATGAGGCTACGCAGAGGAATCGAGTAAAGATTCGGTGCTCCGACTACAAACCCCAGCTCAACCGGTGAGGAAGCTTGCACATCAATCGGATAAGAACCAAAAGCGATAGCATCCGGGAACATGCGGTTTTCCAAGACGTCGTGCACCGTCAGAATATATTCACCTATAATGTGGCGAGACTCGCGTATGTAGAGGGACGTGGGAAATTCGCCCAGCTCGGCTTGCTCGAACCCACCCATATTTTCCCTAAACCAAGCCAACACATGCTCGGCTTCTGCCTTGCCGAGTTCAATGCCTGCTTGCCGAGAATCGGCATCAAGCGGGTCGACACCAAAAATCTGCAGGGCATTGATCAGCACTGTACCATCGGCTTGTCGACCGATATTTAAGCCTCGCATACGTGCCCCCTCGTTGTGGGGCTTGTAGGCACTTGCCACACGACTAAACCCCCAGGCTGCTTTGCTATGGCTATTGGCATAGCCCCAACGCCCACTAGCGGCAGCTGCTTGTAGACTGGCCCAATTAACGTTCTTAAAAGGCAGCACCAAGGTAACCGCCATTCCAGCATCATGGTCGCCATAGTCTTCCCGCATATAGGTAGAGGAGACGCCGCTAGCTGCAGCAACATCGGCATCGGCGGTAGCATCGATCAACATGGGCGTAAGGTAAATCTCTTCTGCTTGCTGCGACTGCATTTGTACTGCCAAGATTTTGTAGCCGGATGCATCAGTAACGGTGCGCAGTAATGTGCGCCCAAACTTAACTGTCAGCAGTTCCTCTGC
>ENA-UOOR01003009-UOOR01003009.1-fermentation-metagenome-genome-assembly--contig:-NODE-3009-length-15739-cov-19.596021_pt1 | contig 15739 bp, 24 predicted proteins | sample MGYA00245780_ERZ724029 | MGnify/ENA primary metagenome ERZ724029 (study PRJEB28704, sample SAMN03018315) | fermentation metagenome | biome: anthropogenic terrestrial biome; feature: soil... | reverse complement strand
TATTGCCAGCGGCTACATCGGCGGCGGTTGTAGCGGAAACGGTAACAACAATATTTCTAGCCCAATCCGGTTGTGCTTCAAATTCGGTTATTACTAAATCTTCAGCTTCTGCGCCACTTGTAGCTTCTGCGGCAGCAACAATACCATCCGCATCAGCGGCAAGCGCTTTGGGAATGTTGATATGGGCACCAAACCAGCGATCAACGGCTACTCCTTCGGCGTTGGTCTGGATTTGCTGCCCCATTTTATGATTGTATGGATACATTTTAATCCCCCTTTTTATATGTTAGGCGGGGAATAACCCCGCCCTTTGTTTTGATTAACCCTTTTTAACGATTACCACGCCATGTGGATCAAGTAGCTTTCCATCGTTGATGAGAATGGCTTTGTCGATCCACTCGTTGGTATCGTGGTCGAAGTAACGGAACATCATCATTTGCAGGTTGCTGTTGATTGCATAGTTTTTAAGGTCGCAGTAGATGGATACAACATCGCCGGCGGAAGCATCGTCGTATGGGGAGATGATGTCGTCCTCAACCTGAATAACTTCTTTGCCGCCGAACCTCTCTTGCGGACCATCGGCAATGCCGTAGTTAGTCCGTCCAACAGGCTGCCCGTTGGCATCTACCATGCCGTCGATGTATCCCTCCCATGTGCCAGATGCCATAAGGAAGGTAGCTCCGGCTTTATAGGCGAGCGGCATTTTGGCGAATACTTTCTTCTTCCAGGCGGACCAGTCACCAAACTCGGAGGAGGTAAGGGTAACTTTCTGGGCAGTCGGAACTCTGGAATCAACGACAATACCGGTAAGCTGACCTTCGCCAGTTCCGCTGATAACCTCTTTTTCAGTCTTGCTGATCATGGCTTCGCCGATCAGGTCTTTAACCAGGGTCTCAAATCCGTCTAGGGTAGTGGTTTCTGCCAAGAGAGAGGTTGCAACCTTGCATTCAAGCCCGTAATAGCTGAAGGTTACACTGGTATTTGCCTGAACCTTTTTCTTGTCGGAAGTTGGGGTTTCTCCAATCCTCGTTGCGGTTGGCTTAAGGGTCAGGATCGGCACGGTCACGCCGCCACGGATGTTAATTAGCCTGACTCGGGAGAATATTTGACCGTATACTTTGGCTTCTCTAATGATTTCTTTTAGGATGGTGGAGGGAATCATTGCAGCAACATCAGCCGCAGAAGTCATCGCATCCGCGCGAAGTTCGGGCTGCATTTGACGGAACTCAGGGGTAGCCTTCCCGGTCCTACAAAACTCCATAAACGATTTCCGGTATTCCATGGTGCCAAAAGGATCTTCGGGTGCGGTTCTTTGTTCTGGCGCAACAGAGCCTACGCCGTAAGTGCCTATGATTTGTGTCCCGGTTACTGGTCCCGGCGCTCTCCTTTCTTCTTGTCCTCCTTGTTGCGCCTCTTCTCGCTCCTCTTTCTCGATTGCGTCGATCATTCCGCGAAGCTCGGTAATCTCGCCGTTAATCGTTTCTAGCTCTGCGTTAATAGAGCGAAGCTCTTTAACGTCCTCGGTTTCCTTTGCGCGCTTGCCGATTTCGGCTTTGCGCTCTTCTTTGACTTTGAGTAGTTTTAAAAGTTTATCTTTCATTAAATTTCACTCTCCATTTTCATTAAAATTTGACTCCTTAGCTTTAGTGCCTCTATCTCGCTTTTTCCGTTCTCCAACGATGACCGGGCATTGTCCAATGCCTTTTTAGCGTTTTCCAACGCCATTTGGTCATTGCGAGCGTTTATATCAGTAGCTTCGTAAGCCGGGTAGTTAACCGCGCTTACTTCGCGTACTTTGCTGATTTTTTTGATGCGTCTGGTTGGCATATCGCTGTCAAGGTCTTCCCAGGTTTCTTCCTTGACATAAAAAGCAAAAGACATTCCGTCGATGTCCCCCCGCTCTACTGCGCTATAGAGGTTTTGCGCTTCGGAGTTTCTTTCAACATCAAGATTGGCGCGTACAAAAAGCCCTATATCGTCTGTTTTGATTTCCATGGTGGATTTTTTATTGCTTTTGTTGTTACGTCTGCTTCGTGCCAGCGGGATTTTGTCATACCAGTCATGATTGACGGTAAATAGCACGTCGTCAAAGTCGGTGTTGTCGAAGGCCCCGCGCTCGATGATTTCATAAAACCAGTTACCGATTGCAACCTTCTGATCGTAAACTGCGGGGTGGCCCTCAATAACGTTTCCTTCGCCCTCGCCTTCTGTTAGGGCTTGGGCTCTGATGTCCGGTATCTGGAAACTCCTTACAACCATTTCCTCTTTGCTCGGGAGTTTGTTTTTAGCCATTTCATGACCTCCTTAATTTTGTGTATTTAAAAACGCCCATTAGGGCGTTAGTCTTTGTTCGCATCTATTCTTGGCGCTCCGGCTCGTTTAAGCTGATATTCATCAGCGATCTCGGTTGATACGTAGTTTAGGGAAATCGTCCTGCGTTTTCCAACCCCGTTGAGCAATGGCGGGTAGCCGAGGATGTGTAGTTTTTGATCGTCGGTTAACAGCCCTTGCTCCCCGGCAATTTTAATTAGTTCCAGCTTAGATTTAGTGCTCAAATACATCATGTTGCGGTGATAAAATACCATTTCGTTACCGTGGTTTAATTGGCTATCTGTAAAAACTCCTCTAGAAAATGCTTGTCCAAGGCTAATGACGATTGCTTCCAGGGTTTTTTCGTACCACGCTTGGTAATCTTCGTCGGTAAAATCTCCGGATAGAATTTTAAGCGGGACACCATACCAATTAAGGATTTTGTCTTGAATAAAAGCCATGGTGTCTTTGTCGATGATCTTGGGGTCCGGCTTTATGTTGATATACTCACCCTTAAGATCCATTGGCAGGATGCCCGTTTTGCCGGATTCGATTGTTTTCTCAAAGCGTTTTCTTTCCGCCTGCTGCTTCTCGTCATCAAGCATGGTATTTATCTTCAAGATGCCGCGAACCTGAAGACTGGTTTTAATCGCCTTGCCTAAGCCGTCAATCACCGTTTCGTTAATGTTTAAGACTTTAAGAAGGGCGCGGTTGTCCGGGTAGCCATTATGGCCACCCCCCATAACATCGTTAACTGAAAACTTTTTGCGAAGATGGATTATGTCTTGGTAGTTAAAAGTAAACGATTCTCCGCAAGCGAAGTCCATTTTAACATAAAGGTTTCCCCGGTTGTCTTGGAGGAACGTTACTGATGTTGGGTTTAGTGGGTAGAATGCCGTGTATTCCCTCCTGGTTTGGTCTCTTGCGTCCGTCACCACCTCGTAAGCCGGATAAATAAAGCAGTTATAGTTCATGTATAGTTGCCAAGTTATCTTTTCTAAAAAATCTCTGGTGGTCATGATCGGATTGGGCGAAAATTTAAACAGGCGGTTAATGCTGCTCTTAGGCGTGGACTGCCCTCCATCGTTGTCGGTTCTGATATGCCTTGGCTGTAGCTTACTTATTTCTGTTGCAATGCAATCTATCGCCATCTGGACAACATCAGATGCGTAAACATCATGCCCGAATTGGGAAAATACAGGGTAACTGCCGTCTAACATTTTTGCATATTGTAGCTGTTGATTGCTTTCTTTGTTTACGATACTGCTTAATAACACTTAATCACCGCCTGTCTGTTACCCGTTTATGCGCTACCAGATAAGCCAGTCCGGATAAACATAATCCCAATATGATATATCCTGCCGGTTCGTATATTTGAAACACTCCGTAAAATACGCTTGCAATACCAGCCAAGAGAAGAAGGTCATCGAGGATTAGCCCCAGCCCTTTTGTAAGTGCAAGAAGAGTTTTCTTAACAAAAAAAGCAACCTTTTTGATTGCTTTGCCGATTTTTCTGCCGATGAATATTGTGTTTTCTTTTGTTTTCTCCCAGGCCTTGATAAGCCATATTCTGCTTTTGAAAGCTGCTTTTCTAAACGTTTTTTTAATCTCCATTCATTCACCGCCCTTCCACTAATCGCAAAAACTCTGAACGGTTATCCAAGTAAACGCGATAGCCAATGATCATGGTCACCGCGCCGTCAATCTTTTTATCTTCCTTGCCCTTGATCTTAACCGGCATGATGTCGGCCTGACTGTTGATAGCAAGGGAGGTGTTCTCAAGGCACCAGCGGTCTATGGGGTTGTTGTTGTAGTTGATTAGTTTACTTTTTAAATCGGCTTCGACCATCTTCATCGGCTCGGACATGGTTCCCCAATTTTGGTCCACCCTGTCGCAATCAAATCCTAGATCCTCCATCTCCTTTTTCCAGTAGACCGCGCCCCATTTGTCGTAACCGACCTTGTATGTCCGGATTCCGTAATCTTTAAATAGCTTAACAAACCAGGCAGTCACTAGACTAAAGTCGTTTTCGTTGCCCGGCGAGATGGTGATGAGACCCGCCTTGATCCACTCCAGGAATTTGTCCTTGTCCTCGCGTGGCAACTCCTCGATTTTGGACTCGGGGATGAAATACTGCGATGTGATATATTTCGTATTGTCTCCCCGCCGCATGATGATCGCCTTAGCATTTGCCAGGTCACCGGATTTGGAAAGGTCAACGCCGCCGATGGCGAACGAGCCGGCCAGATCGGCAAGGTCGAAGGTTTCTTCATTGACGATGACCTCCGGCTGTAGCCAGGCGGTGGAGGCGTTCTGTTTGATGTTAAAATCTTTAGCCAGGACAAAGGCGCGGGTGGCCATATTGGTTTTAGCTTCCTCGACCATGCCGCGAAGAAAAGACCATTTTTTGATTGTGCCAAGTCCGGGATTGCTTTTTAACCATGTTTTTTCATCCTGCCAGATTTCAGCTTCGGAATCTTGGGTGTAAAGCCAAATGTTCCAGCGGGGACGCTCTAACTCGCCACGCAAGACTTGCTTTGCTTCTTCCGTTCGCTGATCCAGATACCCATCGTCGACAAAGCCCTCTGTGGAGATTTCAAAGTAAAGCGGATCGTCTTGGGTTGATAAGGCCTGCCGAATCGGCATGATGGATGAGTTGTCTTTTAGCTCGTGCGCCTCGTCCACAGCGCCCACCCTGATGTTGCGGCCCTCTTTAAATCCGGTTCGGGAGGATATTTTCCGGATGCTTCCCTTGTTTTGATAGGAGAACTTGCCTTTAGTCTTTTTGTTGCTTGGGTTCCCGAAATAAATCCCTTGCAGGTTTTTTCTAGTGACCTTGGCAAGGGAAGGGCTCTCTTCGCGCATATTGTTCATGGCGTCGAACATTAGGGACGCCTGTTCGTAGTCGTTGCCGGAGCAAAGGATCTTAGTGCCGACTGGTCCACAGAAGAACTCGGCGAGGTTGAGAGCCCCGACAAAAGGGGTTTTGCCGCCTTTTCTGCCGATCACGAGCAGGTTGTCGGTGTGCTTTTTAACCCATTTCTGCATTTCCGCATCGTATATTTTGAAGATGTAGATTGATTCGATGAAAGCTTTCTGGAATGGTAGCAGAATGAAGGGCTTTCCGGCAAACGGTGCTTCAAAATGCTTGCATTGGGTTTCGATAAAGCGAATCCGCTTGTGAGCGTCGGCGAAGTCAACCCGAATGTCCGGATGGTCAAAGTAGGTTTCCAGGATATTCAGCCACATCATGAGTTCTTGCCCGATAATTTCTTCCCCGGATTTGCAGCGGGAGATATATTCTAAAAGCCAGGAGTGGGTTCCGTTGTGGACGTGGCTCACTCAAACTCACTCAGTTCGTCATCATCATCTACAACGTTCCTCGTCCGCAAAGCATTTAACTTGTTAGTGATGTTGGCGTAGCTTTCCGAAAGCCGCGCGTATTCCTTGACTGCCGGAACCTGCTTTTGGATGTCGGGGCGTGCCGGATGGATTTTGACGGCTCCAGATTTCTTGATCGCCTCTTCGAGTTCCCAGCAAAGGGAATGAATATATGCCGCTTTTTGAATTAGACCGGCTGCCGCTTTTTGGGTTGCTGGATCGGTTTCTGCGAAGAGGTCTTGCCATGTGGAAAGTTCGGTTTCATATGCCTTTTGCTTGCTCATGGGATCACCTCGTTTGTTTCTGGAATTAATAGTTTCGGGATGTTTCGGAATGGTTCCAAAAAGCTGGGGAGAATTTCAAAAATTTTGGTGTGCGTGTCGGAAGGGTTGCACCTCCGGTCTTTCGACTAACTTCAAAACCCTGTTACCGGGGGGCTGTCAGTCGGTATGGCAAAGAATCTATCTCGCCAAACAGCCTCTCGTCAATAGCTCCATGCTTCAACAGCCAGTCCATCTTTCTCTTGTCATTCATTCGTCCAAGCATGCTGTTAAACACTACCCGCTTGAACATCTCCGCATGACCTACCGTTGCTCTGTTGATAAACGTCCTCTTCATCAGCGTATAGGAACCGCTAATCATTGGCGATATAATCCCTTTCAACCTCTTGCCATTATAGACATACTTAAAGTTTAATACATCTCGCCAGTTAATATATATATTACTAGCATCATACTGCATAGGAGTTAATGGTTCTGGTGAGAACGGAGTATTATAAAATACTAGGGTTATATTATTATATATATTGCTATCTATCTCTCTAAGTAGCTTGTTAGTATTATATATATCTTCTAGCACACTCTCTTTGGTCTCCCAAGGATAGCCCACTATCTGAAATACTTTAAGATTAATACCGCCGTCAATATCTTTGTTGGTGCCTATCTCTATCAGCTTGCGGCGGATGGAGCTGTCGGTAACCGGCTTTAAGACCTTTCGCCTCGTCTCGTCACTCCACCCATCCCAAGCCGTTGTGTAGCTGCCAGCCTTGCTTACTTCGAGTGCTGCCCACTCGCTTTCAATAGCCGAAGTGCTCTTGCCGTGGCGGTATAGCTGATTAGGCTTCATTGGTCGCCTAGTGTAGGTGTATTGGCAGAACCCGCATTGATGGCGACAACCTATAGCACACTCGCCATCCACTAGGTACTGCGCTTGTCTAATCTCGTACTCGCCAGTAAGTTCTGGGTCATCTTCTTTTCGCCATACGTTGCTAAGCCGCTTGTCTGCCAAGATGTCGTTAATCTGTCCCTCGCATCTGCCGAAGCAAGCTATGTCGATATATGTTTTGATTAGGTTTATGTTGATTACTCCAAAGCCCCCAACAATAACCTTTGGCTTAACCTCTGGCGGCGCGTAAACCTCGAAGGTGTAGATTAAATTTTCAACATCCATCGAACTAGTCAAAGATATTAATATAATCTCATAGTCGTTTATCATTCTTGCGTTGCAATATTCGTAAGGCTCGTCAAGTTCTTTTAGAATTGCGTTTAGCCCGAAGTTTGTCATGTCAACTGATGCTATATTCTTGGTTTGTTCTCGGTCGGTGAATTTGGTTAGGTTTAGCACTCCAATTCTGGCTCGCTTTCTTTTTGCTAGCAGGTCTGGAATTAACTCAAAATATTCTAACTTGGCGTGCCTTTTCTGGAGTCGCTTGTAATGTTCAGCATCGCGTTTGCTTTTGCACTCCTTGCAAAGACCCTTAGTTCCGTCTTTTGACCGGTTGACCTTAGTAAACTCGCTCTCTGGTTTTGTTACGTGGCATACATTGCAAATCATTTCGTATACTCCCTAAACCATTTCTCGATATACCCCCGCCACTCGTCTTTGCGGCTGGCTCTACCCTCGTCCGCCTCTAGCCTTCGCAAGCACTCGTCCCGGCTCACGTTACAAAAGACTAACTCTGCCCCCAGGTCATCGGCCAGCTTCTCGCGCTTGTACCTGTCGGCTCCTCCTGTTACTATCCAAGCACTATGCCATTTACCATATCTAGTCTTTATATTATCTATTAAAGTGTTATATATAGCTCTTATATTAGTTAGTAATATATCAGGCTTATCATAGTCTGGTAGTAGCGTAATAGCTTTATATAGCTGGTCCATATCTACTACCAGATCGTTTCTGTCTTTGTTGTTCCTAACGAATGTCGTCTTGCCACTAAGCGGTGGACCATACACTATCCAGACTTTCTTTTCTGGTTTATATCCGAAACGCTTATGAATTTTATCGTGACATTCGCTGTGCACTAGTAGCGCGTTATCAGGATTAAGTGAGATGGTCGCATCGTGTACATTTTCCGGAGTGAGTTCGATAATGTGATGAACGTGTGCATCTCGCTCTTTTAGGATTGGCTTGCCGCAATGTTCACAGATAAGACCTCGTTCAGAGATGATGACAGCCCGGAAGTTTATCCAGGCGGCTGAGGCGTAGAAACTTTTTAGAATGTTGTATTTTGCCATTACCAGTTCTTTGCCTCTTCTATCATTTTGCGCATAGCAAGTTCTTCCCGCTTGAAGTTGAGTAGCGCCTTGTTGTCGGTATATTCGTCTGGCGCTTTGTTTTTAAGTAGTATCGCGCAAGCCCCAACATCAGCAGGCATATGCTTTTGTACTTTTTCGATATGCTTTATTTCATGCTTTATTTCTTTATCTCCTTGGCGCTTGACAACGGTTTTTACCTCTTCATATTCATACCCCAGCGCCCGTTTTATTAGGGCGTTCTCTATCTCGGTGATGATGGTTTGCTTGCCTCTTTTGATGGCGTTCATTAATTCCGGATATCGCTTCTTGTAATCGTTAAAGGTGCTAACGGCAACACCCAAATTCTTACAGACCTGGGCTTCCGTCAGTCCTTTCTTGAGCCAGCCCTCTATTTCCGGAAGTCGCGTCCGAACTTCGTCCCATTTGCTTTTTCTGCCTGGCCCTTTTTTGCTTTTGCCCATATCATCACCCCGAAAAAAGATCATTCACCAACATTAGCCCTTTTTGCTGCTTCTCCAGTAAACTTTTCCCACCGCTTTATGATTACATCACAATAGACGGGATCGAGTTCCATTGCGTAACACTCTCTGTTTGCCTTTTCGGCTGCTATTAACGTAGAGCCGCTGCCTGCAAAGCAATCCAAAACCACTTCTCCTTTTTGAGTGGAGTTTTTTATTGCCCTCAATGGTATCCCAACCGGCTTCATTGTCGGATGATCCGCGTTCCTAAGAGGCTTGTCAAAAAGCCAGACAGTCGTATCACTCCCGTCACTTTGCCCTATCACCTCAAACTCCGATACCCTAATGCTCAACGAATGGAAGCCATCATCAAAGGATATTACTGTGCCGCTTTCGGTTTTTCGTATCGTTATTCCAGTCTCCCCATCAATAACGGTGGATTGCTTTCGCCCTCCATACCACTTATGCCTCGCGCCCGGTTTCCAACCATAAAGAATGGGCTCGTGTTTCCAGTGATAGTCTTGTCGCCCAAGAACAAAGCCATTTTTAACCCAGATCAAACACTGTTTAAGCAGCCACCCCACTTCGCTCATTGCGCCCCTAAAAGCATAGCCACCGGAGTCGGCGTGGCAAACATAGATCGCCCCCCCAGCAACCGTAACAGTAAGCATGTTTAGGAAAGAAGATAGTAAGAATTGATAAAACTCGCCATCTCCCATGTTGTCGTTTTTAATAGTCAATTTGTCTTTGGTGCTACCCTCGTAATTCACATTATACGGAGGATCTGTAAACACCATGTCTGCCTCTTGTCCACCCATGAGATTCTTAACGTCCTCGATGCTTGTTGCATCGCCACAGTAAAGGCGGTGGCTTCCGAGAATCCAAAGATCTCCCATCTTTGTTGTTGGTTGGTCTATTTTTGCCACCTCGGAATCTAGATCAAAATCATCTTCATCGCCCGCTCCAACATCCTTAATCATCTCGGCTATCTCATATTCTTCAAACCCGGTTGTGTCTAAATCGGCTCCTTCTACTTCCAGGTCTCGCAGTAAATCTTTCAACTTGCTTTCGTCCCAGTCGCCGCTTATTTTGTTAAGCGCTAAATTAAGGGTCTTTTCTTTTATCTCGTCAAGATCAACAACAGTTACCTCAATCTCTGTCCGACCTAATTCTTTAAGGATTTTTAGTCGCTGATGACCGCCTACAACATTTCCTGTTCGCTCGTTCCAGACAATTGGTTCCACGTAGCCAAATTCTTCGATGGACCTCTTTAGTTTTTCGTACTCTGGATCACCCGGCTGCAGGTCTTTACGCGGGTTGTATTTTGCCGGGTTAAGTTTTTCTATGGGGATTTTTTGAATTAGCAATCCCTTCACCTCTTTTCCAAAAAACAACACGTTGGCACAAAAATCTGTTTTGTCTTGTTCCCCCTCCGGTCCCTGCATATCCCCAGGTAAAACCGTTTTCTAGACCCGGGTGGATTATGATTACCTTACTATTGCCACATAAACCCAGCATATCGCTATAACTTTTATGATTATATTAATCAGTGCTTTGGTTGATATATCTTCACCGTTGTAAGTGTTCTCTACTATTATTTCTAGGAAATCAACAGCAAGAACAAACACCTTAAACGCAAACAAGATCCACCCTACCAGTGCAAAATAATTAATCATCTCACCATCTCTCCTCTGTGATATACCCCTTCTCCCCAGCTCTATACTGCTTAAGCTTCTCCGGATGCTCTTCATTGCGGCAAGCACTGCAAAGGCTGTTCAGGTTGCCGTCTTTGATATGCTCAAGCAGTTCTTGGAAAAGTATCACCACGTAACACAATAACTCAACGTACCAGCAGCTAACCAATACACCATACTCTTTACATTACCCACTCTTGCATAGTTAATAGCTGCCAATATGTCTAATAGTATTAAGAGCGTTGGAAAAGTCTTAGGGTGTCTTAGTAAGTTAATCACTACCATCCCTCCCCATCATAAAAAGCCCTGCTATCTCTAACAGGGCTTTGATAATTAACTATCCACTCCTTGGATCAATAACATACTATCACACATTTCCCCTCGATACTGTATCAATTTTGCATTACTGCTAAAATATTTGCATCTTCCGAGCTATCTTCGCCAATCCTCCGAACTTGATCTTGTAATAGTTGTTTCGGTTGCCAATCCTCATATAATCCATCACCTCTTCGTCGGACGGCTCTGCTGCGCTGAAATACTTGATTTCAATCAGTTCTCTTTGCCTATCGGCGCAAGCCCAAAGCCCAGATTCTATGCGTTTGATTCGCTTCTCTATTTCCTCGATCTTCTCGCTGTTTCGCTCAAGGAGTAAAGCCGCCGTCGCTGTTGGGTCTCCTGGATGACTGCCCTTAACCGGCTCGCCTTTCGGCTGGCTGTGCCGTTGGTAAATATCTTCTTGGTCTTTCTTGAGTTGGTCGAGCTTCGCCAGCAGCATCCGATAGATTCGGAGTTCGCCCTCAACATATACCTTGACATGATACGGGATTTTTTCCTCCATCATTTCATCACCCGCCTTCCAATTCTCTGATTCTGATTTCCAGATCCTCAATGTGGTCAAGGATTTTGCGGTAGTCTTCCCCGGTAAAATACCTGACCGAGCTGCTGCCTTCTCGCGGTTTTATCCCGATCTTTGCCGCGATTTTGTTCATTAGGAGGGTTTTTGCGCCTTGTCTGTATTCCCTCATTTCGCGCCATCTCCCGGGTATTTCTTTTTCAGCCAGGCATGGAATGCGTCGGTATGGGCTTCCGGGAGATGCACCCTGAAATGCTTTTTGACGATCTCGCGCCCTTGCATATAGAGCATTTGTTGTTCCATCACCCATCTGATGTACTGGTGTGCTGTCGCCTCTCCCGGCTTGCGTCCGGTTGCTTTGCAAAAGCAGAGGTAGATGGGGTTGTAGTTGGTCATTTGCCAGCCCTCCCTAATCGATAATTATCCAGGCTATTAACCACCAAAGATAACCTGGGTTTTTCGTAACGTAAATAGCCACCGAGATAGCAGCGCAAAGAGCCACAAACTTTAGGGCCGACGCCCACAACCCAAAGTTGTAAATCTTGGTGGTTTCAGTTTCAACTTGGATTACTTTGTTTTTATTTTCTTCCACCATTACACCTCCTCAATCTCAATTTCCACTCTTGGATTCTCCTTGTCCACATCAAACTCCGGTATAATCCTCGCCACCTGGTTCCATCCGTCGTTCCGTATCAGTCCCACTTCCTGCATTGCATCAAAGATGAATTTGCAACCTGCCAGGATGTTGTCTTTGTCTTTGCGTCGGTTCGGGCAGTACCAGGTGATGGTGACCTCAACGGGCTTTGTGAACGGCGGGAGGCGTTTTGCCCCTTGGTTGGTCAGCTCCCACGCCACGCGCTCGGTTTCGGCTTTCTTGAGGTCTTTGTAGCTCCATTTCTGCTTTGCCATATTGATGATTTCGTTCAAGGCGGGCAGTTCGCCGGGGATGGTGAATTCAGCTTTCATTTCCTAGCGCCTCGATCAGCTCTTCTTCACTTGTGAATTCGGCTTCTACCCCGTCGATGAAATATGATGTCTTGGCCTTCCCAAACCGATCTGGGTCGAAATAATCGTAACCCGCCCTGACTGGGGTATAGATTTCCAGTTGTACGCCTTTCCCTTTGTGTTCCGCTCTATACAACAAGCTATGGTGCTTTTCCCCGGCTATATGCATTTGCAGTTTCCAAGATATTCCGGTTTTCTTTTCGGCGTTTCCACGAAAAGGAACCACCTTGGACATAGTTTCCACCTCCTTATATCTTCTTCCCGTGCTTATACGGGCGGGTTTTGCTGAAACATACATTACCAGGGTAAACCTCGCCTTCAATCTCCCGGTTGCACGAGCTACACCGTGGTTTCGCCGCCGACGAAGTATGAGAGCAAACGCAAATCAGCCATCCCATTTCGTCCATCTTGTAGTCGTCGCACCAATTGCCGGCGTTTGGGCAAAATATCAATTCTCCACCTCCGCTCGTTCCGCCAATATCCTCAACGCCTGCGGGATGGTGTATTCGGCGGTTTCTTCCACCTCCAGCGCCCCGCATTTATCGGCCAGCATCATCACCACATTGACCACGTCCCCGGCCTCTTCACGCACGCGCTGCCTGGTTTCGGGTGTTGGGTTGGCACGGTAAGCATACGTAGCCTCGAAAAGCTCAAGCGTTTCCTCGCTCACCTTGTTGGCAAGGAATAAGTCGGTGCATTCATCCCAGCCTCCTTTGGCTGCGTTCTTTGGCAGATTAAGCTGGTTGAGCGCTGCTTGAGCTAGGGAGAGGATTTGTTTCTCGCCTCTCATTTCGACACCTCCGCAACTTCTTTGATCAAATCCTGCAGGTCTTTGACGGTATAAATCTCCCAAACACCGTTCATATGCTCGTGTGGGTTGCGCTTGTTTCCGTATTTAGCTGCCCAGTAAAGCTCTTGGAACACCGCCCATGTGTCGGTGGTGCCAGCTCGCTCTATTGCCTTCCGAGCCGCTGCATGAGCCCTTTTAGGAAACCTTGACGGCATTTCATCACCTTCTTAACTCTGATAGGTTTGATTACAATTCGACCAAGACCAAGGAATTTAATTTCGCCGGTTTTGGGTTTCATTCGGGGTCAGCTCCTTCCTCTCCCACATTTTTTTCCACATTCCCACTAATCGTTCCATTTCTCAAACGTGTTCACTAAGCGCTTTAAATCCTCTTAGTTCCACGAAAGTCATTTTCTCTTTCATAATCGTACCTCCTTAAAACGGTAAATCATCTAGGTCAATCTCTCCGAAGTCTGGCCCATCGCTCGTCTTGTTCGCGGGTTTCTCGTTCTTCTTCCCGTAGTCCAGAAACTTAACCTCGCCCGCCACAACCTCGGTAATATATCGCTTCTGGCCGTCCTTTTCGTATGTCCGGATCTGGAGTCTACCGTTGACGGCTACTAGTCGGCCTTTTCCGAGGTTGTTTCCGCAGGCCTCGGCAATCTTGCCCCAAACCACCACGGGGATAAAATCGGCTTCTTTGTCGCCAAACGGCTTATCTACGGCTAGAGTAAAGTTGCAGACCGCTTTTCCGCTTTGTAAAAACTTAAGTTCTGGGTCGCGGGTGAGGCGACCGATCAAAATCACATGGTTTATTTCACACACTCCCTTTCAGTTTCATAAAAACCATCCAATGGGTCCTTGCTCTTCTGTTCCCAAACAGCGGGGTTTCGTCGATGGCCTTTAAGACCTCGCTGGTCTTGACCTGGGTTTCGTTCCATTTAAAAACAAGTGTTCCATGGGGTTTTAAAACTCTCATGCACTCGCGGAATCCCCCCCGGATGGTTTCTTGCCAGTTTTCCGGGTTGAGTTTCCCGTATTTTGCGGCCAGCCAGGAATTCTCCCCGGCCTGGATTAAATGTGGCGGATCGAATACGACGAGATGAAAGGTGTTGTCGGGAAAAGGGATATTCCTAAAATCCGCCACGATGTCCGGCTTGATGTTCAGCGCCCGCCCGTCGCAAAGGATGGTTTCTAGCTCCCTATTGTCCATGTAAACCGCGTTCGGGTGGTTTTTGTCGAACCAAAACATCCGGGAGCCGCAGCAGGCGTCGAGGATTGTTTTCACACTACCCCCAACCTTTCTGCCTTCGCGAATATCCCATTCACTCGCCTTACGTGCACTCTGGCCTTGTAAAGCGCAGTTTCCGGTCTATGGCTCATCCCCGCATTATAAAAGGCCAGGGTCAGGCGGATCACCTCTTTTTGCTCGGCGTTTGGCAACCATCTCTTGGCGGTCTTGTAACAGTCGGCCAGGTACTGGGTTCCGGCATCGTAAACCTGGTCCATGTCGTTGTAATCACCCGTCGGGCGCAAACAATAGAAAGTTGGTCGCCAGACTTGCGCGGTGCTATGTTCGCCGCAGGGTCCTTTTCGGGACAGATCCAGCCAGCGAAGATCGGCCTCGGACCAATCACGGTAAGTGATCAGCTCGCGCGGGATGCCGTATTTCCGGGACTTGCCGACTTGCCGAACGGCAAGGGCGTGGATCTCGTCGGTCGGCGCGTCCGGGTTGACGGTTCGGATGGCGGTTTCGGCAGCTTCGACTTCATCGACAACGATCTGGAGTTCAGCGTTTTTGGCCTCTAGAGTTTGGATCTCGGCGTCTTTGGCTGTGATGGTGGCGGTTAGATCGTCGATGTAGCAGCGCATTGCAAAGATGCCGACAAACAATGTTACGAAAAGGATAACTGTGATCAGCGCAAAACGCTGGGTAATTTCTTTTTGACTCAATTGGTTCACCTCATATCACTTCAATTTTAGTTTCACGGTATTTCGACCAGACAAACCAGGCGTAGGCGGTCGCATCTGTGCCTTTGCCCGTAAAGCTTGGTCGCTCTGACAAAATGTAAATTTGCGTTACAGGGTGATTGTCCCAGAATGACTTCCTTTTTTTTGATTCGAGAAATGCCAAGCGCAAAAGCATAATGACCTCGGCCTCTGGTGCAATTTTGAAACAGTGTTCGATGATTTCCTGGGCGATTGAGTAGGGCGGGTTGGTGATGATTACATCTGGGTCAGGATTGAGTCCGGGAAATTTGAGAAAGTCGTCGATAATGACTTGATCTGCCCCGGATTTTAAAATGTTTTCTGATTCCTCTTCCCGGATCTCTATTGCGTTGATATTTATATCTTCAAAGTTACGGCGCAAGGCCTCGACGATACCTCCATCGCCAGCGCAGCATTCCAAAAACTCGTTTCCATAAAATCCACCGAGGGCATCTAAAACCTTTTCTACCGCGTTATACGGCGTCTTGTAAAAATCACTCTCTCTGCGGACTGCTCCGCGGTTGGTTGCACTCATCTTCTCACCTCTAAGTAATCAACTTTTCCCTGCGCTATCAGCTTCATGCAGACCATTACATTAGTCCTGCCGTGTTTTTTGGCGAGGTTGAGCAGGTGTATCAGCCGATAGATGTTATCTGAATGCTCGCGGGTTGGGTTGGTATAGGCGCTCATGGGATCAACCTCCAATCTTTTCCTTCCATCACAAC
>ENA-UOOR01003008-UOOR01003008.1-fermentation-metagenome-genome-assembly--contig:-NODE-3008-length-15741-cov-2.753793_pt1 | contig 15741 bp, 11 predicted proteins | sample MGYA00245780_ERZ724029 | MGnify/ENA primary metagenome ERZ724029 (study PRJEB28704, sample SAMN03018315) | fermentation metagenome | biome: anthropogenic terrestrial biome; feature: soil; material... | reverse complement strand
AGGTGCTCATAATGCTGGGGCTACTGAGATCTTTGTGAAAGACGCTCATGACTCAGCAATGAATTTAATTATGCAAGATTTACCGGAATATGTAACCTTACATCGTGGATGGGAAGGAAATCTATCATCAATGATGGCAGGACTTGATGAATCGTTTGATGCTGTTATTTTTATTGGTTAACACAGCCCATCAAGATCAAGCGGAAATTCACTATCCCATACCATGAATACAAGAATCAATCATGTGAAAATAAATGGGAAAATTGTAAGCGAATTTGATTTAAATGCAATGTATGCTTCAACATTAAATGTTCCAATTGCATTCTTAAGTGGGGATTTAAATTTAACTAGACTTGTGAAGGAAACAAATAACAATATTGAAACTGTAGCAACTAAAGAAGGAAGATTTGGAGCTGCTATAAGTAAGCATCCACAAGTTACAAATAAAGAAATAGAAGAAACAGTTACAAAAGCATTAAAGAAGGATTTATCAAATAATATTGTTGCTCTACCTAAAGAATTTAACGTCGAAATACAATACCGTGTTCCAAAACAAGCTTTCTCAAACTCTTTATTCCCAGGATGTAAATTAGTTGGGGATGATATCGTTGAGTTTAAAGCAGATAATTATCATGATGTATTAGTAGCGTTACATTTTATATTATAAAATTGAATTTGAATTAATAGTTGCTATTTTTATTCTAATACTAAACACCTATATCTATTAAAAGATATAGGTGTTTAGTATTGTACTATAAAATTCACAATGCGCGGTGAATCAATGGATATCTTTATACATTATTAACACCCACTAAGTTTTTTGCTAGTTGATTTTATAGTCTTACACATTACTTTATGCTTAATAGATGCTAATGTTACTTAATTAAGATTAAGGAATTATTGCAGTTCTTCTTCAATATCAAAAATATCTTTTAATAAATTATTTATGTGATAATAATCTAATTATCACGTTAAGGAATTATTGTTACTATATCTCGAAAATAAAGATTCTTTTTTAATTATTAACTTATAGTACTCAGCTAAGTCTAGCAAATAATGCTTATTATCTATTTTTTCTTTTAAAGATTGTATTTCATAAGGTGAGAGAATGAACCTTAGTTACTTTTATTGTTTAATCCAACAATAATTTTATGGCTAAAAGTTCATAATTTTTTTGTTTAATCCAAACATTCTTATAAAGTATTGAATTATATTTATTATTTCTAATTTAATGCTGTCCAACTATTTGGTTCAGTTCTAAATTTAAGTATTTTAAATTTACCTTCTATACGTTTAATTCCTATTAATCTCATTTCTGCTTATAACTAACTTATCTTAATATATTTCATATTTCATAATGATTTTCAGTTAATTATTACGCTTCTTGATAATATTTCGCTTGCTTTTTGAACATATATGCATACTTTCCGTCCAATGCCATCAACTCTTCATGGGAACCACTCTCGATTATTCTACCGTTGTCGAACAAATATATCTTATCGGCCGCACGTGTAGTAGATAAGCGATGTGATATTAGTATTACCGTACTATTCCGCGCGGCTTTGAACATCCTTTCATTTATCTCATATTCAGCAATGGGGTCCAGCGCGCTAGACGGTTCATCCAATATAGAAATTAACGGTTTTTTCAAGAATAATCGTGCTATAGCTAACTTTTGTCGCTCACCACCTGAAAACACAGTGCCATTATCGTCAAATTCTCTTTCAAGAATTTTATCCGAACCTTCGCAAAGTCCTCTTATTTTTTCATCAATGCCTGCTAGTTTCAAGGAGTGGTCTATTTGTATTTCATCTGTTACATAACCCATTGCCACATTTTGTTTTATACTACACGAATATATCTGAAAATCCTGCATAACAACACCGATAGCTGCACGATAATCTTTAACGTCATATTCCCTTATATCTTTACCACCATAATAAATACATCCTTCAACCGGATCATAAAGCCGGAGCAGGAGCTTAACCAAGGTGGATTTACCAGCACCATTATGCCCCACGATGGCTATTTTTTCTCCGGGTGTAATCGTCATATTTACATCATTTAAAACCATGTTATCATCGTATTTGAAAGTAAGGTGCTTTATTTCTAAATTTTGAGTTTTACCCTGTTGTACAGCACACCCAGTAGCGTTTTCGATAGTGGACTTGTATTCCATGAAAAACCTGAATTTTTCGGCGAACAGACCAGTTTTTTGGAATTCCATCAAACTGGATGAAATATTTCTCAGCGAATGAAAAATCCTAAGATTAGATGAGTAAACTGCCGACATTTCTCCTATATCCATAGACTTTGTCACCAAAGTGCGATATGACATGTACAAAGGAGGAAAATAAAATGCGAAGACCGTCCAGCCGAAGATATAATGTATCAATGTTAATAGAATCAAATTTTTACCATATTTTTTTACCATTTGACATTCTTCGCCTATTGATGCTTCAAATTGTTTTATCAATGGTATTTCCTTTGCATAAACAGCCTGATAGAAAACACGTCTTGAATAATTTCTTTTTCGCTTTGCCACATCTGTATTTATGGTTAACTCATATTGTGCTTTTTGCATGAATACAAGAGAAACTATATTGACAGCACATGCTACAAACGGGAACAGCGCAATAATAGGATCTATTGTCATAACAACTCCTATAACGCCGACAACACCGGACAGCAATGATATTACATTTATTATGGTTAAAATACTGCCAGAAATAAGACCTTCGCCCCTTTCTAGAGCACGTATGAAATCATTGTAATATTCTGTATTATCATAATATTTAATATCCATTTCAGAGGCTTTTTTAAGAATATCCCGCTGGATAATTCCACTGATATTAATCGACTTTATATTATATATCGCGTTTATAAATGTATCAACTAAATATGTTAAGAAAAGAACCCCAGTGGTGCCAATAATTATGTAGACCGCCTGATTAAATGGCCCCCCAGACATTATACAGTCAATCAGCATTTTCGTCATCAGTACCGATATGATGCCCGACACAAAGCTGTTTAGTATTCTCACCATCATATATAAAATATAAAATTTAGGTGAAACCTTAAAAGCATATTTTAATACATATAAACAATTTTTTATTAGCCTTTTTAAAGACATTTTAATTTTTTTACTATTCAAAATGATATATCCTCCCATATGCTGAGATCTGTATATTTTTGTGATTGTACCTTGAACATCCGTGCGTATGCACCCTTTTGTGCCAACAATTCGTCATGATTACCCGTTTCAATAATTGAGCCATTTTCAATCATATATATTCTATCGGCCATTCTAGCAGATGCTAAGCGGTGCGAAATGAAAATAACCGTCTTTTCGTCTGCCACTTCCATAATGTTTTTGTAAATGTTGTATTCCGAAATTGGGTCCAACGCACTCGAAGGCTCGTCCAAAATGATTATTTCTGCATCTTCATGTGCAAAAACCCGGGCCAATGCTATTTTTTGAGATTCACCACCAGATAACAAAATGCCTTTGTCATCAAATTCTCGAGTCAAAATTGTATGGATTCCATTTTCTAAATTCACGATTTTGTCATATAACCCTGCCTTTTTCAATGCTGATAGGACTTTTTCTTCATCATCATGATTTTCAGCTTCACGCATAATAACATTGGAAGCTATTGAAAGGGCATATATTTGAAAATCCTGAAATATTGTAGCAAACTTTTTCCTGTAACTTTTCCTGCTAAAATTATTTATATCATGCAAATTATATAGTAAAGTTCCATTTGGCTGGTAAAGCCCCATAATCAGTTTTACAAGAGTGCTTTTTCCTGCTCCATTATAGCCGACTATAGCTATTTTTTCGCCCTTATGGATAGTAAGGTTGATGTCGTTAAGGCAGGGGGTTTCAGCACCATCATAAGTATATGCAACATTTCGCAGTTCTAATTTTTTGAATTCTTCAGTGATTTCGGCTTTATTTTCTATATCATCCGAGGATTCTTCATCTTCACTTTCAAGAAAACTTCTGAAATATTCGAGAGATTTCCCTAACGTTATAAATTGCCCTGAGTAAGAAATCAGATCTTCGATTTGCCAACTTAAATTTTGTACAGCTACAGTCAAGCTCACATAAATTCCGATAGAAAGATTTCCCTTTTCTAATATCTGATACACAGCGTATATCCCGCAAAGAATAGAAAATGCAACTTTCATAATAATATGATCCCATGTCCGAATCATAACATGCTTTTTCGCAAATTTAGTTTGTATTTTTGTCATGCTTTCGCGACTTTTTTTGTTAAGATCCAAAAATAACTGTTTTATAGGGAACAAGCGGAGCTCAGCGGAATATTTTCTTTCGTAAAATATTTCTTTACTGTATCTTAATTCTCTCTGATTCCGAATCAGCGCGCTTTGCTGCTTAATATTTAGATTACTTTTGGTTTTATTTACAAAATAGCCGTTAATTAAAGGAATTAATGAAAATAACAAAATTACAGGATCCCATTGTATGATTATTATTATGACCGTTATCATTGCTGCAAGGCTACCCAAAAACTCCGCCATAATATTTATCACTGCCATAGTGCTCTTTTCTGCTTCTCCAACGGCTTGAGAATAATTATCATAAAATTTAGGATTTTCAAATTTATTTAACGGTATTTTTATGGCTTTTTGTATGATTTTACTATAAATTTTTCCAAAAAATTCTGGATCATTTAATCTTGCATAATACTCATGAAATACAGTGAGTATATGAAACGCTACATAACAAAGGCAATAGATGGTGATAACCCAAAATAAATAGCTAAAAGATTTGTTCTTTTCGATAGAATTAAAAATTACTTTAGGCATATTTACCCAAAACACTGCATTAAAAACATACCGGATAATAGTATAAATAACATAATATATTACTTTTACCGGGTTATTCTTTAGCAACATCTTCAACATGTACATTATATTTTTCATACTTTTAATCTTCTTTAAATCCAGATCCATATTATCACCTTTCTATTTCGTGGCTTATATTCCTCTTCTTTATCCGTTTCATAATAAAAACATTTCTCAAATCTACATAATGCTATCATTATTAATTATTTTTATAATTTTATTTAAAACAGCATCACACAATTTTTGATGTCCTATATTATTAGGGTGTAATCCATCTAAAAGATCGTTTAAGGTTATCTTGTTATACACTTTTAAATATAATATTTTTTCTTTAGTGCAAATGGTTTCTATTAAGTTATCAAATCTTATTATTTTATCATTAAAGTAACATTTGTTATTATTCCAAAAAACAGGAACAACCTTTGATTCGTCTACTTTAGTTAATCCTACAAATAGTATATTGTTAGTGAATTTCTTTGCTTCTTTAATTAAAACCTCTATGTTGAAGATAAATTGCTCTGTCGATACCCTATACCTTCCATTTATATCTTGAGTATCATTAATCCCAACAGCAAATACTAAAATTGTTTTTTTATCTTTATCATATCTAACACTAAATTCGGATTTAAACCTGCTTAATGTTTCTACAGTTGTTTCTCCGGAAATGCTTAGATTAAAAACATTTAATACTTTTTCTTCGTGACTATCTAAATATATTCTTAATCTATTGCCCCATCCTCCAAATTCGATATCTGCCAAGCCATAAGCTATACTGTCGCCAAATACTATAATGTTTATAAAATCCATAATTTTTCCTTTCGATTTAACTCTTATGTGGAATGTACGAAAATTATTCACCATCAATCCAATAAAATGACCACCCAAAATATTTAATCCTGAATCAGTAAAAAAAATAGGAGATTGGAACAAAGTTAATAAAAATCTATGTTCGCCAAAATCAATTTACGGTTTTCAAATGAACCAGTAAATCTTCGGGTCAATATTTTTTAATAATTGTTGTTTTATATCTTATTTTTAAATTTTTCTAACCTCATATATTTTATTTATGTCAGCTTTGAAATTTATTAAATGCATTACACTTGTTGTATTGATGTTCTTTAAATAGGAATAGAATACTCATTTAATGAATGCTCAATACAGTAGTTGCTATATTTAATAAATTACGGATATTCAATCATAGATTTGTTAGGATATTTAAAAGTGTGCGAAATTAAATCTTTCTTTGTGCAAAATATTAATTCACTTTTTTTAAGAATGATTTTATATGGTTATTATAAAAAACAGAAATATTACCTGGGTTATTCCTAATAGATTATAATAAATTCTCAATTGCCATCATGTAAATTTATAAATGGAAAGGATGAAAGGAAGCATTTAAAATTTCATTCAGTTTCATATTTTTAACATCTTAATATATACTAAGAACATTTTCCCCGTCAAATTTTCTTTAATAATTTTCAATGTTTTTGATAAGTATTTCATCCTTTATTTCGTTATTTTCATAACATGTAATATACTTACATAAATTATGAGCTAACATAAAACAAAAAATGTATCCGTTCTATTCCACATCCAAATTAATTAAATTATCTTGATATTCAAAAGAAAAAATTAAGTTTCTTCCAATCATACTTTCATCTTCGAGAAGTACTGTTGATGTATAAAATTCATTACATTAATTATTAATCATAAACATGCATTAATATCCTTTTAAAAATTAATCTTAGAAGAGGTATCTGTATAAAGACAATTGCTACGGCATTGCAATATAAATTTTGTACAATAATCTATGCAAAACTGGCTGCTTGTCTACTTAATTAATCCTATTATGTGCTCAGTTACATTTAATCTATCAATTTTTCCATTCACAGATAAAGAGAAATGCTTACAGATGTAATATTCTTTCGGTATCATATAATACGGCAGTGTTGACCCTAGTTCCCGATCAAGATATTTTTTTGTTGGTATCTCATCTGTATGATTCAATACTACATATGCTATTAGTTGTTTTTTATCAACAGACAAATCTTCTTTTGCTTCCACGATGGCATTCCTAATATTGTTAGCCAGCTGTAGTCTCATTTCTATTTCCTCGAGTTCTATCCTATGCCCACTTATTTTAACTTGATTGTTCATTCTTCCGCAATAATATAGCAGACCATCTTTTCCTATATATCCGGTATCACCTGTATCATATGAACAACTGCCTTGTATAATCAAATTATCAATAAAACAAGCCGCTGTTTTATTCGGATCGTTAATATATCCTTTACCAACACCAACACCTGTTACATATATAGTACCTTTAACTTCAGCAGGTACAATCCGTTTTTGTTCATCCAAAATGTCAATACGCATTCTAGGTATGCTGGTTCCTAGCGGAACATTTTCATAGTGAATATTTTCTTCTAGAATATAATGTGTTACATCATCTGCAGCTTCCGCAGGTCCATAGGCATTAACAATCTTTATCTGTTTGAAATATTGCACGCTCCTGTTCGCCAAATCTGGGTTAAAAACCTCTCCAGTAACAAACAAATATTGTAGCGGACAAGGAAATATATTTCTATTCTGAAGATAGTTAAGCCAACGACTTAAGTAGGACGGAACAATCTCAAATATTTGTATGTTATGTTGTAAAATGTAACCTGTGATTTTTTTCAGGTTCATGATTTCATTATCTCTAACAAAAAAAACAGTTGCACCTAACATGAGTGGCAAAACAAGCTGCCAGATTGAAATATCGAACCCAATATTCGCCGTTTGTGCTAATCTGGTTTCTGCAGTGAAGTGTAAAAAGCTTTTTTTTGCCTGAAGATGATTATACATACCTCCATGCGTAACCATAGCACCCTTTGGTACTCCTGTTGTTCCAGAAGTGAAAATAATATAAGCTATGTCATCACACTGCTCATTACTAATATTTATTTTAGCACCTGACTCCCATTTCTGATTAAACAATATTTCCTTGATAGATATACATTCAATAAAATCAATCGCTTCCTCATAGTGATCAACAAGGAGCAATTGTGCTCCACTCTCTTCGCAAATCATCCTTCTACGTTCATTCGGAAGAATGGGATCAATCGGTAAGTATGATGCTCCGGCTTTCCAAATTCCTAAAATAGCGATCAATAATTCTATAGAGCGTTCACCATAATATCCAATTACTGCACCTTTTCCCTCAAATTGATGCAAAAGGTATGCTGCAATCTGTGATGACTTGTAATCAAGTTCACTATAAGTAAGGGATTCTCCCTTGTAAAAAGCAGCTGTTTTGTTGGCAAAAATGCTTGCTGCCATATAAAAATCCATAATAAACATAAACTCACTCCCACATATTTATTTAGCATTCTTCCATTTATAAACAATTTCTTTATGTTGTGACTGTATTCAAAATAAGTATTCATATAGATAAAATTTCAATGTTTCAACAAACTTGAAAGATACAATAAATGACATGAAATACTAGTAAAGTAATTTGTTATACTCTGACATGTCACTAAAATAATTTCAAGTTTATTTCAAAAACTACCAATTGATTAGAATTTTACTCTTATCGGTTCAATATAAACTATCCTTCAAATCAAAACTTATCTTGAACACCGTTATTGTTTTAACAATTTTCTGGGGAAAACCTGTAATAGTATGTTATCAATGTTTATATATCAATATATAGTATCCTTTAAGGTTTTTTCTTTAATGCTACACGGATAATTTCTACCAAGGTATCTAGTTCCCATGTGTTGTTAGGTGTTAAAAATTCATCTGGGATTTCAATATTATATGCTTCCTCAATTTCTACTATAAGATCAATATATTGAATCGAATCCAACTGAATAATTCCCGTTTTGCACTCCTCTTGTGAAACAAAATTTTTTTTCATTAAGAAGTCTTCAAATTCTTCTCTTGTTATTTCCTGATTACTCATAATCAACACCTTTCTTCATTTACTTAAATCAACACGATTTAAAAACGCCTTTGTTTTCTCTGATTTAGGTACATTGAATATCACGTTTGGTGTATCCGCTTCTTCTATCTCTCCATCTACGATATGTATTATGATATCAGATGCATACTTCGCAAACTCAATATCATGTGTTACATTAATTATAGAAACATTTAAAGCCACCAAATCGCTAATTAACCTCGTTATATCGCTGCGTAATTCCGGGTCAAGAGCTGATGTCGGTTCATCAAATAACAGCAGTTGTGGCTGCATAGATAGTGCGCGCGCAATGGCAACACGTTGAGCCTGACCATTAGATAACGCTTCGGGCTTGTAATCACTGTATTCAAGCATGCTCAACTTAGATAAATAAAACTTTGCTATAGTTTCGGCCTCCTTGATAGTTTTTCCTTTAACACATGTAGGTCCAATTGTACAATTTTCCAATACCGTCAAGTTTTTAAAAAGGCGGAAGTTCTGGAAAATTATTCCTATTCTAGGTCTTAAAAAATCATTGGTACAGTCAATAGGTTCACCCATAAATAGTATTTCGCCGGAATCTATTTTCTCAAGTTGAGCAATACATTTCAAAAGGGTTGTCTTTCCAATTCCTGAGGAACCTATGATGGTATATACCTTTCCAAGGTCAACGTTTAAATTGATATCATTTAGTATTAAATTTGTACCGTAGCTTTTATTTACATGTCTTATTTCAAGTATATGTTTTGCTTCAAAAGTTGTTTTCACCTCATAGCTAACAACTTCTGTATACTGACATGACTGTGATAAGCGGGATAATTTTACCGTTTTCAAGTTTCTCTGAAACATCTTCTCGAGTATATTTAATAAAAGATTTACTAAAGCAGTTAAAAGTAAATATATGCATGATGCGATAAGAAAAGGTTCGTACGTCCTAAATATCATTCCCTTTATGGATTTGGTAACAAAAAACAGTTCTCCCACGGAGATGACATTCAAAATGCTGGTATCCTTGATATTGGAAACAAGTTCGTTACCCACATTGGGCAATATATTAACAATCGCTTGAGGCATGAATATCTTGAACATTTTATCTTTATGCTTCAGTCCTAATGCATCAGCTGCTTGTCCTTGCCCATTTTGAACCGAATCTATGCCTGCACGTGCTGTTTCCGTCATATATGCACCTGTGTTCAACGCTATAACCAATACACCTACAACAATGTGGTTAAGGTCAATTTGCAACGCTTCCATTAAGCCATAGTACATTATAACTGCTTGAATAAGCATAGGCGTTCCCCTAAAAACCTTAACGTAAATCTTCAATAACAATTTTACCGGTTTATAAAGCCACCTTCTAAACCCTCTTATTTCGTTAGTTTGTGCAAGTGAAAAAAAAACACTAATAACAATTCCAATCAACACGCCAATCAGTGTACCTAATATGGCTATAAAAATCGTGACTACTGCTCCCTGTATAAACCAGGTCCCATATTTATCTAAAATGAAGCCCACACATTCGATAAAAGTCCTTTCTATTAAGTTCACCTTCTTTCCATTAAATTCATAGTGCATCTATAATCTTGAATGAAAAAACTAAATTATAAGAAACGAATCTTGGGGAGGAATAAAAAGGGGCTCAGGTTTCTCAAAATCTCTATCTTCTAAAAGATATCCCATATAAGCCTCACCATCAAAACTATTACGACTTAATCCAGATACAGGAGGCTTATACTGATACTTTCTATAAATTTCAGTAAGACAGAGGCATGCTTCGCGTACATAAGAATAATCAGGGCTTTTTTCATGCTCTAATTTAGAATTAGGGTTAGGATGGAAAATATTAGCCGCTGGAACAATACCCATTTTCGCCATAGACTCCATTCCCAAAATCATACTTTCTATGCTCTCAAGCCCACAAATAAAGTCAGAATAAACATTACCTACACCAAAGACATTCACCGCATTTTCATATGCTGATAAAAATCCATTATAACCAGTATGGCTAGCTTTCCCAGGGCATATTTCATTAAATCGCTTTGGGTCGAATACTTCTATGGACATCCCAATGGAAGTTGCTCCGCTTTCTTTTAATAGCCTAAACTGTTCGATGTTATTTGGCGGTGAGATAACGAGATGCTTTTTTAGCATCGGAGATCCTTTTTTTTCTTCTGCTTCACACATTGCCCTCAAAACATTAGAAAAGTATTTTATTTCAAGGTCTCTATCTTTCCACGTACCGGAGCATATATTCACACAAGCTATCCTATTGTAATCGTATTTTGCCGCAACTTCTGTTGTTCTCTTAATACAATCTGGTGATACAAACATTTCTCCATCCTTAAACTCTTGTCTTGTGGGCTGTAGAGAACAGAAATGACATTGTAATCCATCAATAAAATAATCACATGTGCCTTTTAAAAAAGCAGACAGAACAAATGCACTATATAAACTAAGATAGTCGCAACCACGCCTTTTTCCATTTATGTTTATATCATAAAACTGCGGCTTTCTTGGTATAAAAACCTCTGTTACATAGTTATCATTATTATATATCGCAAAGGAGTTATTATCCGCCTTAATGATCCAAGGGGACATATTGTTTATTGTAACCCCTACAACTACACCTGTTGTCGAAAGAAGTATTTCCTGAGGAGGACGAAAAGAAAAGCTCCCTCTATCACTCTTTCCATAATAGTAACGTTTGTACAAATACTCTTGCTCATACTTTGCTAGGGAATCGTCAACCCTTATACCATCAAGAATTAAACGTATTTTTAGTTCAGCAATATTTATCATTTTACACACTCGCTTTCAGGTAGATTAATAGCTTTTAATGAATCTATTTCCTTCTTCCTTTGATTTGTCTGATTTCTGAAGGCTTAAATATTTTTCAATAAACCTACTATATTTACCTTTTGAATTTGCTGGCTGAATCCCAAGATAATCAAAAACATGTGAAATATCAATTAAATAGTCATCAAACTCTAACTCAATTTCATAATCTAATATTCCTAGATAACTGTTTTTATCAAAACATAACAATACATTGTTTTCTAGTCTTTTTATCCATCTAAATGTTTTTAAACAACCTAACATTTTTATATCGCCGTCAATAACAATATCAGAAATATATTTCCGTATATCATACTGACTTATTATTAAAGGTAACTCTTCAATAATGAATTCTTTCTCTATTCGGGAACTGTAATTGTTCTCCGCGATGTTCGGGTATTTGATTTGTAATATCTTATGCCTGAGCGAATCTCTGATCCTAAATGTAATCCCCTTGTGATAAAAACTATAATTTGACGTATCATAATAGTAATTTATCTGTTCTAAGGAATCATCCATTTCAAATTGTTTAAATAAGTGTATAAACTTTGTTTCATCAATTAATATTTTATATTCATTTTCTAACATAAACTTTCCTCTTGTCAGTGGTAAATGTTCACTTGGAAACTAATAAACCGATAAAATAATTAGGTTAATATTATAATCCACAGCGCATAATTATATTTAGTAATAACAATTATTTTGTTATTACGGCACTCCCACCAAAATCAAAAATTGGAACAATGCAAATATTGTTCATTTGCGAATAATCATCAACAGCTTTTTTTACACCTCGAAAATCACCAAGGTGATAATCATGAATGAATATATATCCTCCTTTTACCAATCTAGGATAAAAATATCTCAATCCTTCATAAATCGGTTGATATAAATCAACATCCAAGTTGACAAAAACAAATTTATTATCTATTTCGTTTCTCTCTCTTACAGAATCAGGGAAATATCCTTTAATAAATTTGCATCTTTCTAGATTTATTAATTTGTCAGATACCCATTGTATATTTGTATCACTAAACCATTCTTTCTGAGCGCTAGAGTAGCCATGATTCAGCTCAATAAGTATGTCCCTCTCATCAAAGCCTTCAAATGTATCAAATAAATAAAAATCTCTATCTGGAAAAGCATAGCTTATATGTTTTGCAAAATCGCCTTTATATACACCTAGCTCCGCAACACTACCATAAAGGTGTTTTCTTTCAATTTCTTCTGCTAAAATTAGCAATGACGCAACACGTGTATCATTATATATTGGGTTTTCAATAACATAATTAAAAAAGTCAGGAATCTGTTTAATTACTTTTTTTATAATTTTATGCGTTTGCTGAATATTAGCAGCGATTGTAATGCAATCGTATTCTAACTCATGAACATCTTCAAATTTTATAATTGGTATATTTAACAAGATGTTTCCGCTAGATAATTCATCAACAAAAGCTACAATCCTATATTTACTGTCATTATCAAGTAGATATAATCCCAAGATTTTACAATAATCTCCAGTTCCGAGAACCAATAATCTTTTTTTATATGCTTCCATTTGCTCCCTCCATAGTTTGTTTTTTATAAATAGGCTCATAATAAACGTCATTAAATCGTTTTCGATTTACTTATACATTACACTAAATTCTTTGGACTTTATCAAGAACATACTTATATACTTGGCCAATTGTCTCGTAATCGCTATGAGAAAGCTTTTCATCATCAAACTCAATATCATATAGTTCCTCAAGTTCAACAATAATTCGAATAAATGATATTGAATCCATGCCAATTTCACGTATCATATCCGTCATTAAAAGCATGTTTTTCCCCAGTACATTTTGAAAAATTGTCAAAAAAGCAACCTGATCTCTTCCAGAGACAACTTTGTTTGCAGACCTAATTTCTAAAAATAATGCCTCAAGAGCAGAATAATCTACTTTACCTACAGATTTCTGAGGGAAACTATCAACTCTAATATATGTTTTTGGTAAATGATCAGTAGAAAGCACTTCTTTTAGATATTTTTTTATCAATTCTTCCTTCACGCTTTTGTCATTTGGTATGTAAAAGACACATAAGGAACTATTATCCATATCTGCACAAACATGTGCTATTGCCATGCTCACCAGTCCGCTACATATCAACGCATTCTCTATTTTGGAGCAATCTACTTTAATACCCTTAAGTTTTTCTACATAGTCCCTTCGCCCCTCAAATCGTAGCAAACCTGAAGTATCGTAGTATCCATAATCACCTGTTCGAAACATTCGTTCTCCGTTTAAATATATAAATTTTTCCTGAGTTAAGGCCGCATTATTATAATAGCCTTTTGCAACACCATTTCCCCCTATTAGGATTTCCCCTGACTTACCTTGAATAACTGGATGTAAATTTTCGTTTACTACCAGTGTTTTGTAAGAGGGTAGTGGTGTCCCAATTGGCGTGAGTAAATCATCTTCTGGTCCACACAAATAGTATGTCGCACATACAGTGGTCTCTGTAGGGCCGTAAGTATTATATACACGAGAATGTTTAATCAAATTGGAATAATGATATTTTTTTAAGACATCGGCGCAACTTATATATCTTTTTACTGTTTCAATAGGAAGTAACTTGTTCAGTTCATTTAGGATCAGAGGTGTTGTAGGAAACAAAGTCACTTTATTTTTAAGCAATTCTTTGTGAAGTAACCTAGGAATTTGTAAAATACGTTTATCTAACAACAATAATCTTCCACCCATAATAATCATTGAAAACAATTCTTCACAAAGACCATCATATCCTAACGGCGTTTGTTGAACGTTTATATCCGTATCATTAATGTCAAATATGTTTATGAAAGCATCAATATAACTCTCCATATTTCCATAAGAAATCATTACCGCCTTTTCCTGCGTTGTACTTCCGGATGTATATGATAGATACATAATATCTTCCGCGTTTCTATCAGTGCCTTTGATTAATAGGCACTCTCTTTTGTAAACATCCTGTAATCCGATGGCTTCTGGAACCGAGCTGTATTTCTGATAACGTTCATCTACAAAAGTGTATCTACATTTACTATTCTTGATTCTATATTCAATCTTATCCCACTCGTCTTCATAATCAATAAGTAAAAAGATGGCGCCTACTTTTATAATTCCCAATATACATGCAATTAGTTCTAGGGAGCGCTGTCCAAGAACACACACAATATCATCTTTTTTAATCCCTCTATATACCAATTCACAAGCGTAACTGTTTGCCTTAGAAAACAAGTCTTTATAAATAATCTGTTCGTCATGAAATAGCAAAGCAATACGCATTTCATTCTTACTAGCTGAATCTTCAAGCCTAGACCAAAAACTCATTTTAAACACGTCCCTTCATATCTTTTTAATTTAAGGAAAATAAGATGATTTCATTAGCCAAATGCATTTCTTTATCTCGAATATTCAGTATCGTTCGACTTAAATCATCAAATATTTCTGGCTTGATTTCCTTACTTAGTGCCAACTTAATAAAACGTCCTCTAAGTGTCCTCCAAGCTTTAGCACAATCAAATATATCACTCGCATAAATATTCAGTTTTGGTGAAACAATGTCTGCTAAGTAGCGTAGCATATTCGCATATCCAATTCGATTCACGGATAAATCACGAATGTTATCAATTAAGGGAGCGGTATCAATATATTCTCTGAAATCCCCATATTCAGCCATTGCGTCAAAATGCAGTGCAATATCTTCACTAAATGCGTGCATACTGTCAGAAAAGTCTTTTCCAATATTAGTTTGAATATCCTTTTGTAGTTGTTCCAAATATTCATTTGCTGTAAGAGGCGCTGCATAAACCTGTAGAACAGTAATCAATTCATCTATACCTTCTAGCAGTATGTAGTCTTGTGCTTCGACCAAACTATTGCACATGGTGGGATCATAGCATTGAAAAATTCCGTTTTTGCATCCGATAATGATAAAAAAATGGCTGTAATGTATACGCTTATAACCAATGTACCAAGGGCAGTAAAATGTATCACTATGGACGATAACTGGTCTTTTGCATTCCAAGTTGTGAAGAATTGCGTCTCTTACGTTGAGGT
>ENA-UOOR01003004-UOOR01003004.1-fermentation-metagenome-genome-assembly--contig:-NODE-3004-length-15767-cov-4.215886_pt1 | contig 15767 bp, 15 predicted proteins | sample MGYA00245780_ERZ724029 | MGnify/ENA primary metagenome ERZ724029 (study PRJEB28704, sample SAMN03018315) | fermentation metagenome | biome: anthropogenic terrestrial biome; feature: soil; material... | reverse complement strand
GTCATAACCACATATTTCTCCATTTATTATTTGTGGATATACGTTTTTGATTGCATGTATGGACATATGAAGATTAAAAACGTATATCCACAAATAATAAATGGAGAAATATGTGGTTATGACTGCGGGCTTGAGAAGGTGATGTAGTGTTTAGTGATAAATCAATAGATTTTATAAATCGTAAAAATGCACAAATGTATGCTCTGTGTGATAACTGGGCTAACAAATTAGAAAATGAAGCAAAGGTAAATGCATCATGGAAGGATAGAACTGCACATGCAAGGCAGGGATTACATGGAGATGTCAATGTATCGAATAGTCAATACACGATTTCATTAAGCCATGGAGTTGAATATGGAGGAATACTTGAAGATGGCTCTCCTCCTCATGTGATAAGGCCTAAAAATAAGAAAGCGTTGTATTGGAAAGGTGCAAAACATCCTGTTAAACTTGTACATCATCCAGGTACTAAAGGGTACCCAATAATAAAGCCTACTATGGAAAATAATAAATACAAAATCAGAGATAGTGTAATTAAATTGTGGGGTGATTAATGTATGCGTGCAGGAATAAGAAAAAAATTAATTGACAGTATTCCAGAACTTAAAGATGTGTACGAACCTACTGTGCCAGACCAATCTACTCCTAAACCATATGCAGTAGTATTACAGGGATCTGATGATAAGCAGAATAATCCAACAAATTATACAAGGAATATTCAAATATGGCTGTATGCTGAAAGACTTACTTTCTTGGATTTAGACAGCTTGATGGATAAGGTTATAGCAGCACTGGATTTGCAAACTATAACTGAAGATTCAGGAGAAAGTTATACTTGTACATTTAATGGAACTATAGGTCAGGACGTTATAGATGAAGAATGGGATGCAATTGCACGAGGATTACAGTTTAATGTTATTGCTTTACATGAGGATGATGAATCTTCTGTAGATCCATGGATTAAAGCTGTAGCAGATTATATAAATAGTCTCACGAGTTTGCCTGTATATCCAGATTACTGGAGAAAGAATTTTGCGGTACCTTCTGTATTGTGTAGGATACTGAATATTAAACCTACACCTGAAACATTAGGAGCTAATAGAATTACAAAGACTATTAGATGTCATTTTATTAGCAGAAATAAGGGCGAAGCTAATAATTTTATTAGCACTATAGAGAATCAATTAATCCAGGATTTAAAAATACCTTTAGATTTGTTAAATAGAAGATACTTAACTATAAGCAGTATAAGAGAAGATAGAGAAGCAGATCCACTTACTGTAGGCCAATTCAGTGTGGATTTTTTTAGGTTAGAAAATATTAAACACAATGCTCCTACTATGGAGAAAATCTATGGAAGGGGTTCAATAAAGGAGTGATATTATGCCGGATATAAGTAATCCTGACATTAAGAAGAATGATGCAGCTAAGGATACTTCCAATACAAATATAGGGGTAAAAGAAAGTACACCATCTAGTAATAGCACAAGTACACCAATACCTGTAGTTAAAATAAAGCAGGAGGATGTAAATAATGTAGAGATAAAGTATCCAATTGAAGATTTAATTGAAAATAGTAAAGCACTTACCGGCTCCAGTAAAGCAGCAGCAGTAGGTGCTTTATTTAATTGCAAAGAAAAAGACCTTACAAAAGATGATTTTAAGAAAATAATAAAAGATTTTCTAGGAAGGAAGGTTGAATAATGGCTAAAGGAACATGGAGCGAAACAGATAAACCAAGTGTACCTGGATTTTATAATAGGTTTCAATGGGCAGCTGAAAACAGACTAAATCAAGGAACTAATGGAATTGTTGTTATGCCAGTTAAAGCAGATTGGGGTCCGGTAAAGGAGGTAACATCTGTTACAGGTATTCCTGAATTAATAAGTAAGTTTGGTTCCAATATGGATCTTACTGCATATAGACTTGGAAGATTAGTATTACTCGGAAAGCCTAAAGAATTATTACTGTATAGGCTTACAGATGGTAATGAGAAGTCAGCTAGTTTGACTTTAAAAGATACTACCGCCAGTATACCTGTGGATGTTATAAAGCTGGAGACATTATATCCAACAGATAGAAAATTTAATATATCAATAAAACCTGATATTGTTGACAATACTGTAACAGTTATAACTCTCTATGAGGTAACTGAACAGCTTTATGCATTTAAAGTACAGGGAAGTATTGCTGATATAGTAAACAAAATAAATAGTAACTATAATAATGCTTGGCTTAAAGCTACAAAACTTGCTGATGGGAATGGGACTCTTGCCAATATAGTAAATCAGCAGCTAACAGGTGGAAATAATGGAGTCACAGCTATAACAAATCAACATTATATTGATGCTATGACGATTTTTGAAGGATATAAAAAAGATGCATTTACTTTAGATGGAGTTGGAGATACATCTCTTCAAATGGCAGTACAGGCATGGATAGATAAAAATAAATTAAGCAACAGTGATGTAATGGCATATATGGGAGCAGCTTCTGGATCTCAAATTGATGATATAAACTCCCAGTCGAAAACTTTTAATGATGAAGCTGTTGTAAATGTAGGGGTAAGTGGAATTTATGAAGGTGTAAAGTATTCTCCTGCTGAAACTGCTTGTTATATTGCAGGACTTGCCACTGGGAAAGGAATAAAAGAGAGTACCTGTAATGAGGAAACTATATTTGAAGATGTTGAACCAAAACTAAGTACGGATGAAATAAAAGCATGTCTTGCAGCAGGCACCTTAATTTTTGTAAATGAAGATCAAAGTGTGATAGTTGTAGATGATGTTAATACTCTTAAAACTTACAGCAGTGAGCAAAGTGAAGCACTTGGATATATAAGGGCTGTTAAGTTTTTATATGCTGTAGATGAAGATACAAGCATAAAGAGATCTGACTTTATTGGCAAAGTAGATAATGATAACGCAGGTCAAAAAGTTGTTATATCTGCTTTAAAAAAATACTTTGAAACACTAGAAGATAATGGAATAATAAATAACCCTGTAGTGGCAATAGACAGCGATTTACAGGCAAACGCAAAGAGCGATGAGTTCTATTGGAAATGGAATGCTGACTATGTAAACATAATGAAGAAAATTTTTGGTACTGGATATGTACAGTAGAGGTGATAATTTATGAGTAAAGTTTTAGATGCAAGCCGTGTCATTCACGGAAGACATGGCAAAGTTATGATGGATGGAGAACAGCAAACACAAGTACAAGAATGTACAGCTGAAGTTACTCCAGATAATAAAGAAATAAATGTGCTTGGTGATGATTGGACTAGATATAAATCAGGAACAAAAAAAGGTTCTGGAACTATGAAAGGCTATAAAGTTACTTCAGATACGATAAAAAGAGGATTTAAAAGATTTGAAATAATAGCTTCACTTGAAGATCCGGAAGCGTATGGCTATGAATCAGTAAGAATTATGAATTGTATGGCAAGTAAGCTGCAGTTATTAAATCTTAAAGCAAATGATGTTATCGACGAGGAAATACCTTTCACTTTTGAGGGTTATGAACTTTTGGATGCCATTGAAGCAGAATAAAAAATAGGAAGGATGATTTTAAATGGATAAAAATAAGAAAGTAAATAATGATTTAGAAAGTATGACTGATGATGAAATTATAGAGAAATTATTGTGCGAAAATGAACTCCCAACTAAAACAGTATTTATGAAAAGATTAGAAATACCTGTAAAACTTAAGGCATTAACAGCTAAACAAGTATCAAAACTTAGAGATCAATGTACTTCAACAGATAAAGTAAAGGGTAGAGAAATACGTAAATTTGATAATGATGCATTTAATATGGGATTAATAGTAAAAGCAACTGTTTCACCTAACTGGAATTCTAGTAAATTACTAAATGGGTTGAAAGTAAGCAGTGGAGAAGAAGTTATAAAAAGAAAACTGCTTGCTGGTGAATTAGATTCTTTAGGAGATGAAGTCCTTGATTTAAGTGGGTTTAATGATGAACTTAAAGATATTGAAACAATAAAAAACTCATCAAGTCCAGATACAAACTTAGCTTAATAAATTTCCTCTGGGTAAGACATCACTTGAAACTTAGAGAATTCGATGAAATGCCTTATGAGGAACAGAAGTGGTATTTGGCAAGTGCAGAACTGGAAATGGAAGCTGAGGATAAACTGAGAAAGAGCCTTGGGAGGTGATGCATTGGCCGAAAAGGAAATTTATCATTTAGATATAGTTATTGGTGTTAAAGGTGATGAAGATACAAAGCAAAAACTAAGTTCTATGGATAAGTACATGGCTAGTTTAGAAAAAAGATCTAAGATAATAGACAAAATTAGCATGTCACCTGCCATACGAATAAATGATAAAGCAACTAAACAAATAGAAAAAGTTAATTCCACTTTAAATAGATTAAATAAGGTGGCAGCAACCCCTACTGTTAAAATTAATGATAAGGCTAATTCTCAATTAGAAAAAATAAACGGAAATTTAAATAGGCTAGTTAGAGCTAAAATTGCAATAAGAACGAATATCATAGATAGAATATCTGGACCAACAAGAACTATATTATCTGGACTCGGTAGAATTAAAAATACGACATGGTCGGCCACAGTTACTATAAAAGATAAAGCTTCTTCTGGATTAAGTATTATAAGAAGTGGATTAAGTAGAACTATTAGTATGGCTACGTCACTTCAAGGTGTACTTTTAGGTGTTGGAGGTACCTGGGCAGGTGTAATTAAACCTATGCAAATAGCAGGAGATTACGAGCAAACCCAGATGGCATTTACTACTATGCTTAAAAGTGCACAAAAAGCTAATGATTTTCTAGTACAAGCACAGAATATGGCTAATGATACACCATTTGAATTTCCTCAATTAGCAAATGCAAGTAAAAAACTACTTGCATTTGGTTGGGATGCTAAAAGCATACTGCCTGATCTAAGAACTATAGGTGATGCCTCTGCAGGTTTAGGACTTGGAACAAAAGGAATAGATGAAATAACTCTAGCTCTTGGACAAATGAAAGCAAAAGGAAGAGTCCAAGGGGATGAGATACTTCAATTAACTGAGGCTGGTATACCTGCAACTAAAATACTACAGGAACAGTTAGGACTAACTGCTGACCAGGTTGCAAATATAGGGAACCAAAGTATAGATGCAGATAAAGCAATAAGTGCGTTATTAACTGGAATGGATAAACGATTTGGTGGAATGATGCAAAATCAAGCCAAAACTGCTCTAGGATTAATTTCCACATTAAAAGATACTTTTGAAAATAAAATACTTAATCAATGGGGAACTGGCTTATGGACAGGTATAAAGCCAGGTCTTAGTAAAGTAACGGATTGGTTAGACAAAAATGATAAAAAAGTAACTGAACTAGGATCTTTATTTAGAAAAGCAGGAGAAAATGTAAGTTCGTTTATTGGTGGAGGACTTGAAAAAGCCCAACAAAGATTAAGTAAACTTATGGACAGCAGCCAGTGGAAAAATGCTAGTCTTGGAGGAAAAATTACATTAGCATGGGATAAAGTGATAGCTGAACCATTTGATTCATGGTGGAATGGCGCTGGAAGGCCTAAAATAAATAAGGTTGCTAGTGGTATAGGATCAGCTATAGGTGGAACTATAGGTGGAGGAATTGTTTCCTTTCTAGATGCATTAGGTGGTAAAGATAATAAAGTTGGTGGAGCTGGTACTAGTGCAGGAACTGCTTTTACAAATGCATTTTTAAAAGCTTTTGATACAGGAAAAATAGTTGATAAATTAATATCTTCATTTAAAAATGCAAACTTAAATGCTGCTAAAGATCCTAATGCTTCAACTTTAACAAAAGCTGGATTAATGGATTATATATTGTTTGGAACTTTGGGCGGTGCAAAAGCCGTAAAAGGTGGTGCAAAAGCAGCTAAATGGTTCTTTGGCAAGGGAGAAGGAGCCTCAAAAGCTGCAAGTGCTGGCAAAGAGGCAACGGGTGCAGCTGAAGAAGTTGCAAAAGGTGCAAAAGGTGCTTCTAATACAAGCAGAGCAACAAGATTTTTTACTACTGCAGGAAATATTACTAAGAGAGTACCTTTAGTTGGAACTGTTGCTTCACTTGCTGGTGCAGGAGCTACAGTTGCTATGTCAAGTAATAAAAAAAGATCAGTTGCCGATGTAACAGGAGGATTGGCTGGAGGTGTAACCGGAGCAAAAGCAGGTGCTGCAATTGGTGGTACTATAGGTTCTATATTTGGCCCTGCTGGTACTGCAGTAGGTGCTGGCGTTGGTAGTGTAGCTGGAGGCATAGCTGGTTCAATCGGCGGTGAAAAAGCACTTGATTGGGTATATACAAAAACTGGACCAGCTATGCAATATTTAAAAACAGGATTTGGTGATGCAAAAAAGTCCGTTCAAACTTCATGGAACGGACTTGGAAAATGGTTTAACACGAATGTAAGCACTCCTGTATCAAGTGGATTTAATAATGCTGAAAAATCTATTCAGAATAAATGGTCAAATACAAAAACATGGTTTAGTAATAAAGTTGGAACACCCTTTAAAAATGGGGCTGTAACTGCAGTAAATGTTGGAGTAGGAGCTTTTTCAATAGGAAAAGAGAAAGCTCAAAAGGCTTGGGCTCCTTACGGGAATTGGCTTAATACAAACGTGTTTCAACCAGTAAAAAATAAAGCTTCTAATACAGGACAGTGGATTGGGAATAAAATAGGTCAAGGTAAATCACAAGCTCAAAGCCATTGGACAGGATTTACAAATTGGTGGAGTACTAACATATCAGTACCAACACAAAACGCAGCTTCAAGAGCAGGACAATGGATTGGTACTAAACTTGGTCAGGGTAAATCATGGGCTCAGAGCCATTGGACAGGATTTACAAGCTGGTGGAGCACTAATATATCAGTACCAACACAAAACGCGGCCTCAAGTGCAGGTCAGTGGATTGGCACCAAACTTGGTCAGGGAAAGTCTTGGGCTCAAAATACATGGTTAAGCTTTTCAGGTTGGTGGAGTAAATATGTTTCAACTCCAACAATGGATGTTGCAACTACGGTAGGAGATTGGATAGGAAAAAAATTTAGTGACGCTAGGAGTACAGCAGAAAGTGCATGGAGTGATTTTTCAACTTGGTTTGAAAAACATATAAGTGGTCCTGTTGGTACCTTTATAGAAAAGGCTAAAAATAAAGGTGAAGAAATAACAGGCATGAAAACCTCTAATGGTAGCAAAAATACTAAAGTTGATTTTTTATCTATAATTACTGGTAAACCTACTTACAAAGCAAATGGTGGCGTTACAACAGGCCCAGAATTAAGTGTTATAGGTGAAGCAGGTACAGAGGCAGTAATACCTTTGTCAAGTTCTAGAAGAAATAGAGGACTTCAATTATGGCAGCAAGCAGGAAGAATGCTTGGTGTTGGAATGTTTGCTGATGGAGGTATTGTAGGAGGTGGAACTTCTTCAGGTGGAAAGCAAAAAACTACAGCTAGCTTAAATACCACAATTTCATTAGGTGATGATTCTTTAAATAGTTTCAAGCAATATGGTAAAAAGATAAATGATTATTTAGGCAATGGAATTATAGCAGAGAAAAAAGTACCAGATGATTCTATGAATAAAGTAACAGATTCATCTAAAGGAATATTAGACCTGTTTTCTAAAACTGGACATATATATGGAATTGGAATAGATAATGATATCGCAGCAGGAATCAATTCAGCAGTGGGCAATGTAACAAGCATTGTAAAAATTCTTACAGATAAGGTGATACAGCAGTTTAAAGAAGGATTTGGTATACATTCTCCAAGTAGAGTATTTTATAAACTAGCACAATTTATTCCTCAAGGATTTATAAACGGTATGTCATCCGTCGATATTAAAGCTTTTATTCAAAAATGGATAGGAAACATAACTGGTGCTGTAGGTGGAAATGTAACCGGATGGATAAGTGCAGCTCTTGCCATTACAGGTTCTCCTATGAGCTGGCTTCCTAAGCTTTTAGATATAACAAGTAGAGAAAGTGGAGATCCTGGCAAGTTAGGCACAGGGAATCCTTCACTTATGAATAGTGGGCCAGGTTCTGCCAGTGGGTTAATGCAGTGTATGCCTGACACATTTGCCGAATTTGCTTTACCTGGGTTAGGAGATATTTTCAATCCTATTGCAAATGCAGTTGCTGCTATTCGCTATATAAAATCAAGATATGGAAGTCCTGATAATATTTATACAGGACCAGGTTATCAAGGGTATGAAAATGGCACAGATAGTGCAAAGAGAGGTTTAGCTAGAATAAATGAAAAAGGATGGGAATTTGTAGACTTTTCTGGTGGAGAAAAAGTTCTAAATCACATGAAATCTGTAAATTTAATGGAAAGAACTGCAAATTCGATAAGAACTGTAAAAACTGCTGTATCTAGTCTAGTTGGCACAACTAGAGAAAGTAAAAGTGTTAACACAAACCCTATATACTATACTTCTCAACCACAAATGGCTATGGCTGGAACTAGTTATGGCCCTATAAACGTAAATGTAGATAACAAATTTAGCAATGATATAGATATAGAAGACATTGTAAAACAAGCAACTAAAAAATTTGCTACTGAGTTAAGAAAAACATTGCAAAACACTAAGAGATAATAATAACCGAAAATACTATAAATTCCTCATGTTAGCAAAATATGCTATAATATTATTAATAAAATGTTAACAGAGGGGGATTTTTTATAATGGAGACTGCAGAAAAACCTAAAAGTAAAAAAGGTGTTATATCTTTTATATTAGGAATAATAGGGCTTATAGGTTGGGTCTTACCTATAATTGGTGCACCTGTAACTATTGTAGGGTTAGTTTTAGGAATAAAAGGTCGTAACAGTAATCATAAAAAGTTAGCTACAGCAGGGATAGTACTATGTATAATAGGACTTTTTGCGACTGTGGTAAATGGAGCTATAGGATCTTATAAAGGCGGAACAGGAACATTATTTAATTCAAATACAACTAATAATTCATCAAATACAGGTGAATCAAAACAAAGTATTAAAAAGATTACATTTTGTGAAAAAATAGATAATAATCTTAATCCTACAAACACAAAAGACAACTTTAACATAGGAGAAAAATGTTATGCTAGACTTGATAATGAAACTCCATTTAAATCATCAAAATTGAAATTAACAATTTATAAATTAAACGGAAATTCAGAGAGTGTTTTCTTTAGTCAAGAACAGGACATGGATCAAGACAATACAATTTTAGCTGTACCACTAAATATTGATACAGCAGGAAAATATAAAATTACTATAACACGTTCATCTGATGATCATAAACTAGGAGAAGGTGAAGTTACAATACAATAATTAATAAAAAAGAATCACTTAATTGTGGTTCTTTTTTATACCCCCAAAAAAGAGGTGACCTTATGGATCTAGGAGATATAGTTAAAAATTTAGTAGAAAGTACAGCAAAAGCCGTAGAGACTGGAGCCAAAAGGGTAATGAGCCTTAACTTTGACGTATATCTAACCAATGTAAAAGACAATGACAGGCTTCATTTCCCTGTAGACCCCCTTAGCCTTACAGTAAACCACGAGAAAAAATATACTACTGCAGACATAATCGATATAGGAGAAGTAGATATAAATGATAAAGGTACCAAGATAAAAGAAATAGCTATAGAGACTTTAATTCCAGATGTATGGGAGTCTTACTGTCGATATAAAGACATACCCAATGCCAATGATACAATTGCAAAACTTTGGAAATGGCAAGATCGAACAGATCCACTAAGGCTGATTATTACTGGTATAGGATTCAATGATCTTGTTAATTTAGCTAATATAAGTGAAGAAGTTAAACCAGAAGGGTTATATAATGGAAAATATTTTACTTTTACATTTAGAAGCTATAGAGAATTAAAAATTACCAAAGTTGATACAACATTAAAGAGCAACAGGCCAGCTTCTACTGCTTCAAGTGGAAGTGGGAGCGGATATTCTGCTCATCATGTAGGTGAATGGATAATAATAACTGCAGATTCCCTAAATGTTAGGGATGAACCTAACAACACATCCGGAATAAGGGGCACGGTAAATAAAGGCGAATGTTACAAAATCGGAAGAGTCCAAGGTAATTATGCAGATATATACTGGAGCAATCATGGTGGATGGGTTGACTGTACTTACGTTAGGTAGGTGTTTACAGATGAATATTATTGCAAAAGACATTTATAAAATAGGTAATTTAAATGAAGGTGTTTCACTGCAGGAAAGTATAGATTCAATAGCCTATGTTGCCACAGTCAAGCTTCTTGAAACTGATGAACTTAAAAACATAGGATTTGTAAAAGGAAATGCCATTGAGGTATGGGATACTGCTTTTAATAGCAGTAATGATGTAAGAGTATTTAAAGGCATTGTTTGGGAAAGAGAAAAAACTAGGAAGGATCGTACATTAGAGCTTACTTGTAAAGAACGAACTGTTTACATGGAACAATCTGAAGATGAATATCTTTTAACTGAAGGTGAAACAGCCTCACAGAGAATAAAGAAATACGCAAATGATTGGAATATACCTATTGGAAATTTTACAGATACAGGGACAGCCCTTGCCAAAAATGTTTATAGGGGAGACACTATCCTAGATATGATATTTAAAGACCTTAAAGAGACAGCACAAAAGGGTGGCAAATTGTATAAGGTAAGAATGTCAGATAAACTTGACTTAGTGGAAATAGGCTCTAACTCTACTGTATGGAAATTAGGCTCTATACTTGAGGATGTAGATGAACACAGTTCCCTTGAAGGTGCTGTAACTCAGGTAAAAGTTCTTGGTTCTCAAAGTGATGATAGTTTAAGCCCTGTTATAGGTACTTACGAAAAGGAAACGAAAGGCTATGGAACCTTAAGAAAAATAGTCCAGGATGATAAGGTAACAAATGCAGATGAAGCAAAGAAAAAAGCTGATTCTTTATTTAGTACCGGTGAGGATTATCTTACGTTAAATTGTGATGCTGATATAAACACTATAAGAGCTGGAGACAAAGTAAATTTTGATGATACTGATTTGTACGTGGCTAGTGTTACGCATACTTTAGGGAGCGTAGGAAAAATGGATTTGACTGTAGGAACTATGGATTATATAAGGAGGAAATTTTATGCAGGAGATGGAGAGTCTAGTTAGAGCAATGAAAGATGATACTAATAACTCTATAAATAGTGCTGTTTCTGGTATTGGAATCGAGTATGGAACTATTACAGAAACAGGATTGCAGTTAGATAATTTTAAGCATGAAATAACTGATTATAAAGTACTTGATTATTTAAAGGCAGACAAAGATTACTTTACTCAGACAAATAGTGCAGGTACTGACAGCCATTCACATAAAGTTTCAACACCAGAAGTTTTAAAGCCATTAAAAGGTGGAGATAGGGTATTAGTTACACAAATAGGAGCTGAATTTATAGTTATAGGAAGGGTGAGTTAAATGCCTAATCTATTTCCTGACAGTGATTACAATAACAATAATACAGATACAAATGTACAGGAACCTTTAGTTTTGAAGGGTTCCTATTTATTTGATTTTAATAAAGGAGAGTTTGTGAAAAATCCTGATGGAACTGTAAAGAAATGTGATAAACTAACAGCCTATAAGCAGTGGTGTCAAATGGCAACTAATACAGACAGAAATAAATATCTATATAGTGATTCATTTGGAGAAGAATTTTACCAGCTAACAGGCACAGGTTATTCTCAAGAAGCCATAGAACTTGAAGTTAAAAGAATGACTACAGAGGCTTTAATGGTTCATCCATTTACTAAAGATGTTACAAGTTTTAGCTTTACATGGCAAAATAACGGTAAATTGTATTATACCTACACAGTAATTACTGCAGATAAAACAAGCTTTTCTTTAAACAATTCTGTAAATGTCGTGAATGTGGGGTGATGATATGGCAAGCATTACAGTACCTGATATACCTGATTTCTTAAAGGAAGATGTAGATACAATACACAAAAGAATGTTAAGTAAAGCCCCTGATGATGTTAGTACAATTGAAGGAGATTTTTTTTGGAGTGTCACAAGACCTGTAGCAGAGGAAGAGTACAAACATAGACAGCTTATGGCTGCTTTTATAAATCTTGTATATTTACAGAGCAGTTATGATGGATATCTGGATTTAATAGGTGCTGCAAGAGGAGTAATTAGAAAAGATGCAGAGCCATCAAAAGATGTTATAAAGATGTGTGGTAGATCCGGTACTGTACTTGAAAGTGGAAAGATAGCAGGAACAGTTTCAACAGAAAATAATCCAACTGTAGAATTCGAATTTCTCGAAACTAAAACAATAGATGATACTGGAGTAGCAGAAATTCAAGTGAAATGTACTCAGGATGGAACCATAGGAAATGTTAGGGCAAATACTATAACACTTTTAATAACTCCTATAAATGGAGTAACGAATATAACAAATGAGCATGATTTTACTAATGGTATAGATATTGAAAATAATAATGATTATAAAAGGAGGATTTTAGAAAAAATGCAGAAGCCAGCAACAAGTGGAAATAAGGCACAGTATAAAAACTGGGCAAAAGAAGTTACAGGAGTAGGAGATGCTAAAGTAACTCCATTGTGGAATGGAAATGGTACTGTAAAAGTAACAATTATAAACAGTAATAAAAGAGCTGCAGATACTCCATTAATTCAAAAGGTAAAAGACTATATAGATCCAGAACCTTCAGGGAGCGGAGAAGGACAGGCACCTATAGGGGCAATTTGCACAGTGATTTCTGCAGTAGAAAAGGCAATTAATATATCAGTGAAGGTAGTTATTGCAGGAGGCTATACATTACAACAAATACAGGATAATTTAACTGAAGCAATCCAAAAGTATTTAAGTGATTTAGCTTTTAATTCTACCTATGTAAGTTATGGAAAGATAGGCGGAATAATTTTAAGTACAGATGGAGTAATTGATTATAATAACCTAACTATAAATAATGGGACTATTAACGTGCCATTAGCAGATGAAGAAATACCAGTGTCAGGAGCTATAAATTTGGGAGTGTGATAAATGGCATATCCACAAGAAATTGATAAATTTACGAAAAAACTTAATAAGTTAGATAATAATGCTTATATAATAGAAGAAATTGTGAACTTAGTTGATGGTAAATATGAAGGTGAGCTTCAACATGATAATGTGAGTTTGTCTTCTATTAATGTGTACATAGGAAGTAAGTTAACAGGAACTAAGGTAGAAAATGTTATAGTTTCTACTCCGAGCCTTACACCGTGGAAAAAGAATATTAAAATATTTTCCAATGTTTCACCTGTTTATATTAGTTATGAAACCCAAGGTGATACTGTTGAATCTGAGGATATAAATAGGGCACAGGATAGCATTGTAAATACCCAAACTGAAGTTGATAGATATAAGGGAGCTAATGATACAAGAGTTTCAAGTGATGAAGTCAGGCTTACAAATGTTGAAAATAACAAGGCAGAGAAAACCTATGTTGATACAGAGTTAAGTAAAAGATACCTTAAAACAGAAACTTATACAAAAACTGAGACAGACCAGAGAATACAAATGGTAGTGGATGCAGCTCCTGACGCATTGAACACTTTAAAAGAAATTGCCACTGCCCTTAATGATGATCCTAATTTTGCTGCAACAATTACAACTCAATTAGCTGGAAAGGTAGATAAAGTAACAGGAAAACAGCTTAGTACAGAGGACTATACTACTACAGAGAAGCAGAAGTTAGCAGGGGTACAGGATAATGCAAATAACTATATTCACCCAACCACCCATCCTGGAAGTATTGTTACAGAAGATACTACACATAGGTGGACTACTGATAATGAAAAAAGTAACTGGAATGATGCTTATAATAAAGAACATACTCACTCAAATAAAAGCATTTTGGATACCATAACTCAAGCATTGATAGATACTTGGAATAGTGCTTATAACCACATATCAGATGCAGTAAAACATATAACCAGTGATGAAAGAACTTTATGGAATACGGTAAGCAACAAAGTTGACAAGATAACAGGAAAAGGACTATCTACAAACGATTTTGATAATACCTATAAATCAAAAGTGGATGGGATTTCGACTGGTGCAAATAAAGTAGAACAATCCTCAACTAATGGAAATATAAAAGTAGATAGTGTAGAGAAAACAGTATATACCCATCCAAGTGGTACTAATCCCCATGGCACTACTAAAAGTGATGTGGGGCTTGGAAATGTAACAGACGATGCTCAGGTAAAAAGGACAGAAATGGGTGTTACTAATGGGATTGCAACATTAGATTCAAATGGTGTTAATGCTCAATCACCCAAAGTACACACTCATGATGATAGATATTATACAGAATTAGAATGTGATAATAAATATGCAACAAAAACTGAAATAAGTAATGCAGGCTATGGAGATATGCTTAAAAGCATCTATGATAAAGATAATAATGGTAAAATTGATAAATCTGAATATGCAGATTCAGCAGGAAATTCAGATACAGTAGATGGAAGACATGCTGCTGATTTTGTGCCAAATGTAACAGATATAAGCAATACAGATTTAAATAATCTTTTGGCCACTGGTTTTTATCAAGGATGTACTGTAACTAATGCACCCTCAAATGGATGGTATTATTTTGTTGTTATAAAATATCAAGGCACTGGTTGGTATGTACAATATGCTACAGGCTTTGGATCTGGAAGTACTAATAATGCTCCAAATAATATTTATATGAGAGTTATGCGGGGCGGTAGTTGGGATGGATGGACTAAAGTTTTAACAAATAAAACTGGCATCACTTGGGGTGACTTAAAGGGGGTATAACAAATGTATGGTACAGAGCAATATGGGACAACCCAATATTCACAAGAGCAGCCAGTAGCAGACGAAGAAATAAAACCTTATAAGCCTGATTTGCTGTATAGATTACCTCCTCATTTAAAAGATACTTTAGAGTTCAAAACATGGGATGACGTAAGTAGCTATGAATTAGGCCTTTCTGCTTGGCAAGAAGAAGATATATTAAATCAATGTTTTGTAGATACTGCAACCTGGGGGCTTACATTTTGGGAAAAAGTTTTAGATATTACAACTGATTTAAACAAGTCTTATGAAGAAAGACGTGAAATTATAAAAGCAAAGCTAAGAGGATCTGGGACAACAACTACACAGATGATAAAGAATACTGCAGAATCTTTTAGCGGTGGAGAATGTAATGTTATCCAGCATCCCGAAAATTACAGTTTTACAGTTCAATTCGTTGGAATTAAAGGGATCCCTCGAAACATGCAAGCCTTTAAGGATATGCTGGAAGAAATAAAACCAGCACATCTAAACTATGATTTCAAGTATACCTATACTGTTTGGGGATTCTTGAGTCAAAAAAATCTAACATGGGGTCAAGCAAGTTCTAAAACATGGGGTGATTTAAAAGTTTATGATGAATAGGAGGGTTATAAATGCAAACAACAGCAAATTATGCTTTAAAGAAACCGGAAGACTCAGATACAGTAAAAATTGAAGATTTAAACGATAATGCGGATACAATTGATGCTGAATTAAAAAAGAGAGCTTTAATTACTCAAATACCAACTGCACCAGTTCAATCTGTAAATGGTAAAACAGGTGCCGTTACCTTATCTTCAAATGATATAAAGGCAGCAGATGGGTCCACTTTAGAAGCCGTAAAGGAAGATTTTGATTCGCATAAGGCAGATAAAACGAATCCACACAATGTCACAGCTAGTCAAGT
>ENA-UOOR01002996-UOOR01002996.1-fermentation-metagenome-genome-assembly--contig:-NODE-2996-length-15790-cov-8.879822_pt1 | contig 15790 bp, 12 predicted proteins | sample MGYA00245780_ERZ724029 | MGnify/ENA primary metagenome ERZ724029 (study PRJEB28704, sample SAMN03018315) | fermentation metagenome | biome: anthropogenic terrestrial biome; feature: soil; material... | reverse complement strand
TCATATAATACGGCACTTCCACATCGCGCATCTCCATCAGACCTTTAATCTCCCCGTCGGAAAAGTTAACGGGCTGCTGGTTATAAGCCCATACCGCTTTATACATCCCATTAGCATTGGCTACCGTTTCCAGGGCAAAAGAAGCATCCCCGTTAACCAACATCATCCCAGAGATATTAATACTGTAGCGATTAAGCTCATCACTCTGGACTGAGATGGCTGTTAGTTTTGAAAGTTTGGTAACCAAATCTTCGCGGTTGTCTAATAAATCATTGGGGTGATCACCCATCGCCACCACTTTCGCAATTTCTCCATTAAGTCCGGCGATCTGTTGCGCTAGACTGTTAATTCTACCCACTCGGACCCCAATCTCGGTATTCAGATCCTGTTGTAAAGTTTTAAGCTGGTTATAAGTGCTACGAATGGTATCGCAAAGGTTAATCGCTTTCTCCCGCACTACGGAGCGCACCGCCGCATTATCCGGGCGGTTGGCATTACCCAGTTTCTGGAGGGCATCCCAGAACTCATTAAGCTGCGAACCGATACTGGCGGAACCGGTCTTCAGGTCGGCCGGTTCCGCCATCGTTACTTCTAATTGATCAAAGTTTCTTTGCCGGGCATCCCAGTAACCCAAAGAAGCGCTCTCAAATTGTGTTCTGCGATCGACAAATTCATCGCGCATCCGCCGAATCTGATCAACCATAACTCCGGTTCCAATCTGACCCGCAATCGCATTCCGATTCATAGTTGGAACCGCATAAGGGTCAGTAGCCGTCATCCCCGCTATTTGCCGGGAATATCCCGGTGTGTTGGCATTACTAATATTGTGTCCTGTCAGATCCAGAGCCAACTGTTGAGCCCGCAAACCCCGCAGGCTGGTCTCAATTCCTCCAAAAGTTGAACGCATGTTATCCTCTCCAATTAATTACTGACTTGTTGCCTTGAGTCTCCACATTTCCAGAGGAACCATAAAGGTTACTCCCTTCATCACCATGGATAACCCTCAGACAGTAGCCGGCCACAGCCAGAGAATCTTCAAGTAACTGTTGGTTAAAAAGGTTCAACTCCTTAATTTGCCTGACCAAGCTCGCCCTTTCTTCGTTAACAGATTGCAAATCAGGAGCCTCCCGCCTTTGAGCATGGTTCTGACCAAGTAAACTATTAGCAATCATTAGTTCTTTCTTTTCTTCGTTAATAATTCTGCCTAATTCCCCAATATCATCATGTAAAATAGCTTCTTTTTTATCTAGAGCCAAAGCGACCAATCTTTTGAGAAGGTTGATTTCTTGCGTCATCAGATCTTGGATTTCCTTAGTCGGCACCCTCTTCATCCTCCCACAATTCGGTCAACCAGACTTCGCACCAACATCCGGTGGGCCACCTGCTCGCTGGAAACCTGATATTCACCTTTGGCGATTGAATCCCTAATCTTTTCCACAAGTTCGGAACGAACCTCAGGTAACTGAGCTATATTATTACGAATCTTGTTTAACTCTTTGGCTTCTGGCGACAGTAGCAAGGAATCACCCCGTCGTACGGACTCTGTTGACAATACGGTCCGATTTTTTTGACTAGTTGCCACATTATAGGCTTTAATAATTGATTTAACTTGTTGATTTGAGATGATCATGTCTTTTGGCCCCTTTCCCTTGGAAGATCTCTCAAAGCTTATATCGGTCTCTCCCCGCCGGATGTTTAGTGGAATTTACTGTTTATTTTTTAAAGAAAGATTAACGCCGCTTATAAATAGAATCTAAAGAATGAACTTTTCCCGGGATCTTAACCTCGGCGCGATTTCGGATGTCTTTGGCTGCTTGTGTTAACTCGGAACGTAATTTAACAACACATTTTTGACAGTAACGCCCCTGAAAAATTGGAACGCCACAGGATTCGCAGACCTTTCCCCCGGAATCTTCATCCATCTCCTCAGAAGCTAAACGACCTTCTCGCAAAAACCTAGTAATCACCGCTGGTTCGACCCCGGTCTCGCGGCTTAACACAAGAACAGAAACCCCAGGATGCTCCCGCATATACTCCCAGATCTTCTGGAAATCTGCTTCGTCCTTGCCTAAACATTGTTGGCAAACATTATGTTCTTGAAAGCTAAATAAACTTCCACATCGTTTACAATTTTTCAAACTCAAATAATGGCCCTCCTTATATAAAACTCCATGATGGTCATTACGGTTTCAGCATCCACTTTTCCTCAAGCACTCCTACCGCAATAGTTAGGGCTTTGACTCCGGTAGCGCCTGCCAGTAATAGTACTCTAGCCGCTTCCGAAAGCGTGTAACCCGTAGTACAGATGTCATCGACCAACAGTACTTTTTTCCCGGCTACCGCTTGGCAATCCGCCACTAAAAAGGCGTCCTCGGCATTTTCCTTTCTTTCCTTGCGACTTAGTTTGCTCTGGCTCTTGGTAGGTTTAACCCGATAAAGCGTCTCCGAAAGCAGAGGACGACGGATAGCTGCCGCTAATGGTTGCGCCATCAATTGTGACTGGTTGTAACCGCGGGCTGACAACTTTTGGGGGTGAAGAGGAATGGGGATGATGATTTGAATATCATCAAGCCTGGTTTCGTTTTCTACCCACGCCGCTAAGAGAGTACCCAGCCCCCTTGCCAAATCCGGACGGAAATTATATTTGGCGGCATGTAGTAATTCCCGCATAAAACCATCATACACCGCCACCGCCAGCCCTTGTTCGTAAAACCGGGCTTCCGTTCGACACTGAGAACAGGGTTCCTGCTCCCTTCCTCTCAGTGGGCGGTCACACCGGGAACAGACCGGTTTAGTAATCAATGGCATCCGGGCCAGGCATCTTCGACAAAAGGCAAGCTGATAATAGGGTTGAAAACTATCCCCGCAAAAAACACACCTCGGTAACGGAGGATAGATTAATTCTAAGATTCTTTGATATAAATTTGCCAAAAGAAACCCCTATTTATTTATCGGATAGAAACCGGCTTTTCTTAATATTATTTATGGTAAGGTAGCTTTACGTAAACTTCCGCATCTTCCGCGCTTCTTTATTCATGAGCTCTATTCCTCTTCTGGCTTCTTTCATCGCCGGGGAGACCGTGTCGGCTACAAAGTAAACTATACCATCAGGGTCTTCAGCGCTTCTACCCACCCGACCGGCAATTTGAATCAAAGTTTCAGTAGAGAAGATCCGCTGATGATCGGCGTATAAAATCATGACATCCAGACCGCGAAAATTTAAGCCTCGTTCTAAAAGAGTAGTAGTGAAGAGCGTAGTAAGTGAGCCGGAAGAGAATTTTCTAATCTTCTCCTCCCGCTGAGGATCCCGGGAGTGAAGGTAAGCAAGCTGATGGTTCTTTTCTTGAAAATAACCTTTCAATTTGGTCCCAAACTCCTCCACTAGCTCGACTGTGGGTAGGAAGATCAAGGCTTTTCGGTTCCTCTCTTGAAGACCAAGAATAAAATCGCTTAAAACCCCTGGTACAAACCATTCTTTTCTCGTGGGTAATTTACATCTAACCAGCAAGGGTAGGGGTAATAAGTGACCGTGATAACGAAGGGGAATCTTTGCCACCTCAATCTTCCGTTGGTCGGCCATTCCCCGCCAGGAGGCATCGGGAGTCGCGGTCATATAAATTTTCTTACCTGTCGGCAGCAGCACCTTGTCTAAGGCGGCGTTCAACATGGGATTCCCATATAAAGGGAAGGCATCCGCTTCATCTACAATCACCAGGTGAAAAAAAGGCGCAAAGCGCAGCAACTGATGGGTAGTCGCCACCACTAACAATGAACCCGGAACTTCTTCTTTTCGGCCACCATATAGAATAGTAAAATCCAAGCCGGGAAAACTTTGTTTAATTCGTTCCGCCAATTCTCTTACGATCTCCCGCCGCGGAACGGTCAGCAACACTCTTTTCCCCTGGGATAATGCTACCTTGAGCACCGGGAAGACCACTTCTGTCTTGCCGGCGCCACAAACCGCCCATACTAAAAGGGTACGGGCGCTCTCATTCTGCCAGAAACTAAGGACCTGATCAACGGCCCGTTGCTGCCAGTAGGTAAATTCCGGAAGGAGAAGCTGAGGCGCTGAGCCCACCTTTACGGTCGGCGTCTCCCCCCTCCAACTATACAGTGGGACTAAATCGGAAAGAGTACCCAGGTTCCAACAGGACGAACAAACCCGGCACGGATAGGGAGCGGCCTGTAGATATTCCAGATAAATCCTTTCTTTTTCCCCGCACCGACGACAATAAAAACGCCCGATCGGATCCAGCCCTACTCCGGCCACCCGTTTGATCCTTCCTTCCAAGACCAGCTCATGAAGGAGCAATTCAAGGATGTTCTCCGGCGCCTCAAGCCCAGTCCGTGCTAAAGAACGGACAAGCTCAGCAGGGGTCAATTCCCTCCCGGGAAGAAGTTTTTGGAGCAAGCGCCTCATCTGATCTCGACCCGAAAGAAGTTGGGAAGGAGAAGGATGGTTATGAACACGAACCCAAGCGCCTTTCTCCGTCCAGGCATATCGTCTAGTTGTTCTGGCAAGCTCTTTATTAAGGCGCCGAAAGGAAAAATCGGTCCTTTCCCCTAGTAACGGGAGACAATTCACCTGAATTCTCTCTGCCAGCCACAAAGGAAAGGACCGGTCCCAGCACCAGACTTCAGCTCCTCCGTTCTTTGTTCCCCACCAAACTTCAAGCTCAGGGTCGGGAGAAATGTTGATGGCAAAACCATTCGCTTTAAACAACAGGGTCAGGTAATAGCGAAAATACAGCAATTACATCCTCCCCTTTGCCATTTCTGGGCTCTGAACACCAGGTAATTACCGCCCGGCTGGAATAACCCAGAAAATATTTCGATGCTTGTCGATTTACCCGGCTCTGATGTTCGGCGCCTTCACGTGCGCTGGGAGTAGCCGACGTGAACGACCAGCAACTCATCCAAACGCGAATAACGTTTTTCAATTTTATTATTCTGCACCGCGATGGCCAGAGCTTTCTTTGTACCGACCAAGACGACCATCTTCTTTGCTCGCGTAATGGCAGTGTAGAACAGATTTCTTTGCAACAACAAAAAATGTTGGGTAGTTACCGGTAGAACCACCACCGGATATTCACTCCCTTGGCTTTTATGAACAGAAATGGCATAAGCCAGAACCAACTCATCCAATTCCTCATAATCATAAGTAACCAGATGTTCCTCTTGTTCTTCGGTAAAAGCCACGGTTACCAGTTGTTCTTCGGGATCAATCTTCACAATTCTCCCCATATCCCCATTAAAAATCATCTTTTGATAATTATTCCTGATCTGCATCACTTTATCGCCTTGCCGGAAAATCCTTTCTCCAAAATAAAGCTCCGGTTTGGAGCTGGACTCGGCATTCAACACCTTTTGCAGAAGGGTATTAAGGTTTTCCACCCCGGTTATGGTCTTCCGCATCGGAGAAAGAATTTGGATCTCCGCCAGCGGATCACATTGCAAATAACGCGGAAGTCTTACCGTCACTAGCCTAATGATCTCCTCCACGATCTTCGTTGGCTCTGCGGCGTTAAGAAAATAAAAATCATTAGCCCCTTTTAACTCGGGCATGACCCCTTTATTAATCCGGTGGGCATTAGTTACAATCTTACTCTCGGCCTGCTGACGAAAGACAGTCTTTAAGCGGACCAGAGGAACCACTCCCGCCGTAATCAGATCCCGCAGCACTGAACCGGGGCCAACCGATGGCAATTGGTCCTGATCCCCCACCAAGATTAATCTCGTCCCCGGAGTAATGGCCTTTAATAACTGGTAAAAAAGGGGTAGATCGAGCATCGAAACTTCATCAACGATCACCACATCCGCCTCTAGCGGACGCTCTTCATTCCGTCCGTAATGTAAACCCGTACCCGAAGTATAGCCAAACTCCAATAGACGATGGAGCGTCTTGGCCTCTTCTCCGGTAGTTTCACTTAGTCTTTTAGCCGCCCGTCCAGTCGGCGCGGCCAACAGTACTTTTTCCTCTTTTAATCGGAACAAGCGGATTAAACTACAAACGGTTGTTGTTTTTCCGGTTCCCGGCCCGCCGGTAATGATCAAAACGCCTTCCTGGAGCGACTTTTTTACCGCTAAACGCTGCTCAAAAGTGAGCGCGGTAAGGTTCAGCTCTTTTTGCTCAGCAGGCGTCAGTTTTTTCTCCAGCCCCGCTCCCAACAGAGAAGCCAGTTTTTCAGCGGCCCTGCGTTCACACCAGTAAAAAAACGCCAGATAAAGCAGGCCATCTTCTTGATAGATTTCTTTTTCTCCAGCCAACCCGGTGATCCCTTTCGCTACTGCTTCCTCCGAAACATCCAATTCCCCACTGACTTCTTTAGTAAACTCCTCCTGAGGAGCAAAGACATGCCCTTCCTCAGCATATTTGCGTAAGAAATAAAGGATGGCTGCTCGAATCCGTTCGGGAGAGGCGGGGTCTTTCCTCCCTAAAAGCCCGGCAATTCGGTCCGCGGTCTTAAAACCAACTCCGAACAAGTCATCAGCCAGGCGATAAGGATTGTCCCGTATTATTTCCGCTGCTTTTTCTCCGTAATGATGATATATTTTGGTCGCTAAGACCGGAGTGATGCCTACTCCGCGGAGAAAGATCATTACGCGGCGGATCTCTTTCTGTTCAGTTAGCGCCTTGGTGATTTTATCGGCTTTTTGCGCTCCAATCCCCTCAATTTCTAGGAGCCGCTCCGGGTTCTCCTCAATGATGTTAAGCGCTGAGAGCCCAAAGGCCTTAACTATTTTTCCGGCTGTAACCGGTCCAATACCTTTAATCAGGCCTGAACCAAGGTAGCGTTCAATCCCTTCGATCGTCACCGGGGGGATCACCTCAAAAGTATCGGCATTAAATTGTCGCCCATAGGTCGGATGGATGCTCCACTCTCCGCTCAGTCGCAAACTTTCTCCCACTCTCACGTTGGATAAATAGCCAACGATGGTCGTGTTTTCGGTCGCGGATTTAAAACGGGCCACCGTATAACCATTCTCTTCATTTTGGTAGGTAATTCGTTCAATAATTCCTTCAAGCTCCGCCATGCTCATTACCTCTTTCCCGCTGCAGACTTTGAATAATTTGAATGGCCAGGTAGCCCGTTAGCCACCCGGAAGGGATCGCCAGTAACAGCGCCCAGGGAAGAAAGGAAAAAACGCCGGCGCCGGGAAGAAGAAGATACAAGGTTAATAGCTGTCCGCTATTATGCGCAACCGCCCCGGCAATACTTAGACCAATCAGACTAAAAAGCTTTGGTGCTTTCTTTCGTAAGATACTCATTACTAAAAGAGCGGCAATACTCCCCCCCACACTTAAAGCAAAGGAAACTGAGAATAAAGTCCCAGTCAGCAGCGAAGCCAGAAAAATTCTCCCCCCGGTTACTAACCACACCATTTGATTTTTCTCTGTCAGTAAAACAACCAGCGTCACCAGATTAGCTAAACCAATCTTCGCCCCGGGGATGGGGAGCACTAAACCAAGGGGAATAAGATAGGTCTCGAGGAGGCTGAGGGTAACCCCCAGGGCGATATAGAGCCCAGTTTTGGTTATCATTCTGATCCGCTCTTGATTAGAAATTTTTCTTTTCTTGTTCAAAGGAACACCTCGTTGCTTGTTGCTTGTCGCTCGTCTTTAAAGCAAGCTCTTGGAGTTTCCCTCGTGCCTTATTGCTCATCTCTTAGATCATGGTTTACCTATAAAATTAACTATAATAGGCCAAGCTCTCTAACTCTAGAGTCACATCGGCGTGATGAACCCGTATTCCCTCGGGAATCGCTAGTTTTACCGGAGCAAAATTAAGAAAAGCTTTTACTCCGCTCTCTACACAACGATCGAACATTGCCTGGGCCGCTGTAGCGGGCACGGTTAGAATAATAATAGAAATTCTCAACTTTTCAATTATCCCTGGCAGATGCTGTACCGAATAGATTGGCACCCCGGCAACCTGTTGGCCAATTTTCCGTTCGTCACGATCAAAGGCGGCCACCATCCTTAATCCTTCATTAGGTAAAGCCTTTTTGCTTTGACTAACCCCATAGCGGATAAAGGCTTGACCTAGATTTCCCACTCCTACCAGACCAACATAAATCTCCTGGTGGAGGCTAAGGATGCGGCGCAATTCTGCTCGCAAGGTGACAGTACTATAGCCTACCCCTTGTTTACCAAATACGCCAAAAAAACTCAAGTCTTTACGAATTTGCCCTGAAGTAACCCCCGATCTTTCTCCTAATTCCTGCGAAGAAATAATCGGTGATAAGTCAGTGTCGATTTCATCAAGAACCCTTAGGTATAAGGGTAAACGGCGAATTACTACATCTGGAACCCTTCGTATCTTCACCGGATTCCCTCCTTTTAAAATTTAATCCTCAATTCGACGTTCTCTCGGAAGATCCCTTCTTTAAACAGAAAAGCCTTACCTTTTTATGGAATTAAATGTTCCGGTTTTTCTTGTCCTAAACAGATCTTCCTTTGAATATAGTTTTACAATAGTAGATTTGGTTACAGAACAACAGGGGGTCTGAATAGAGTGAACTCTCTGCCTAAAAAACCTATTTTACCCGAAAGGTTCTGGTTCCTGTTGGCCGTAGGACTAACCTTCTTTACTTTCCTTATTGGTGTTGGCATTTGTTTGATCGAACTAAGTCAAAACCATAGTTTGCCCTATCCGCTTCTTTATCTCAAACGTCTTTACCATCTCGATTCCCAGGTCGGTAGAAATTTTTTTTCCCGGGTAATACCAGGTTTTAAACGATACCGTATTGAAGATGACCCGGATTTTATTTTAGATACTAAAGGCGCCGATCTGCTTCTCCGTTTCTTGGTTAATATCCGTAACCCTTCTCCTCAGGAGATGTTTAAATCACAATTCCCTTTACTTGCTTTAATTGAAGAGCAGAAAAACTATGCTTTGACTCCTGTAAGCCTCCATCCCGTGGTAGAACAAAGAGCTCTACCGGAGACGAGAATAATTCCGCCTCCTAGAGAAAAACCTGAAAATCATCTGCTCCCGCAGAAACGATTGGATAAGACTAGGGTTTTAATCTATCATAGTCATACTTCCGAGTCTTACCTGCCCGTTAGTGGAAAAACCCATCTTCATAACGGACGAGGCGATGTCGTGCGGGTGGGTGAGTCTTTAGCCACAAAGCTGAGAGAGGTTTATAATATCCAGACTCTTCATTGCGAGACCATTCATGATCACTATCCCTTCCGCGACGCCTATAAACGCTCGGAGCAAACCGTTAAGCAACTCCTCACCGAAAACCCTGAAGTCGAAGTGGTTTTGGATATCCATCGGGATGCGACCCCAGGTTTAGACCATAAAGTTAAAATCAAAGGAAAAACCGCGGCTAAGCTCATTCTGGTCGTAGGTTCCGAGCGCATGGGCCTTCAACACCCCCACTGGGAGAAAAATTATAGTTTTGCTAAGTCCTTATTAGAAATCATGGATCGTCTTTATCCCAATCTGGCCCACGGGGTTATTCTCGCTGAAGCCCGGTATAACCAACACCTCCATCCGCAGTCGATTATCATCGAGTTTGGTGATGACAAATCGACCTGGGAGGAAGTAAGCTATTCGATTCAACTCTTCTCTGAAGTCCTCGCCTCTTACCTGAATCTCAATTCAACCGGCTACTCCATGTAATCTTTTTTATACCGCTTTTTTTATAATACGGGTCACTTTTAGTTGGTATTGTTCTGAATCTTTCACACGCTGATCGTAGAGGTTAATTCCTTTATAACTAAAGAAGATAAACAACAGTCCGCAGGCCATACCTCCTGCTTCTTGCCATCTTGGCAGCTGTAAAAGAGCCATTAGCTTTTCTCCAACTAAGTACCCGCAGAGAAAAAGTAGTAACGGCGCCGCATACAACAGAAGACTAGCCCTTAAAAAAGAAGAGCTACCCAGCCCAATCTCTACTCTATCTCCCACCTGCAAATCCAGTTGATTAGGGATTACTACCTCCTGCTCTCCTTGACCCATTATTGAACAAGCCCCACAATTATTACATGCCGAATGGCGAAGGTAACGCAACCGTGCTTGATCCCCTTCCAGCCCAATCACCACAGCTTCTTTCTCCATTACAACCCCCCCTTTTTATTTGAGAAAATTGCATAATCCAAAAATACCATATCAACAACATAAAATACGTTTCCATGGCTTGGGCAATTTAAGAAAGCGAGGATTAAGCCTCGCCATCAAATAAGTAAACGTCCTTTTTTCATAAAAGTTTCCTGCTTGATAAGATCTATCGTAAATGAACTATGCTCTACAATCCCCTTTAAAAATAAGCTTCCATAGTTCTCCAAAAAACAAAGGGGCAAGCACTAAACTCATAACCATCATCCATTCACTAACAGATAAGCTTTGTACGCGGAAGATCCGCATCAGAAATGGGATGAAAAAAACTAAAAGTTGTAAAGACGCTGACACAACTATGCCAAGGAGCAAATATTTATTCTTTAAAAACCCTCGTCGCCATAAAGATTGGGTTAATGAACGATAGTTAAAGGCGTGAACCAGTTGACTTATTCCCAAAGTAGCAAAAGCCATGGTTTCCCCCTTGGCCACTGATTGCCGCAGTCCTAATCTAAAAGCAAGGAGGGTAATACAGGCGATAAAAGCGCCAAAAGCCGCAATCGAAAGCTTAACTTTAGGGCCGAAGATCCCTTGCTCCGGGTTGAGGGGGGGTCTTTTCATGATATCCCCTTCCGGAGGATCGACCCCTAATGATAAAGCCGGAAGCGTATCGGTAACCAGGTTAATCCAGAGAATTTGAATGGGATATAAAGGAATGGGCCACCCTAAGAGAATAGCTGTAAAGATGGTTAGGAGTTCCCCTACATTACAGGAGAGGAGAAAATAAACCGCCTTTTTAATATTCTCAAAGATTACCCGTCCTTCCTGAACAGCATGGACAATGGTAACAAAGTTATCATCGGCCAATACCATCTCGGCCGCCTCTTTAGCCACATCTGTTCCGGTCCGTCCCATCGCCGCCCCGATATCAGCCCTTTTTAACGCCGGAGCGTCATTCACCCCATCCCCGGTCATCGCTACTACTTCTCCGTTAGCTTTTAACGCCTCAATAATCTTTACTTTATGTTCCGGAGAAACGCGGGCGTAGACTCTAATTTGACCGACCTTCTTTTCCAGTTCTTCCCGGCTGATGACATCAAGTTCTTCACCCGTTAAAATCTGATCCTCATTAGCTAATAATCCTAATTTTCCCGCAATTGCCCTAGCGGTATCACGGTGATCACCGGTGATCATTTTGACTTCGATTCCGGCTTGATGGCATACCTTAATCGCAGCCTTAGCCTCCGGGCGCTCCGGATCGAGCATGCCCATAAAGCCGACAAAGGTTAACTCTTGTTCCCCTTCGTCAACTGAGGTAAAACCAGGGGCGGGATAAGGGCGCAAGGCAAACCCTAAAACCCTTAGGGCTTCTGCCGCCAGCTTTTTATTCCAGTCCAGAAATTCCTTTTTCTTCTCTGGCGTCAATTCGTGAGGGCTATCACTCCCTAACCACCATCGAGATTTTTCCAAAACCAAATCAGGCGCTCCTTTGGTCAACAGCCATAACTCTTCTTCTTCAGCCTTCTCAGTAATAATTGAAGATAGATTACCCCGATGAACGGTACTCATCCGCTTGCGGACAGAATCAAAAGGATACTCCTTGATTCGGGGGTAATCCTTCCGTAGGTTCTGACGATGGTATCCGGCTTTTTCAGCGACAATCAGCAGGGCGCCTTCGGTCGGATCTCCGATCATCTTTTCTTCTTCCTTATAGCTTAAGTCGGCATCATTGCATAAGACTCCGATTTTTAGGATTAAGGATAAAAGCGGCTCCTGCTTGATTTCTACCGGTGTTCCATTATTGAGAAACTTTCCCTCGTTGTTAAAACCTTGGCCAGTAACTTCATAACTATCTGTTCCCGTCAATACTCGCTGCACGGTCATGGCATTTTGGGTCAGGGTCCCAGTCTTGTCGGAACAAATCACCGTAGCTGAACCTAAAGTTTCTACCGCCGGAAGCCTCCTAATAATGGCCTTCTGTCTTGCCATTCGCTGAACCCCTAAAGCCAGAACAATAGTGACAATCGCTGGTAATCCTTCTGGAATTGCCGCCACGGCCAGACTAACCGAGACCAAAAACATTTCGTAAAAGCGGTTTCCGCGAAGAAGTCCGACGATAAAAATGAGGAGACAGATGCCAATCGCCAGTAAGCCCATTTGTTTTCCAAAGTCGGCCAACTTCTTCTGAAGCGGTGTTTTTTCCGGTTCTACCTCCTGAATCATCCCGGCAATCCGCCCGATCTCAGTCTCCATCCCCGTAGCAGTCACGAGCGCTCGCCCGCGACCAAAGGTGGCAATGGTGCTCATAAAGAGCATATTTCTCCGTTCGGCAAGCGGCGTTACCCCCATAGCGGTAAACTCCGGCGCCTTTTCTACGGGAACCGATTCCCCGGTTAAAGCCGATTCATTGATCTGCAAATTATCGGCTTCCAGTAATCTGGCATCAGCCGGGACCAGATCCCCCGCTTCCAATAAAATAAGATCTCCTGGAACCAGTTGACGCGCTGCTACTGATGTTGCCTCACCCTCCCGGAAGACCTTGGCTGTTGGAGCGGAAAGCGTTTTTAACGCCGCCAGCGATTTTTCCGCCTTAAACTCCTGGAAGACACCGAGAACCGCATTAATGACCACGACTAAAAAAATAACAAGCGCATCGCTGGCTTCACCCAAAAGCAAGGAGATGACTGCGGCAATGACTAACAGTAGGACCAGGAACTCCTTAAACTGGGACGCCAGTTTCTGCCAGATGGTCTGACCCGGTCTTTCTTTTAACTCGTTCCACCCAAAGCGCTCTCGCCTAGCAACCACCTCAGAAGAAGTCAAACCAGAAGAGGGATCTGTTTTTAAGGTTTCTATAGCCTGTGATCCGCTTAATCTATACCACTCCGGCATCAGGGCACCTCATTTATCTTATTTGCCTTCCCACCTTACTAGTATTCTGCGCCGACGCGGTCCATCAAATTCGCATACACAAACCCCTTGCCACGTCCCCAGGAGTAAACGCCCTTCCTGCACTGGGATTAACCCCATTAAGGAAGCCTGCAAATGGGCGGGAGAGTTTCCTTCTTGATATTTCATGCCAGATGCTGATCACCTCCTCTTATTCTGCTCACAAATCAAAAAAAGTGAGCTTTTTATTTTGCTTAACCCTCAAAAACCATAAATGAAATGAACTTTCGAACGTCAAAAAAATGAGCGAGCATACTGGCGGTTTGTTTTAATGATCACCAGCAACAGTTAAGTACTGAAGAAGGGGCCACAGCTCTTCGCCACAAGCTGCCGCGATCCTTAGTTCCTGTAAATAAATGCTCCCTTCGGTCTGGGCCAAACGTTCTAAAGCTTCTTGGTAGTCGACTGCGCTCTGCTCCAGATCGCTCGCTAAGATTTCGCCATTGACCAATTGAATTTTCGCTAGGGTTAACTGGCGCCGGGCTAATTCTATGTTTCTCCGTTCCAGTTGCAGCTTGCGGACTAAAGATTGATGATCGTTCACAAGTTCTTCGGCTAAATCCGCGGTTGCTCTTTCGGCTTGGACTAAATTCTGCTCGGCGCTCCTTAACTCTTCAGCAACTTTTTTTCTCTCACCTTCAGTCGTTAGCTCAGGATCTTGGAGCGCTTCTCTTTTGCGCTTCATTAAGGTATAGGTTGACTGAGCGGAATAAAATTTTGAACTTGTTGTTCTTAATTGGTGAAGGCTCGCAGGAAGATCATAAGTTCGCGGCTCTTTATTTAGAGACTGATATATTCTTAGAAAGACCTGGGACTTAGGTTCTAATTTAATCGCCCGGAAAAGCTCCTGTCGGGCCTGGTCGTATTCATCTTCGGCCTCCAACTTTTTTTCCTCCACGGCCAATAATAAATTTTTTTCTGTTAAGACTTCGTTTGTTGACTGTAATCCGGATGCAAGGCGAAGCTCTTTAATTTTTAATTTTTGCTCAGCGATCTCCAGCTTTTTCTTGGCGGTGGTTAGTTCCTGCTCAGCCCGGGAAAGAGCAAAATACCTTTGCACCGCCCGGATCATTTCCTGACCTCTCATCTCCTGCGCATACAGTCTTGCTGTCTGATACGCGATGGCTAAACTTTCAATGTCCATCGCGGCCCAGCCTTGCTTCCGGGCGCGAAGATACGCGGTCTCCGCTGCTTCTACCTCTTTTTCCGCCTTAATTACCACAGCAGAACAATTTATGCAAGTTTCAATATAGGGCTTAAGCGCAACCTCAAACTCTTGACTTTCTTCTCCCAACACCTGGGGACCGCTTAAGATGATTAATAATAAGAAAATCCGGGCTACCTTCTTCACGCTCATTCCTCTTCCTCCAGCTTTAGTTCAACAGGTTGAATTGTAAAAAGGGCGCTGGTCACGTCAAGCGGCCATCATAGCCAGTAGCGAATACCAAGCGCTCCATAAAGAATGCCAACCATTAATATAGTTATCCTTTGCCTTCTTCATCGCTAGTTTTGCTTTGTCGAGATCAACTAAGAGAACTTCCCCATCCTCAAATCTTCCTTGCATCCGGAGGTAATTCATCTCTGTCTGCTCCACCAGACTTTTTAATTGTTCCACCATCAAACGTTGAACTTTAAAATCCAATAATGCCGTTTTTAATGAAGTAATAAGCTGATCCTTCCCGCTTTCCACCGTCCGTTCCAATTGTTGCAGCCTTAACCGATCCGCTTCCACCAGTAAAGGAAGATCAGCGCCCAGTCTCCAAACTAAAGCGGCCGACAGGGCCGGATCCCAGGTGTCAATGGGCGATTCGGCCTTAAGCGCAAGCTGCGGTTTGAGCGTTTTAACCCATGCTTGATGTTGGCGATAGTAATCCAATCTTAATTGTGCCACTTTCATCGAGACATTATTATTTAACGCTTGTTCCAGAATATATTCTTCGGTTAAAATATCTCCTGGAAATTCGGGTAATTCTTTAAAAGCAGCTGTTAATAAATTAGTTCCCAATATTCGAGACAAGGCCATTCTAGTAGTGTATTCATTCTTTTCGACGATCGCCAGTTGGACTTTGGCCTCAAGCGCTCCACTTTTAGCCAACTGTAACTCTGCTTCCGAGACCAGACCCAGCTCATGTCGGCACTTCATTAGTTCTTCAGTCTTTTCCGCTAATTCCCCTTCTTCCTTGGTATAGTAGAGACTTTTAACAGCAGCAAGAGCCGAGATATATTGTTGACGCGCTTCCAGTTCGGTGTTGATGATTGCTTCTTCCAATTCCAATTGGGCAATCACATATTCTAATCTTTTTTCCGCTGAGGGATCCTCTGCTAATGGTTGGAGTTCAACCCAGAAACGATCAGGAATATTCTCTTGCACTGTATAAGAAGAGCCCATCCTTAAACGCGGTAATAAAGGGATCGTAAGAGTAAATGTTTCTTGGTGGTAATTGCCAACTGCATTCTGATGCTCGCTGGTTGTGCCCTCAAAAACAAGATCAGTAGTTCTCAACGGGATCGTTTGCTGCAACTCCAATCTTTTAAAAACTAAATCCTCCCGGGCTTTGAGTAAGGTTTCACTCTGCTGTAATGCTACTGTTACTACCCTTTCAATATCCCAAGCATCATGTTCGAAAGCGCCAAGGCCTATTGTCCCCGAGACCAGAAAAAAACAGAGTAAGAGAAGGAAGGAAACCCGTTTCATTAAAAATCCACCCTCTTTCCTTAACTTAATGTAGATCGAGTACCGCCCGGACTGAGCAACGACGCCATGCGCCGCT
>ENA-UOOR01002995-UOOR01002995.1-fermentation-metagenome-genome-assembly--contig:-NODE-2995-length-15792-cov-4.069899_pt1 | contig 15792 bp, 12 predicted proteins | sample MGYA00245780_ERZ724029 | MGnify/ENA primary metagenome ERZ724029 (study PRJEB28704, sample SAMN03018315) | fermentation metagenome | biome: anthropogenic terrestrial biome; feature: soil; material... | reverse complement strand
ATAATTATGTTCAACGAGCAATGAATGCGATCAATGAGAAACCACGCAAGCTGCTTCATTACTGCACTGCTCAAGAACTATTTTATAAAACATTGGCTTCATGACCTATTTGAATCAGTGTTGCACTTAATTTGATAATTCAGGAAAATAATTATACCTCGCAAAATGAAACTAAAATAATAACTTCTAATAAATACTTGATGAACAAAATTAAAAAAGGTGAAAAAGAATTCAAGAAAGGATTAGGTAAAGTAATGAATAAGATAAATGTTGTTCAAGGTGATATTACCAAAATGAAGGCAGACGCCATCGTTAATGCTGCAAATAATTCGTTGCTTGGCGGAGCTGGTGTTGACGGTGCGATTCATGCAGCCGCCGGTCCAAAATTATTAGATGAATGCCGTACACTACATGGTTGTAAAACAGGTGAAGCAAAAATCACTAAGGGTTATAACTTACCTGCAAAATATGTAATTCATACTGTCGGTCCTGTTTATTCGGGCACTAGAGATGATAATAAACTGCTTAAGTCTTGTTATATTAGCTGTCTTAATTTGGCTAAGAAAAAAGGCTTATATAGCATTATTTTTCCAGCAATTTCTACTGGTGCGTATGGCTTTCCGGCCAAGGCGGCAACCGAAATTGCATTTAATGCCGTAAATAATTGGTTGGATAAGAATACTAATTATCCAATGGAAGTAACGATGTGTGCCTATGATAGTAGTATGTATAACTTATTTAAAGAAGTAGCAGCAAAGTAAAAAAGAAGCGTGGCCTTATGAAAAGATCACGCTTTTTGTATAAATAGAGAAATTATATATAATTATTTATAAAAACAACTTTAATGGGAACATAATTAAAAAGATTCTTTATAAAGCCTATTTTAATAATTTTAATTATTATATTATTATTATTTTTAACAATATGGGGCTGGATGTGTTTAACAGATTCATATACAGATTATGGTTTAAGTAGGATAGTTATCAGTTCTTTAAATAATAAAAAAATTTAAAGAAATATTCTGGTGATAAAAAGACTTATAATCTTTTGAAAAAAGCTCATAATTATACAGTTAAAATAGATTCAGATAACCAGGGATCTAGAAACCTTTTTTATTATGCTGGCACAATCAATAAGGTTTCTTATGCCATGAGTTTTAAGGATTTACCTGATGGACGTGTTAAATTAGAAGAAGTTAGATTAACTAAAGATATGCCAGATTAAATGTTAAGAGAAGAATAAAAAGCGTGTTCTTATGAAAAGATCACGCTTTTTGTATAAATAATTCTATTTTTTATGGCGGTAAGATATTCCCCAAGCAAAGACCACTACTAAGATGAAGTTAATTAATAGGGTACAGCCAGTTGTCCAGAAAACTGTAGCATAGTTAGATAAACCTGAAATGGTTGATCCCATTAAAGCTCCTAGGACTGAGCCAACTGCCTGGAAAGATTGGTTATAGCTAAAAATCCGGCCAAAACTTTGTGGCGGCGTATTTAAAGTTAAAACTGTTTGGGCTGCTGGCAACATTCCTGCACTGGCAATCCCTAATAAGAAACGCAGTCCGGCTAAAACCCATGGTGACTTGGTTAATGCCATTGGGACAAATAAGACAGCTCCAATAATCAAACCTATTCTAAGGACATGTAATGGACCAACGTCGTCCATTTTATGACCAATCTTAGATGCAGCGACCAATGTACCAAGTCCTGGTGTAGCTGCAACAACTCCGGCTACAAAAGCCACATTTTTGCTGTTAGGTATCATGGATTTTACATATAATGAAACAATCGGATCGATGGACATGGTTGCCGATTGAACAAGCATAGTCGTGACAAACATGATGATAATCAATTTAAGGTTAGGCAAGTCATGCATAATCTCTTTCATTGGCTTCATCTTTGCACGAGAGATCGGAGTAAAGTCCTCGTGAACTAAAAAGGTTGTACCTAAGAATGTAAGTAACATTAAAAAGCCGGTGATAAAGAAGGGAATCCGGTATCCCCAAGCACCACCAAAGATATTACCGAAGAAACTGGAAAGTAGGCCACCTAGAAGTGGTCCGACTAAGTTGCCCGCAGTACCGGCGGTCATCATTTGACTCATGACCCAACCGCTGCGTTGGTGGGGCGTTTCACCTGCTATTAGCGCGGTTGCATTGTTGATGTAACCAGAAAAAGCCCCTTGGATAAACCGCATTACGATGATATAAATTGCATTTGGAGCAAAACCAGTTAAAGTAATAGTTAAAGCCATAACTCCTGATGCACGCATACACATGAGTTTACGGCCTTTTCTGTCGGCTAGGCTTCCCCAGTAAGGTGATACGATCGCCTGAGCGATAAAAGTCATTGCAAAGGCAAGCCCAGAATAAAGGTTAATTTGCAGCTTACTGTAATGACCCAAATCTGCAATGAATAGTGAAATGAAAGGCATCGTCATGGAATAACCCATACCTGTGATGAAACTGCCTAACCATAATGTATAAAATGCTTTATGCCATCCTGCTGGCAACCTGTACGATTTTGTCAATATCATCATCCTTTTGAATTAAAACATTATAATTTTTATTTTAGCACACACAGATTTACTAAAAATTTCTCAAGATTTACTAAAAAAGAATAAGTCGTGAAGAAAAATGATAGGATATTAATTTTGAAGGGAGATTTGCTCTATGGCTAAGGACTCGCATATATCACGGCGCGAATACCGTAAAAAATATCTTAATCGAAAAAAGGAGCCGGTAAAACCGACAATATCTGATTCAAATTATGAAAGAAATTCAGCTCCAATAGAAAACACGAGGACAAGGATTAATGGTCATGTTAGTCATCCACCTGTTAAAAAACTGAATATTTGGGAAATTTTTTCTGATCGGCCTTACGTTGCAGTTGCCATTATTGTTTTAGCTATCTTCTTTATAATGGCCCAATTATGGTGGCTGCTGGGTGCACTGGTTATTCTAGTTATTATTGGTATTTTTGTCATTGGGCATAGTCACCATCCAAACCGAGTACTTAGTCTTGAATTCAAGATGAAAGCTTCCAGAAAGTTGAGTATGCTGCGTGCTATTCAATTTGGTGGCTCAATCGTTATGTTTTTGGCAACTTACATGAAGCAAGTTGTAACGATTAATTTTCCGTCAACTGGCACTACTGATAGCCTCCAGGTCATTCAAGGAGCTTTATCAGGACGTGGTGGTGTTTATGGTCAACAGGGTTCTTATTTCTTAGGTTTGCTTAACACTTTGACTGGCGGCCAATTGTGGGGCTCATATCGGTATGCTACCAATAGTGCACAGATGATGAGCAGCAGTTCTGGTCGGATGATCATCATGTGGATTTTGCTTTTAATGATTGCCCCAGCATTTTGTGTCATTTCTCAGTTCTTTAGGGAACCATATTCAAGAAATTTTACTTTGCTTGCTTCAATTGTTTCTACTGTTAGCTTTATTTTGACTCCACATTTGATGCGTAAATGGATTGTTGGTTATGCGATGGAAAATCAGATAAGTCAGCAAGCAGCTAAACAAGCCGTAGTTGTTGGTAAGATGGCTTATATAGCGATAGCTTGTGCGATTATAGTATTAGTTGTTTCAATTTACCGGGTAATTAAACGAGATAATTTTAAGTAAAATAAAATACAGATTAGTAATTTACTAATCTGTATTTTTTAACGGGAAATTTAATTGTTTATTTATTTTTAATACCAGTGGTGAGCTAACCAAAACTTCTTGGCATTAACCCATGAACCATAACGGCCTTTAACGTAATTATCAGCGGTTTTTTCTTGGTTCTTCTTTGAATAGTTACCGTGTAAGTAACCGATATTTAATTGATATCTGCCGTAACAAACACCGTTTCTAGCAGTATAACTACCACCGGATTCATGCATTGCAATCCAGTGCTTAGCGGCTTTTTCACTCTTAGATAATTTAGATTTCTTAGCAGCTTGAACTGTTTGGACAGTAGAAGTGTTAGTTGTAAAACTTTGAACAACAATTGTAAAAGAAAATGCCAAAGCTAAGGCAGCAATTAATTTAACAAAAGTACATTTAACATTTTTCAATTTATTTCTTCTCCTGAGATAGCTCAGACACTATCTAAATCCCGTTACTTAATTATTTCTTATTGACTATTTTCTATGATACAAGCCAAATGTTACGGCTATGTTACAAAAACAACACGTGACTCTTACAATCAATATTTAAGTTCTTTCTTTAGTTAATTAATATTAATTTTGATAAGCTTTATAATAAGAGTAGCTAATATTTAGGAGGCAACAATATGTCAGTTAAACGTTTTTATGAAACTTTTCATCCCGAACATTATGATTTGTTTATCGATGTTAACCGGGCTAAAAAGATAATTAATGGTACTTCAACTATTACTGGTGAGGCACAATCAGCTACCATCTGCATTAATCAAAAATACATGGAGATTTCTTCTGTTCGTGCTGATGGTAAGGATGTACCTTTCACTGTTAGTGATAAAGATGAAGCAATTAAGATCGATTTAGGTAAAACTGGTAAAACTACAATTAAAATTGACTATAGCGCTCCGCTTACTGATTCAATGATGGGAATTTATCCTTCATATTACGAAGTTAACGGTGTTAAGAAGGAACTTATTGGTACTCAATTTGAAACGACCGCCGCTCGGCAGGCCTTTCCATGTGTTGATGAACCAGAAGCCAAAGCTACTTTTTCTCTAGCACTTAAGTTTGATGAGCATGATGGTGAGATTGCGATTGCCAACATGCCAGAAGTTAAAGTAGAGAATGGTATCCACTACTTTGAAAAATCTGTCCGTATGTCTAGTTATTTAGTCGCATTTGCCTTTGGTGAAATGCAATCTAAGATGACCAAAACTAATGACGGTGTCAAGATAGGGGTATTTGCTACTAAAGCACATAAACCCAAGGAATTGGACTTTGCTTTAGATATTGCTAAACGCGCAATTGAATTTTATGAAGACTTCTACCAAACCAAGTATCCGTTAGATCATTCTTGGCAACTTGCACTGCCAGACTTTTCTGCTGGTGCTATGGAAAACTGGGGATTGGTAACTTATCGTGAAGCCTATCTTCTGCTGGATCCAGACAATACCACTCTGGAAATGAAGAAGATGGTTGCTACGGTAATCACTCACGAACTATCACACCAATGGTTCGGAGATTTAGTAACTATGAATTGGTGGGACAACTTATGGCTGAACGAGAGTTTTGCCAATATGATGGAATACTTATCCGTTGATGCATTAGAGCCAAACTGGCATATTTGGGAAATGTTCCAAACTACTGAAGTCCCAGCTGCTTTAAACAGGGATGCTACTGATGGCGTTCAACCGGTTCACGTTCAGGTTAATGATCCAGCTGAAATTGACTCTTTATTTGACTCTGCCATTGTTTATGCCAAGGGTTCGAGATTATTGGTTATGGTTCGTTCCCTTCTTGGTGATGATGCACTTAGAAAGGGTCTAAAGTACTACTTTGATCACCATAAATATGGTAATGCCACTGGCGATGACTTATGGGATGCACTTTCTACGGCTACTGATTTAGATATTGGTAAAATCATGCACTCATGGTTAGAGCAACCTGGCTATCCGGTAGTTAATGCCGAAGTTGATGAGAATGGGCATTTAATTTTAAGTCAAAAACAATTCTTTATCGGTGAAGGTAAAGATGTAGGCAGAAAATGGGAAATTCCTTTGAATGCAAACTTTGAAGCACCTAAGATTATGTCTGAAAAGCAAGTTGATTTAGGCAGCTACAAAGATTTGCGGAATAAGGCTGGTCATCCACTTCGTCTGAATGTTGGTAACAATTCGCACTTTATCGTTAAATATGATGCAACCTTAATGAAGGATATTATGTCAGAATTGGATAAATTAAATCCAATTTCTAAGTTACAATTGCTTCAAGATTTAAGACTTTTGGCAGAGGGTAAGCAAATATCTTATGCAAAAATTGTCCCAATACTTACTGAATTTGCAGATTCTAAATCAAGTTTGGTAATCAATGCTTTATATTCAACTGCAAGCAAACTTCTCCAGTTTGTAACCCCAGGTTCTGAAGAAGAAAAGAATTTGAAGGCATTTTATAATAAATTATCTGAAAAGCAGGTTGCTCGCCTTGGTTGGAATCCGAAGCCAGATGAAAATGATGAAGATAAGCAAATTCGACCTTACGAATTAGGCGCAAGTCTTTATGCAGATAATAAGAATTCAATTAATGAAGCTCATAAACTATTCAATGAAAATAAAGATAATTTAGAGGCTATGAATGCTGCTATTCGTCCCTTTGTTTTAATTAATGAAGTCAAGAACTTTGGCGACAGTAGCCTAATTGATCAATTGATTAAAGAGTATCAAAGAACATCTGATCCATCTTATAAGAATGATATTACAGGTGCGGTAACCTTTACTAAGGATCCAGAAGAGATTAAAAAGATAGTTGCTGACTTTGAGAATGCCGATATTATTAAACCGCAAGACTTACGCGGTTGGTATGGTAATGTTTTGATAAATGCTCATGGTCAACAATTTGCTTGGGATTGGATTAGAAATGATTGGAGTTGGCTTGAAAAGACAGTCGGTGGTGACATGGAATTTGCTACTTACATTACTGTTACTTCAAATATTTTCCATACTCCAAAGAGATTACAAGAATTCAAAGCATTCTTCGAACCAAAAGTTAATACACCAGGTTTGACTCGTGAAATTAAAATGGATACCAAGGTCATTGAAACTAAGGTTGAATTGATTGGAAAAGAAAAAGCTGCTGTTAATAAGGCAGTTAAAGAGGCTTTGTAATTTACAAGTTATAAAGTGAATATTATTTATACTACTCAAAAAGCATTATCTGTTTAAAACACAGGTAATGCTTTTTACTTATTAGAAATTAAGTTTTATAAATAATTATACTTTTAACTCACAGGAGTAAATTCAATTGTTATTTTTTGATTAGTTGCTTGCGCTATTTCACTTAATAATTTTGTAGAGGTATTCATTGAACCATTTTCAATTCGTGCAATAGTTGATTGGGGTTTATGAACTAAATTAGCAAATTCTCTTTGGGTTAAGCCTAGTTTATCACGTAAATCACGTATCTTAACAGCTACTTCTAGATTAATATTATCTTGTTGAACCGCTTGTGCAAACTCTGGATCTTTACGGCTACGTTTAGCAGCGTATTCATCAATTTTACTCATGATAATTTTTCTCTCTTTATAATTGCATGATAATAAACAAACTATTAGAATGCAAAAAATATAAGTTTTATAAAGCAAATTATATATATGCGTATATACGATTTTTGACTAGTCCCAATTATTCGTTGTATAATTCTATATTGTGTTTACCTAAGTATAGGGGGATTTTTTAATTAATGAGTAAACGAAATATAGATACAGCTTTCTTTGGTCAACCTAAAGGCTTATCCACACTGTTCTTCACAGAAATGTGGGAACGCTTTAGTTATTACGGAATGCGTGCCATTCTTTTATTCTACATGTATTACGCAGTAACTAAAGGCGGATTGGGTATGAACCAAGTTACCGCTGCATCAGTTATGTCGATTTATGGCTCACTTGTCTATTTGTCGGATATTGTCGGCGGTTGGCTGTCTGATCGTCTGTGGGGATCCAGAAAAACAGTCTTTATCGGTGGTGTATTGATCATGATAGGGCATATTGTTCTGTCGCTTCCGATGGGCTTAGTTGCCTTATATGTTTCAATTGCCTTAATTGTTGCTGGTACTGGATTATTAAAACCCAACGTTTCTGATATGGTTGGTGGCCTTTATTCTGCTAACGATCGGCGCCGGGATGCCGGTTTCAGTATGTTTGTTTTTGGGATCAATCTAGGCTCTGCAATTGCACCGTGGGCTGTCCCATGGGCTGCTAACGGTTTTGGATTGCACCTCTTTGGTAATGAAATGAACTTTCATGCTGGCTTTTCGTTAGCTGCTATTGGTATGTTTTTTGGCTTAGTTCAGTATTATATTGGTGGGAAAAAATATCTTTCAGATGATAGCCTTATGCCGACTAATCCAATCAACCATAAAGGGTTGGTTAAAGTTGGTAAAAAGACAATTATTGGTTTAGTAGTAGTTGCCATTCTTTTAGGTATTTTAGCTATAATGGGACAATTAAATATTAATAATATTATTGGATTGATTACAATTGTTGCCATTCTCTTACCAATTTGCTGTTTCTGGACAATGCTTCGCAGTCCTAAAGTGACTAAGATTGAACATTCGCGTGTGCTTGCTTATATTCCTTTGTTTATTGCAGCTGCAATTTTCTGGGGAATTGAGGAATCTGGTTCAGTTGTTTTAGCATTATTTGCTCAAGATAGAACTATTTTACATATTGGCAGCTGGCACTTCGCTGCAGCTAATTTCCAAACATTAAATCCATTATTTATTATGATTTTAACTCCATTCTTTGTTCGACTATGGGAACACTGGAAGAGACAGCCAAGTGCACCCGGAAAATTTGCTTGGGGCCTTGTCTTTGCTGGCCTTTCTTATGTTTGGATGGCTATACCAGGGACTTTATATGGTACAAGCGGCCGTGTTAGTCCATTCTGGTTAGTAGGTTCATGGTTTATCGTAGAAATTGCTGAAATGCTAATTTCACCGATCGGTTTATCAGTTACGACTAAATTAGCACCGAATGCTTATCGTTCAGAGATGATGAGTATGTGGTTCTTGGCAGATGCTGCTGGTCAAGCTATAAACTCACAGATCGTTAAATATTACTCTGCTTCAACAGAAATACCATACTTCTTGGTTATTGGTGGCGTAAGTATCCTATTTGGGATCTTAATGTTCTTCCTGGTAAAGAGAATTAATGTATTAATGGACGGCGTTCACTAATATTAAAACAAATGAAAAATGCTCAAAATTCATATCTGAATTCTGGGCATTTTTTTGATACAAGGAGAAAAAATTATAGGTTATGCAGCAAGAGGGAAGCCACTAACTAAAAAATTTATTAGATATTTTTTCAGCTTTTTTAGAAAGAATAAACTGCTTTTAATGTTGTATTTAATGTTTCATGTTTATTCTTAAATTAAAAAAGGGGCTACCCTGAAACTCTTGCTTCAGATACTATTTTATTTGTATTAGTATCGAATTATTTTCTTCTGAGGAATAATTTTATGATTACTCTTAAAATAGCACCCTAATGATGGTATCACTTTAATACTGTTTTATTAAAATTTATTATTCACAACTGTTTTAGCTTTATAATAAATTAAGAAATTTCTGATGATAGTGATAACGTTAATTACAATTTTTCAGAAAGCATTTACTATTATAACTATATTTCACTTTACAATAATTTGATTAAAAAATAAGCACCTTGCTAATTTTTTAGATTTAACAAGGTGCTTATTTACGTAATTTTGAATAATTATAGGATTTCTTTTTAATTGTAGACGATGACTGCTTCATCCTTAATTACATTTTGCCATACCGGATGAATCTCGCTTGGTTGAATGTTTATACAGCCGTGAGAACCGCCTTTAAGATAGGCAGTCTTACTCCAGTCGGTTCTCCAGCTGGCATCATGCAAGCCACAACCACTTAAAGTAAATGGCATCCAGTATTTAACTTTGGAAGCATATTTGCTTCCATCGCTGTTGTATCCACGTAGTGTACTTGGTGATTCCTTATATTGAATGTACCAAACACCTTGTGGGGTACGGTCAACTTTGCTGCCAATCTTGGTACCAGTAACAACATCGTTTAAGTTAACAGCAACTTTGCCTTTTCTGACAACCCACAATTCCTGCTTCTTTAAGGAGATAACGACATAGTTATCACCAATGCCATGGTTCTTTTTACCGTAGCCATGGGCGTAAGTATTATAGCCTAAGCCATAGATATAATCGCCACCGTTGAGAGATTTAGTACCATTGATGTAAGCTTTCTCTATAGCTTGCTTAGCTTTTTTAACATAAATACCCCAGCCATAACTTTCATTTTTAACAGTAATTGTTTTTCCATTAATTTTTGTGCCAGATGGGACGGTAAAGTTATAACTTTGGTGTAAAGTAGAAACGGCTTTATTAATTTTATTTAATCTTGCCGTTAAATCGTTAGTATTATCAAATTTATATTTACCATCTTTATAACTGGCTTTATTAATTAAATCTTTCGCCTTAAGCGGATAAGTCTTCCCATCCAACTTATAATTTACAGTTGCTTGCTTAACCTTATTTAATTTGTTTTGGGCTTCAGACAATTTTTTGAATTTATAGTTGTAGTTCTGCTTGCTTGGTGTAGTTGTATGCTGCTTTTTAAAGTAACTTTGGACAGTTGGCTTATCTATTGTTTTGGTAGACTGATCACGTTCAGGCGTTACCTTGCCATTTTCTAGATAGACAACATTGTCGGCTTTTTTATTAATTTTTTGTGTTGCTTTGTCAACGGTTAAATTACCAACTTTTACCCCATAAATGGTAACGTTAGGATTAAAGTGAGTAGTGACAAAATGCCGTTCTTTACTTTGTGATTCGACATCATGGTTGTGAACAACCACGCCTAAAATGATTACTAAAATAACAACAATACCAGCTATAATTAAATAAAGATTATTGCGGTTAGTGTGTTTTCTTAAATCTTTTCTTGACTGCATGTATAATTACCTACTAAATAAATTTATTCTACGAATGCAAGTTTGCTACCTGACAGCTTATCATCTATTGTCATGTTAGTAAAGTAAGCGATTTTAACTTATTATTTTATTAACTAATTCTATTAAAAGAGGAAAAATAATGATGAATAATGATCCAATTGTTTTTCAATTGAATGCAGCTAAAGATAAACCGCAGTCTTATCGAAAAACTAAGAAGAAAAATAAAAATGTATGTCCTTTCTGTGATGTAGAGACTTTAACGGATATATATAAACGCCAAGGTGATATGATTTGGCTACATAATAAATATCCAACTTTACGGGATACTATACAAACGGTTCTGATTGAATCACATGATCATAATGGAGATATTTCTACCTATACTAGAGAACACAACCGAAAATTAATGAAATTTGCGTTGAGTTGTTTTGAAACAATGAATGATAGTAATGATTACAGATCAGTTCTTTGGTATAAAAATTTTGGCCCGCATTCTGGAGGTTCGTTATCCCATCCTCACATGCAAATTGTTGGTTTTAAGCATGAAAATGGGTATAAGTATATCCAGCCAGATAATTTTGAAGGCGAATCGCTTTTTAAAAGCAAAAATGTAGAGGTGAATATCGCTAAACATCCGGTTCAGGGTTATACGGAATTAAACATTAATTTATTAAATAAAAATGATTTAAATCTTTGGGCGGATTGGATTCAGAGCGGGTCTAAATACATGCTTAACATAATGTATGACGGCCGTTGTGATTCCTATAATTTATTCTTTTATCCACGTAAAGATGGTGGTATTTGTGCTAAGTTTATTACTCGTTTCGAAGCTCCACCATATTTTGTGGGTTATAAATTATCCCAAGTGAATGATGGTATAGCTTTAGACAAGGAAGCTCGTCGTTTTAGAAAATTTTTTGATAACGGATCAAAGTTAGAATAATAAAAGGCATTTCAAATTGAAATGCCTTTTTAGTTGCTTATGTTTTGGTTAAATAAAATGGTGACATTTATCATCTTACAATTTTAGAAATGATATGAGCATAATATAGTTGTCATGGCAAAGAAAGCGCTTTAAAATTTGTATTTTTTACTAAATTCTATTGGGAGAAATTATGGCAAGTGTAAATAAACATGTTAATTATAAATTGATTACTTCAATTGCTGCTGCGACATTATTAGGATTAATTGAATTACAAAGTCAAACGGTAAAAGCAGAGGTAAATGATACATCCCTTATAATACAACAACGGGTTAACCAAGATGATAATAATGATCCGTTGTTTAACGGTGCTGATGTTTCAAATGGGTATACTGATAAAGGCTATACCTATGTAGAACCAACTTTAACATCCCCAGAGCGTCAAGACTCATATCATTTAACGACTAATCAAGGTTGGTCGAATGATTTGCAAACTATTAACTATAATCAAAAAGATAATAATTATAATTTATATTATCTTCATACAGAGGGTGGAGCTAATGGCAATGCAACCGGTGGTCAAAACTGGCAGCGTGTAACGACCAAAGACTTTACTCATTTTAGCAAACCCAATACTGCTATTCAGGATAAAGGAAATATTAAAGATGCTTGGGGTAGTGCCTGGACAGGATCAATTATTACTAATAAAGGTAATATTACCGGTGTACCTAAAGGTGCACAAGTAGCTTATTTTTCAGGGTTAAGTATTAAGGATAAACAACAGAATATTTGGGCAGCCTGGTCGGATAATGATGGTCAAAGTTTTGATCATATCCTTTATAATGGCTTTCCAGTAATTGATCATTATTGGGATTGGACTTCTAAAAATAAATCTGATGAAAGAGATCCTTCGGTTTTTTATTGGCATAATAAACTAATTATGTATGCGGCTGAAGGTAATGATTTAGGTGTTTATCAATCCGCAGATGGTCTCCATTGGTCAAAAGCTAATCCTGAAAATGAAAGTAAGGTTTATAACGATCAGTATTTTAAAGGGCTAAAGTTTGAAGCACCTGTAGAATGTCCTGTTGTTCGAAGCATGAAAATTGCAAATGGAACTGTAAAACAAGTTTTATTCTTTGGTGCTAAATCGCCGCAAGATGGTCAAACTACTGGTACCTATTATATAGTTGGTCATTTAGATAACAATGGGATCTTTTTCCCAGAAAACGATGTTAAGAGGTTAGATCAGGGGACAGATTATTACGGTGCCAATTTTAGTGGTAGCGATGACCTGTCAAAAGCAGATGATTCGCTGATTAGCATGGCTTGGGTAGGAAATTGGAATTATATTAATTCTGGTATAAAAACTAATCAAGAAGATATGCCCGTAACTTCCAAGAGATTGGGTGCTTATACTTTAGCAAGGAAATTAGTTCTAAATAATGATAATACTATTTCAAGTACACCGATTACTACTAATCTTGAAGAAAAAAGTGGTAATGAAGTTAATGGCAATGTTAGTTCTAAACGAGTTGATGAAAATGGTAATCACGAGTTAGTTAATTTGAAAAAGCAACCGGCTAATAGTAAATATGTTCTCCATTTCTCTACAAAAAATAATGAGAATTATAATGGTGCTGTTCAGATAAAATTTACTCAAGGCAAAGATAATAATTCAATTATTTTTAATCCGGCTAATGGACAATATCGTGTTTATGGAAATAGCAGTGAATTAACAGGTGCAGCTGCAGATTATTATAAAAATGGATTATATAGCGGGTTAGGTTATCGTAATGATTCTGGATTGAAAGATAAACAAGATTTTACTTTAACCATTTATACTGATAAGGATTCAATTGAATTATTTTTTCCAAATGGGGAAACTTATACAATGGCCCGTTTTTGTGTAAATAATATTCAAGATGTATCTATTTTAAGTCAGGATCCGAATAAGAATAATAAATTTAATATTAGTTTTAATCAGGTAGGACCTGATTTAGTTGGATATGTGGCTAAACCTAATGATTCAAAGGCAAGTTCTGGAAATACTGATAACAATAATATTGACTTTAACAGTAATAATATTGTTACACCTGATAATTATGTAAAGCCAGAAAAGGAACCGAATAATATGGCTGAGATTAAAGGAACTGCTAGTAATAGTCAGTTGATGCATAATGCATATATTTATGATCAAAATGGTAAGAAGATAAGTAATATCATTTTACAGGCTTATTCGATTTTGAAAACTTACGGTACTAAAATGATTAACGGTAAGAAGTATTTTGTTTTAAGCAATGATCATTATATTGCTGCGGGTAATATTTCTGGTAGCAAACGTAAACTTAGCCATAATGCTTATATTTATAATAAATGTGGTAAACGTAGTGGGAAGCGTGTATTAAAGAAAAATAAAAGAGTTAATACTTATGGTAGTGCTAAAAAAATTAATGGTAAGAAATATTATGCTATTGGCAAAAATAAATTTATAAAAAAAGCTAATTTTCAAATCAAATAATATTAAAAATTAAAAAAACATATAAAAAAATCTCCTAAAAATTATGATTCTAGGAGAATTTTTTTAATTGCTTATGCTTTGGTTAACTTGAGATTGGATATTAAATAGTTGGGTTTCTAAATTACCAGCTTTCAAGGCATTTTGAATCTTGTAATCTAATTCGTCTAATTTATCGTTATAATCCTTAAATTTAGGGGTAACTGCACCATTTTTGGTGATTACATCCAGCTTTTTAACTGCTAAATTACGATGGTCAATTAATTCCTTATCAAGAATGTTTTGTGTTTTCTTACTTTTGACCACGCTTGGAAGCACAGAACTTCCCATATTGGTCTTCATCAATTCTTGTTGTACATCTTTATCGGCACACAATAATTTCATAAATTGCCATGCTGCTCCTGGATTCTTAGCTTTACTAGAAATGGCAAAAAGTGTGGTAGGCATTGGGGTTGATTTAGCAGCTTTTATGCCAGGCATTTTAGTACATCCCCAGCGGAAATTATTATCCCTAGTGATGTAGTAAGGGTATGAAGTATAAGTGCGGTATTGGGCTAATCCCAACGGCATGAAGGCGACTTTTCCTTCATCAAAAAGTTGCGAGGTAACGTTCCGTAAAGCTACATCATTTGTTAAATTTTCGGTTAATGAAAAGGCCATCGTGTGCCTTACTAGAAGTTAATTGCAATTTATTATCATCTTTAGAAAATAATTGGTTCCCGTATGCTAGTTGCGCATCTTGCCAATTATAATTTGACGTTACACCGTAATACTTTTTGCCCGAATTACTATGAGAAACTTTATGACATGTTTGGTAAAATTTTTCCGGTGTCCAATTCTCATTTGGACTACGTAATTTTAGCTTGCTTAATAAGGTTTTGTTCATGACCATTAAAGTTGGATTAGCTTCATAGGGAAGGGCTAATTGTTTCTTTTTATATTGCCCGGCTTCTAACGCGCTATGATAAAACTCATTTGATGAAATCTTGTCTCTGCTCATCATTGGACCTACATTTTTAAATGCACCTTCACTGGCCAGTAAATTAAAATCATGGCTGGGTACGATTACCAAATCTGGCATCTGTTCCTCAATGATTTTTTCACTTAACCAATTGCGATAATCTTCGCGCCGAATCCCGCTTTCATACTTAATAATGGTGTGGGGATGCTCTTTCTTAAACTTCTTAATTGTATAATCAATCATGTGGTAGGGCTTGCCACTTGGGACATCCCAGCTACTGCCAGTGTAAATCCCGATTGTCAAAGTTCGTTCCCTTGTTTGGGTATGTTTAACCCAAAGACCAATTCCGACGGCAAGTAGGATGATAATGATAAAAAGGTAAGTTAGCTTTTTCTTCTTAGTCATCTTTATCACCAAAAGACTCGCTCGTTACGCCAGTTTGAACTGCCCAGATTGCTAATTGTGTTCTATCTCGTAACTGTAATTTATCCAAAATTTTTGAAATGTAGTTACGAACGGTTCCCTCTGATAAGAATAGCTTTGCTGCTATCTCTTTATTTGAAAGGCCAAACCCTACCTGTTGGATAACTTCTCATTCATGTTTTGAGAAATTTTTAGTATCCTTATCATTAACTTGAATAGCGTAATTAGATTGGGCCATTTTGGAAAACAACTTGAATACTTTTTCTGCAATATTGGGGTTGATCATGGCGCCGCCGTGCTCGACAGTATTAACGGCATTG
>ENA-UOOR01002992-UOOR01002992.1-fermentation-metagenome-genome-assembly--contig:-NODE-2992-length-15809-cov-2.755110_pt1 | contig 15809 bp, 15 predicted proteins | sample MGYA00245780_ERZ724029 | MGnify/ENA primary metagenome ERZ724029 (study PRJEB28704, sample SAMN03018315) | fermentation metagenome | biome: anthropogenic terrestrial biome; feature: soil; material... | reverse complement strand
CTCCCGCTTCATCTGAGGCATGTCCATCACATGGATGGGAACCTCCTCCTTCAGGATTTCCCAGGCCTTCTTCTTCCCGTCGCAGGTAGTCTCGCCCACGTACATGTCCGCGATGCGGAAGAAGGGGCAGGTTTTTCCGATCCGCGCGCCCACGGAGGCCTTGATCAGGGGGCACATGTTTTTTGGCAGAACGGTTTCCCCCGCCGGCACCCAGAACTGGGAGCCGCCGCACAGGCCGGTGGCGATGGCGTCCGCCGCGAACACCACCTCGTCCGGCACGAAAATGCAGAAGGTACCCAGCACCTTGCCGCCCTTTTTCTGGTGCTCGATCAGCTCCGCGGGCCGGACGCCGTGGATCTCGGACACCACAAAGTCATAAAACGCCATGCCCTCGGGGCGGTTTTCCTGGGAGAGATAGGTGTCGCCGAACGCCGCGGGAAGCACCTCGCACAGTTGGTCGTGCGTCTCCAAATCCATGCCCAAGCTCTTCCACATCTCACGATAATCTGCCATGACAATCCCCTCTTTTTCCTAAAATTACCCGGTTCTATGTGCAGCTTGCCCATAGCGCCGGGCGCCGTGGGGCCATTATATCATCAAAATTTTATAAACATCATTTTGTTTCGCAATGCAGGGCCTGTACTATTGAAATTATCAATAATAACGCGCTCGTTTTTTCTCATTTTTCAAACGAATCAATAAACTTGCGCTTTTGATGATAAACGCTATTGACGATTCGGTTTGAAATGGCCTATGATAAAGAAAAACACCGGCACGGAAAAGGCGCGGGCAGCCGCGCGGCGGCGACCGGGAAAGACGGCCCGAAGGCACAATTGCCCGGCCCTTTCCCCACAAAGGAGAACATGAACAGAAGACAACAAACAACCAAGCGAATCTGGGAAGTGGACTTTTTGCGCGGTGTGGCGCTGCTGGCCATGGTGTACTACCACATCGTCTATGACCTGCGGGAATTTTACAGCGTTCCCGTCAGTTATTCCGACGGTATGAATTTTTACATGGGGAGAGGGTCCGCCCTGCTGTTCATGCTGCTCGCGGGGCTTAGCTGCACTTTGACCGGCGGGAACGCAAAGCGGGGGCTGAAGGTACTGGGCCTGGGGCTTGTCATCACCGCCATCACTTTGCTTTACGTCCCCAGCCACGCCGTCACCTTCGGCATTCTGCATTTTTTGGGAACCAGTATGGTCCTGTATCCGCCGGTATCCCGGCTGGGCCCGGTCATTCTGGCGCTGCTTGGAACCGCAATTTTCTATCTGGGCGGCCTGACGGCCCAAGTCCAAGTGCCGGTGGGCTTTCTGTTCCCTCTGGGGCTGCGGGGCGAGGGCTTTATCTCCTCGGACTACTATCCCCTGCTCCCGTGGTTTGGCGTATTTTTGTGCGGAGCCGCTCTGGGAAAGCTGCTGTACGCGGAAAAGCGGAGCCTGCTGAAATCCCTCCCGCCCGACACGCTGGTGAACAAGATGGGCAGACACACGCTCCCGATTTATCTGATTCATCAGCCCGTCATTCTGCTGGTGCTCTTTCTGCTCTTGCGTCTGACAGGATGAGGGCCCGAACTCTCCGAGCGCGAAAAAATGCCCGGTACATTCGGACGCAAGCGCTGTGACTTCCTTCCGAACACTGATAAAAGCGGCTGAATTCTTCGATTCAGCCGCTTTTAATTGTGTGCTTTTTCCGCTACCGTCCGCTCATCCAAAAGTCGGACACATCCCCGCGGCCTACACCAAATCGGCTCAGGCCGCGGGTTGGGCCTCAGATGGTGGTCCAGCCGCCGTCGATGGCCAGATACTGGCCGGTGGTATAGCTGGATGCATCCGACGCGAAGTAGATGGCGGCTCCGTCCAGCTCCCCGGGCTTGCCGGGCCTGCCCATGGGACAATATGTCTGAACGGTCTTTTTGAACCCGTCCGTCATAATGACCGACTGGGTCATCTCGCTGGGGAAATAGGCGAGACCGATGGCGTTGACGGTGATGTTGTGCTGGGCCCATTCGTTGGCAAGGGCCTTTGTCAGCATCAAAACGCCTCCCTTGGAGGCACAGTAAGCCGAAAGCGGCAACCCTGTCATTGCCACCATGGAGTGAATGGAGCCAAGATTGACGATTTTCCCGTAATTCTGCTCGATCATCACCTTGCCCACCTCGCGGGCCACGTAGTACACCGCGTCCAGATTGATCCGGGTGGTGGAGAGCCACTCCTCGTCGGTCTGCGTGGCGGCGGGAATCCCCTTGCCCACGCCCGCGTTGTTCACCAGAATATCAATTCTGCCGAACGCTTTCTTCACCGTATCGACCAAGGCGGCGATCTGCTTTGAGTCCGTCACGTCGCAGGGAACGGCAAAGCAGCGCACGCCCATAGCCTCGATTTCCTGCTTTACCTGCTCTAGCCGGCCCGTCCGGCGGGCGGTAATGGCAATGTCCGCTCCCTGATTTGCCAGCGCCTTTGCGAATTAAACGCCAAGGCCCGAGGAAGCGCCGGTAACCAAGGCCACGCGGCCTTTCAGGTCAAAGTAGTTTGTCATAAGCAAAAAAACTTTTCTTCATTTATAGATTGGTGGCATTATAAAATACTCTGTACTCTTTTAAAAGATTTAATTTGAAAACTTTTATCAAAATCAGTCGAAAACTTTTTGAAAGCCCTGCTTCAGGAGCGTTTTCCGCGGAGTCACCGCTTGCCCGAAACATATTTCCACAGGGCATACCCCGACGGGGAAAGCGGCGTATCGGCCAGATAGCTCATGGTCAGGTACCACCGCAGGTCATTTTCCTCCATTTTCACAAAGGTAATTTCATCGATGCTGTTCATTCCGGCAATCGAAAAGTCCGCCAGCAGGGAAATCCCGTTGTTCTCCGGCTCCAGAAGGTAGTCGCCGATGGAGCTCAGCGCCGGAAGCTCCAGTACCTTTTTGGGCGACAGTCCGATTTCCTTCAGATGGTTCCAGATGACCGTATTGATAAAATACGTTTTCGGCGGGATGAGAAACAGCATTTCCGCCATTTGGGGAAAATCGGCCTTCGTTAAAAGCAAAGGACGCTCCCGGGTCCCCGCCCGCCCCCCGGCCAGACTGCTGTTCCGGTTGCACGCCAAAAACAGGCGTTCCTCCTGAATGATGAAGCTGATGAGCCGCGCATCCTTCGGCGCCTGCGTGTGAAAAAAGGCCACATCCACCTCGCCCCTGAACAGCTCCTCTTTGACAGACAGGCTGGTGCCGTCCCGGATTGTGAGCTGCTTTTCGGGGTTTGCATGCAGAAAACCCTGGATAATCTCGCGGAACAGCATGGGCGTGAGCTGTGTGGGGATGCCGATGGAAAGCGCCTTTTCCGCCGCCTTCTTGTGGGCCTGAAGCCGGTTTTCAAACCGCTTTCCCGCTTCCGTAACCTCCCGCACGTATTCCAGATACAGCTTCCCCTCCTCGGTCAGGCGAAGGGGCGTGCACGTCCTGTCCAGCAGCTTTACCCCCAGCCCCTCCTCAAGACGGTTCAAATACTGGGACAGGGACGGCTGGGAAACGTGAAGCTCCTGCGCCGCCTTTGAAATGTTCTGGATTTCGGCAATGGCAATAAAATAGGACATTCTCCTGGAATACATGCTCTCCCCCCTTTCGGCTTTATACACCAGATATAAGGTCTTTGTCACGCTACTATTATACCACAGTAGCGTGACAAAATGGAATGTCTTGCAAAAATATTGTCTAAATAATTTTTTCTTTGGGTCCGTATAATCCTGTTGGCACAAAGGGGCATGGAGATTGCTTACTCTCCATGCCCCTTTGTTATGCTGCTCATTCCAATTTTTCAGGCTTGCTTAATCCGCCGTTTCCAGCTCTCTTTTTTCAAAAAACAGCTTAAATGCGGAAATCAGCGTCATCAGGACCATGCCGATGGCACACCCAAGCGGAGAAACCCACGCCGGAGTGGTGCTGGTGGTGCTGGTCTGTCCCACAAGGCCAATGGTCATCTGCACCATCTGGAAGCTGAACGCCCCAAAGCACACCGCTTCAATCAGTCTCTGAATTTTCACCACGGTCCGGTAGGCACGGCTGCGGCGCTTTTTCTTCAGGGAGTCGTCCAGCAGCTCCAGCCGCATCAATCCCCCCTCGGCACACATCATGGCAGAGCCGATGAAATAGACGTAGATGCACAGCGTCCTCAAAAATTCATCGGACCAGCTCAAAGAGAGCCTGAAGCAGTACCGGAGTACCACGCTGACGGTCATAATGATAATGCCCGCAAGGCCCGCGAAGCCCAGAAATCCGTCGATGCCGCTTTTCAGTTTGCGCATTTCTTTCAAGTTAATCTACCCCTTTATCCTCGCCGCCGCTTTGGCGTTTCAGCGAATGGACGCCAGATAATCCTGCGTCGTCTTCAGAGCGGTGTCGTTCCCCAGACGGGTGGTAAACAGCTCGTACACAGGGCCCACCAGCGCGGCGAAGGACGCGCGGTCGGGCTCGTAGTTGATCTCCACGCCGTTGTCCTCCAGCAGCTTCAGGTTCACCTTTTCGCTGTCGGCGTTCAACTGGCGCTCCAGATCCCGGGACTCCTCGGAGGCCTTCTGCACGGCGGCCTGCTGATCGGCGCTCAGCTTGTCCCAACTGCTCTGGTTGATGAAGAAGGGCATGGCGGTGTAGGAGTGATACGTCATGGAGAGGTAATCCTGCACCTCGTACATCTTCTGAGAGGCGATGGAGGACAGTGCGTTCTCCTGCGCGTCAACGGTGCCCTGCTGCAAGGCGGTGAACACCTCGCCCATATCCAGTGCCATGGGGATGGCGCCGAAGGCCTCCCATGTGGCGGTCTGCGTCTCGGAAACCACGGTTCTGATCTTCAGGCCCTTCATATCCGCGGGGGTGTTAATGGGTGCGCGGCTGTTGGTCACGTGCCGCATGCCGGACTCCCAGTAGCACAAAAGCTTGATGCCCGTCCCGTCAAACATGTCCTTGAGCAAATCGCCGGGCGCATTGTCCAGCGCATCGTGAACCTCGTCATAGGTGTCGAACAGGAAGGGCAGCTCAAACACCTGAATGTCCGGCACAATGCCGGAGAAATAGGACGTTCCGGTGGACACGATGTCAATGGTCCCCTGCTTGCAGGCGTCCACGCAGGAGGCCACGGAGCCCAGCTCCGTGTTAAAGTAGCAGTCCACCGTCACCGTGCCGCCGGAGTATTCGGAGCACAGCTCCGCAAACTTCTTCAGCGCCTCGCCGGAGGGACTGTCCTCCGTCAGTCCGGCCACAATGGCCGTCAGGGTCACGGGCTTGTCCGAAGAGGCCGTCTCCCCGCCGGCGCCGCCTCCGGAGGAATTTCCGCCGCTCTGAGAGCCGCAGCCGCTGAGAATCATGGTCATCGCAAGGAACAAAGCTGCAAGTTTTTTCATGTCTGTTTCTTCCTTTCCTTATTTTAATAAAGTTGGCAGGTATGTTACAATTCCGGGAATAAACATCACCAACAGCATTCCGATTACGGTCACGGTGATAAAGGGTATAATCTTTTTAATGACCATATGCACTGGCCGATTTCCAAGCTGCGCCCCCATGAAGAGGTTGAGGCCCATAGGCGGCGTAATCAGGCCGATGCAGGTCCCCGTCACCATCAGCCCGCCCAGATGCACCAGAGAGACGCCGTACTGCATGGCCACGGGCACCAGAATGGGCGTGAGAATCGTGACGATGGGAATAGAGTCGATGAAGCAGCCGGCAATGAGAATAATCACGGCGGCAGCCAGCAGGAACAGGTATTTGTTGTCCGTCATGTTCAGGAACATGGAGGCCGCCAGCTTCGCGATGTGCTCGCGGGTGATTACCCAGGAGAAGGCACCGGACGCGCCCACGATGAACATAATGCCCGCCGCGCTCTTGAGGGACTTGGACAGCGCCGCCATCAGCATCGGGAAATCCATTTCTTTGTAGATGAACAATCCCACGATAATGGAATAGAAGCAGGAGACGCCCGCCGCCTCGGTGGGCGTGAAAACGCCGGAGTAAATGCCACCCAGAATGATGGCGGGGGAAAGCAGCGCCCAGAAGGATTCCTTAAAGCCCAGAAGCACATTTTTAATGCGGAAGGACCCCTCGCCCTTGTAGCCGTGCTTGCGGCAGATCAGCACCGCCACAATGGCCACCAGAGCGGCCTGAAGCACACCGGGCCCCACGCCCGCCATCAGCATGGTGCTGACGGACTCGTTGGCAATGGTGGCGTAAATCACCATCACAATGCTGGGCGGAATCAGCGGCCCGAAAATGCCCGCCGTACCTTGCAGTGCACAGGCAAAATCCTTGTCATAGCCGGCCTTGATCATCTCGGGGACCATGATTCCTCCCACGGCGGCGCAGGCCGCCACGCCGGAGCCGGTCATGGCCGCGAAAAACACACTGGCCACCACCACCACCAGCGCAAGTCCCCCGGTGAAATGCCCCACCAGGGACTTGGAAAAAGAGATCACCCGCCGGGAAATCCCTCCGTACTCCATCAAAACGCCCGCCATGACGAAAAACGGAACCGCCAGCAGTGTAAAGGTGTTGACGCTGGCATAAATCTGCTGCGCCACGATAATTGGGGAAATGTTGGTAAACAGCAGAACATACAAAAACGCGGAGCCGCCCAGCGCAATCGCAATCGGCGCCCCTAAAAACAGCAGAATAAAAAAGCTTGCAAACAGCAATATCGTGCCCACGCGATTCCCTCCCAATCTCTTTATTACGCGAAGCAATCGCGTCAGTACAGCTTCGGAATCTCCACGCTCTTGTTAAAGGAGTATTCCGGAGAGGGAAACTCCCCGTTCAGCGTCTCCTCGTGAAAGCGGTTCAGTCCGGCCACCATCTCCTGGCGAATCCCGGCGAAATGCTTGACAAATTTGGGCTTAAAGCCGTTGTACATTCCCAGAAGATCCTGTGTCACCAGCACCTGACAGTCTACATAGGGGCCCGCGCCAATTCCCAGCAGCGGCACGGAAACCACCTCGCCCACGGCCTTGGATACCATGCTGGGCATGCACTCCAGAACGATGGCCACAACACCGGCCTCCTCCAGAGCCTTGGCGTCCCGAATCAGTTGGGCCGCACCCTCGGGCGTTCCGCCCTGCACCTTGAACCCGCCCACGGAGGTGGCGGTCTGGGGGGTCAGCCCGATGTGCCCCACCACGGAAATGCCCGCGTCCACAATGCGGCGAATGGTGGGGGCCACGGTTTCACCGCCCTCCAGCTTCACGCAGTCGCACATTGTTTCAAAATCCGGTTGGCGCTGGAAATCGCCTGCTCGGCGTTGATGTTGTACGAACCGAAGGGCATGTCCCCGATGACCATGGTATCCGGCGCGCCCAGCACCACCGGCTTGATGAATCCAATCATCTCATCCAGCGTAATGCCCACGGTGGTGCTGCGCCCCAGCATGACCATGGCGGCGGAGTCCCCCACCAGAATAATTTCCGTGTCGCTCTCGTTGACGATGGAGGCCGTTGTGTAGTCGTATGCCGTGACAAAGGTGTATTTCTTTCCCTCTTCCTTAAACTTTTTAAAATCGGGAATTTTCATCTTGACCTTTTCCATGTTTCTCTCCCCCTTACAGTTCGCCGAACCCTCGGATTCGCGATTGGTCTGCGGCGCCACAGAGTCCCGGTGCGCCTGGTAAAAGCCGCCGGTTATACCGATTTAGCTTGGTAATATAATATATGTAAAGGGGACACATTTGAAATACTATTTTTGTTCCGAATTATAACGTTTTAGTTATAATTCCACTTTTTCCGCCTTTTGCTGCGATTCCTTGCCCGCCTGCGCTTTTCGGCTTACCCGGCGGTGGAATACCGCCGCCGAGTAAGCCGTCAGATTTCCATTTTGAGAACCCGACGGCTGTTTAAAACCGAAGCCTTGTTTTGTTCAATTTCACCGCGCCGGACGCCAGAAGAAGGGCGGGCCGTCCTCTCCCATAAAAACAGCCGGTCCCTGCAAGCATCGGCGCTTGCAGGGACCGGTCGGAAGCATTTGATTACAGCTTGCAGAAAGCCACAGCCCTGCACCCGGAGGGAAGGCCCAAATCCTTGTCATAGGCGCCTAAGGTCCAGGTACGCTTTCCCAGCGTCTGCTCTGCCACGGCGGCAAAATGCAGCATCACGATTCCAAGATTGAGCTTCTGCTCGTTTTCATCCGTATAGGCGTCGTCCTTGGAAATCAGGACCACTTTGCCACCGTCCAGCACAAACCCGTAGGGCTGGCGGTTGAGGTAGCTGGGCGCAAGGCTGGCGGCGTAAAGCGCCTGCCAGAGGGGATGGTCCATATCGCCGATTTCCTCGTCGACCCCGGCTTTGTTGCCCCACTTGCCGGAAAACACCAGGCTTTCAATCCCAAGACGGGGGGCGTAAAACTCCCGCTTCACGGAGTCCACCTTGGAGATATTCTGAATGTTAAGGAAGACCCGCTTGGCGGCCTTTTTCTCAATGCCGAAGGCAGCCAGAGCCGCCACGCGCCTGTCGGATTCGATTCCCAGCGCTTTCTTAACCGCCTCCCCATCCTTAAAGGTAAGCCAGCAGGTACCAAGGCCCAGCTCCGTCATGTGCAAAATGAGGTCCTCTGCAATAAAGCCCGCGTTTTCCGCCATATACTCCGCCTCGTCGGACAAAATCGCAAAATAGTCGGCGTTTCCGATCATAAACTCGTTGTAGCCCGCCGCACCCTTCAGCTTTTCCCGGGAGCCGGCCCCGAACAGGCAAAGCTCCGTGCCGATAAAGGGAACCAGCCTTCCGCATTCGCCGTCGTAATACCGCTTTATCTCCGCCAGCATGGTGTCAGGGATCTTCGTATCCTGAAATTCCCGCACGGATTTGCGGTTTTGAATCATCGCGCTGTAATCCATAGTTTGATTCCTCCTGTCAAATTTTCGGCCTGCTCTTTCCGGACAATTTCAGGCGTATTTCCTTTCTCCAGTATTCACTGATTTTGGAAAAAAGTCAACCGTTAAAATCAATCAATCAGGAAAAACGCATATCCGAATCTCCACAGACCGAGAAATCGGGCGGCTCCGGACCACACACGGGCAAGAGTCAGCTTTTCCCGCCGCCGCCCTGTCCCCGATGATACCGGAACACCCAGAAAATTGCTCCGAAAATAATGATTCCGCCCAAAATGGAGCGGCCTTCCAGCGTTTCCCCAAAGGCCGCAAAGCTGAGAAGCGCCGTAAACACAACGCCGGAATACTGGTAAATGCTCACCTCGGACGCCGGGTCCATTTGATAGGCATACGTCAGGTAAATCTGCCCCGCAGCCGCAAAAAGACCGATCAGCAGCAGCAGCGCCAGCGTCCCCGGCGGGGGCACTTTAAAAGACGGGAGCATCTGGATTCCGGCGGCAGCGGTGCTGAAAGCGGAAAAGTGCAGAAAGAGAGGGCCGCCGGGGCGGCCCTTCCCTTTTGTGTCAATAGTCGCCGTTGTAGCTGGTGCCGTGGGGGGTGGTCCAGCTATAATCGCCCAGCAGCTCGGCCTTGGTGGGCTCGCCCTCGGCCACACGAAGCATCAGCTTATACAGCTCTCCTCCGCTCTCCCGCAGGGATTTTTCTCCATAGAGCATGGGCTTTGAGGAATAGTCGGTCATGTCGGAAAGCATCTCGGCGGTACGGGGGTTGCCGGTAATCTTGATAGTGGTCATGCAGGCGTTGCCGATGGGATTGCCCCGCCCGGTGGTGAACAAGCAGATGTGGCAGCCGCTCATGGCCAGCGTGGTGGTGGCATAGGCGTCGTTGGCGCCCCGGGCCTTATTGATGCCCCACATGCCGGGCTGGGGGGGCCGCTGGCCGCAGTCCAGAATGCCCAGCATCCGGCCGTGGCCCTTGGTCTTGAAGCTGCTCAAATTCTTTTCCGTCATGGTGGTCAGGCCCCCGGCCTTGTTGCCGGGCGTGGGGTTCACCTGAGAGAGGCCCTTGCCGCCTCTGCGGGCGCAGTCCTCGTTAAAGAAATCGCCAATTTCCATCAAGCGCATTCCCACCTCATAGGAGGCCGCGTCCGTGGGGTATCCGCCCCGCCCGCAGATTTCCACGCTGGTGTCGCCGATGGCGGTGTGAATATCGATGGCCTCCCCGGCGACGGGATTGGCGGACAGGCCGCTGGTCCAATCGGAGCCGCCGTTGTAGCCGCTGATGACAAGTCCGCTGAGAGGGCAGGGCTCCCGCTTGTCACCAACGAGGGCCGGGAATTTCTCAACTACGCGGAGGATATTATCGGGCGGAAGAGCTTTGTCGAAAATCTCTACGCCGCCCGGCACCGCGGCCGCAAGCAATATTTGCGCATCTCCTCCATGCGGGCCTATTTTCTCTCCACACCCATGATTCACATGCAGGACTATCTGACCCAGCCGGACTTTCCGCCCACCTATATCCGGCTGGAGAAGCGCTCGTTTTCAGATGTTCTGGAGGGGGAGGGGAACACGCTGGCCCACTACTATGTGACCCGTGAGAACCACACCACCTCCACCCTTTTGCAAAAGTTTCTGACGGAATTGACCACCATGTTCTAAGTTCCGGCAAGCAGCCCGGGCCGCCCACGGCGGACCTTTTCTGAAAGAGAACAGGGGCATCCGCAAAGCGGCGCGGCGAAAAATACGGGAAAAGAGCCATGCAGATGTGTCTGCATGGCTCTTTTGTGCTTCACTTCAGGGTCTGGGCGAACGCCCCGATTTTCTTATCCATGGTGGAGATGTGCTTGGTCAGCCAGTCCACCACCATTTGATTGGCGCCGAGAATGACCGACAGGTTCCCGCCGGAGGCGGCATAGTCGCTGCGCAGCTTGGCCAACTGACTGATAAATAGCTGGTGCGCCTGCTTCTGCGCGTCATATTCCGGGTAGCGGATACTGAGCATATAAGCTTCCTCATCCCGAAAATGCTGCTTGGTGTACGCGTCCAGGAATTCCAGAAGCTCGCCGATATATTCCTTTGTGCGGTGCTCCTGTCCGGCCTGAAACAACTTTTCCGCTTTTTCAAACCAGAGCTTGTGCTGATCGTCAATCTGACCCACGCCGACAGACAAATTTGGCGTCCATGGCATACCCATCGTCTCCTTTTATTCAGATGCGTTCATTATAGCCATCGGGCGACGTTTTTTCAAGTTTTTTTACCAAAAATTGCAGAAAGCAACATTTTTTGCGCTGTCTTCTTTACACGGAACATTCGGAGAAACGGGCGCAAGGCCCCCGCTCCGCAGTGCCGCCGGTCTGCCCCGGACGCACTTTCATGAAAGCGCTTTTCCATGACCGGGATCGTCCTTTGATGATCCCACCGCAAGGGGGGCAGCGGCCGTCTTGCCGAATACCCCAGATTCTTTTCACCCTCAGGGCTTGCTTTCCTCCCGCCGTCCCGCTTCCATCACCGAAGATATGTAAGCTCCACGGTTTCCCCGGCCTTTAGCCCGGAATCCGCGCTGTTTGTAACAAGCTGGGCCGAGGCGGTCAGCACCGGGCAGACCGGGCCGCCCCGCCCGCTGACGGGAATGGCCTCAAGGCCCTGTTCCGTTCGACGCAGCTCGAAGCGGCGCAGGATTTCCATTCCGGGCGTCGCCTCAAGCGGCTTTGCAAGCCTTGCCCGAACCGTTTTGCGCAAAGGCCGCTCAATGCCCAGAAACGTGGAAACCAGCTCTGATACACACCAGTCGAGAATGAAGTAGGCCGCGTGAGGCGGGCCGGAAACATTGATCAGCGGCTTCCCATCTATCATGGCGGCGGCCATGGGCCGCCCCGGCGCGGCGGCAACGGAATGAAACAGAAGCTTTCCAAGCTCTCCTGCCAGCGCGGCGTTAAAATCCTCTCCGCCCTTGGAGGAGCCTCCGCACAAAAGGATAATATCCGCGCGCTCCGCCGCCGCGCAAATCGCGGTGCGAAGAAGCGCCGGATTGTCGGAGGTGATGGGAAAAAGAAGCGGCTGCGCCCCCATCTCCGTCAGCATGGCCCACACCAGAACGCTGTTGGAGTCAATATTTTCTCCACGCCGGGGGGCACCAGCTCACTGCCGGTGGGAAGAAACGCCACCACGGGCTTTTTTACCACCGCAAGCTTCGTATGTCCGCCCACCGCAGCCGCCGCCAGATTGAAGGGCCGCAGGCAGGTCCCGGCCCTTAACAGCAAGTCTCCCCGCGCCACGGACTCTCCGGCGGGCCGCACACGCATTCCTGGCGAGACCTCTGTATCCGGCGCAAGCTTCACCCCGCCGCCCTTCAGAAACGTCACCGCCTCAACAGGGATGGCCGCGTCAAAGCGGTCGTCGAAATCATCCCCGGTGTCGGCCCTCACATAATCGCGGCCCAGCCGCCAATGCGTCGTATCCGGCACTCCCTGCTGAAACAGCGCTGAGTCCACGCCGATTCCGTCCATTGTCGAGGAACGGACAACCGGCAGACTATATCGGGAATACAAATCCTCCGCCAGCACGCAGTCAAGCGCAGCTTCAAGTGAAACCGTTTCATTTTTTTGTGCCGGGACCCGGCAGGAGATGATTACTTCCAAAGCCCTTTTTCTGGACAGCGCTTTTTGCTCCACGGAAATTCCCTCCATGTTCTCTTGCAGTCTGCTTTTGCAAAGCTATCGCAGCGCAGGAAAGTTCTCTCGCAGCACACGGGCCAGCCGCTCCGGCAGTGCGTCCCGGTTTTCCGCGTTCACGGTGATCAGCTCCACCTTCGGGTGCTCGCGGATTCGATTCACCCAACCGCCCGCCGATAGCTTAATGACGCCCAGAACAGGCGTTTTGCCCTCCAGCGCAGCCAGCACGGCGGCCTGAAACCGCCCAGCGCTTCGCTCCATATCTCCCAACTCGTCCATGATGAGCAGCGCCACCAGACGATCGCTGACGGAGGCGGCATCTGTCTCCGTCACCGTGCTCACGGCGGACACCTACGGAACCGTCCGTGCACAGTGCGCGCCGCTGGGCATTGCCGTGCAGACCTTCTCGCAGGCGGGGGCCGCCCTGTGCAAGAAATCCATTGTCCGGGGGATGAGCGGAGGGATTCTGTGCGTGGGCAACGGCTTTAATGATATTCAGATGTTTGACGCGGCGGCGCTGCGCGTTGCCGTTTTGGAGCGGGAGGGACTGTGCCCCGCCCTGCTGTCTCACGCCGACGTGCTGGTGGCCTCCCCTCTGGACGCGCTGGACCTGCTTCTCAAGCCCAACCGCCTGCGCGCCACGCTGCGCAGCTAGGACCCGTGTGTCGGCATACCGCCGCCTGATAAGGGATTGTTTCTCTTCGTTTTTATCCTTGCTTTCGAGCCTTGTCTCACGCAACGTTTTTTCTCCGCAAAGCGTTGTGCCCTCCGAAATACAAAAAAATTTTTTATATCTAACAAAAAGTATTGCATTTTAAAGGTCAACCTCCTATACTAATCAAAGGCCAATTTATTGGAATGTTACAAATAACTTTTGTTTCCCTTTTCGTATTTGCGGCATTCCGCCGGATTTTCCGGTTTGGCAAAAAAATAAAAGGAGCTTATTAGATGATGAAAATTTCGCGTTCGGAGGACGTCAGTGTAGAAAATGTCTACCGCCTGGACGGCCGGGTCCCCATCGGCAAAGCAATTCCCTTCGGTCTGCAGCATGTGCTTGCCATGTTTGTGGCAAATGTGACACCGCTTATTATTATCGCATCCGTCGCAGTGTACAATGGGCAGTCCTTTACCGCGGTAGAAACGGCGCGCCTGATTCAAAACTGCATGATTATCGCCGGTATCGGAACCATGGTGCAGCTCTATCCCATCGGCTTTCTTGGCTCCGGTCTGCCGGTTGTCATGGGTCTGAGCTTTACTTTCCTTGCCGCCTGTCTGTCGGCGGCCTCCAAGGACTACGGCATCATGGTCGGCTCCATTATCGTGGGCGGCTGCTTTGAGGGCGTTCTTGGCCTGACGGCGAAATACTGGCGCAAAATTATTACGCCGATTCTCTCCGCCTGCGTGGTGGTTTCCATCGGTCTGAGCATCCTGAGCGTGGGCGTTTCCTCCTTTGCCTCCTCCTCCGCTTACCCGCTGGGCTCCTGGCAGAACCTGCTTGTGGCCGTGATCACCCTTGCCTCCGCGTTCATCTTCCACACCACGCTCAAGGGAATCGCCAAGCAGCTTTACGTCCTGTTCGGTATGATGGTGGGCTACATCGTTTCTATTTTTTTCGGCATGGTGGATTTCGGCACAATGTCCTCCACCGTGCAGTCTCTCGGCGTGATTGCCGTTCCGCAATTGGTGGCGTTCAAGCCGCAGTTTGAAATCGGCTCCATCGTCTCCTTCTGTCTGGTATTCATCGTCTCCGCCGTGGAAACCATCGGCGACACCACCGCCACCTGCACCGGCGGCCTTGGCCGCGACATCACCGCCAAGGAGGTTTCCGGCTCTTTGTGTGTGGACGGATTTATTTCGGCGGTTTCCGGCGGCGTGTTTGGCTGTTCGCCCATTACCTCGTTCAGCCAGAATGTGGGACTTATCTCCATGACCCATGTGGTGAATCGCTTCTGCATTATGTTCGGCGCGCTGGCGATGATTCTCGGCGGCCTGTTTCCGCCCATCGGCGCGTTTTTCACCACGCTTCCGGATTGCGTGCTGGGCGGCTGCACCGTCATCATGTTCGGCTCCATCATGATGTCCGGCATCAAGATGATGCATGAGGCAGGCATGGACAACCGCAACACGCTGATCACCGCAACCTCCCTTTGCCTTGGCGTGGGCGTGACGCAGGTGGACGGCTTCTTTGCTTACATGCCAAGCATGATCGGCGAGATATTCGCAGATAACATGGTGGCGGGCGTGTTTGTTGTGGGGCTGATTCTGGAACTCTGCCTGCCCAAGGACCCCAAGCGCTACGAGAGCTAAGGATATCCGGGAAGATTATCATTTCCCCGTTCAGCGGCATGCTCGGACCCTCTCTGAATTTTCCGCTTCCGTACGGATAAGAGGGGCGTAGACATTGACCCCGCGCTTGCTTTCCCGACAAGCCGGATAAAGAAAAGGCGCCGAGAGCATTCTCGGCGCCTTTTTTTAAACTATGGCTGCGTATACTTCAAATACGCAGCACAGCCTGCGTCCCTGCCGTTTATTTTACGGCGCTTGGGCAAATCAGCTTCGCGTGGTCGGGCGCGATGGGCTCCACCGCTTGAAGCAGGCCCTCATAGCGGGCCTGCGTCGTCTTCACGGAGCCGTGTCCCAGCGCACGGCTAAGCGCCCCGATCTCTCCGCCGCCGCTCATCCACATCAGGGCAAAGGTATGGCGGAGCATATGAAAATTCACGGTCTGGGGCAGGCCGAAGCTTGAGAGCATGCTTTGAAAGCGATACTGATAGGTCCGCGGTCCCGGCGGCTGCTCGTCGGTTCCCGTAAGAAAGTACGCCGCCCCGTCTCCCCCCCCCCCCCCCCCTATGCGGCAGAGCTCCGATGAACCGGACGGCTCCGGTGGCCAGCGCCAGATCCCGGTATCCGCTGTCCCCCGGGTCATACGCAACGGTATCCTGCCGCCCGCCGGAGCCGTCCGGTTCATCGGAGCTCTGCCGCATAGTGACCCGCTGAAGGGTACGGCGCACTTGCAGCCGGTCCTCCTCCAGCAGAAAATCAGAATCCCTCAGCGTACAGATTTCGCTGAGCTTGATCCCCGTGTAAAGACAGAGCAGAAAGCCCGCATTGCTGCGGTCCAGATTCTCCGTCAGGTATTCGGTTAAGGCCGCAACCTGGCGGTCCGTCAGAGTATCCGTCTCCCGCTTGGGGTGCATGGATTTCACAAAAATCCGCCCGCCGTCGGATAAGTCCGGGTCCCAATTGACCAGCTTCAGCCCCGCGTTCAGCACCCGTGAGATGTCCGCG
>ENA-UOOR01002991-UOOR01002991.1-fermentation-metagenome-genome-assembly--contig:-NODE-2991-length-15814-cov-5.585951_pt1 | contig 15814 bp, 12 predicted proteins | sample MGYA00245780_ERZ724029 | MGnify/ENA primary metagenome ERZ724029 (study PRJEB28704, sample SAMN03018315) | fermentation metagenome | biome: anthropogenic terrestrial biome; feature: soil; material... | reverse complement strand
GCGAAGTAAATAATTCGTTGGAAGCCATCGGTTTTCGCCACCACACAGAGCAGGAAGAAAAACGCCTTTGGGAAAAGCACGAAGCATTGACCGAAAAATACAATACAGAAAAGGCAATACTGAACGACTTGTATGAAAAACAGGAAGTTGCCAAAAAAACAGCCAATAATTATCAAGACAATTATTTTCCTAAAATTCTATCATTGAGCCACAGACTCAACGAAATAATTCAAAAATACGTTCCAAAAACAACTCAAAGTATGCCCCAAGGTGCGTTTTTTGATATGGCAATATCATCAAACATTCATCGTATTTGCAACAATACCATTTTTGAAAATATTTCTGAAACAGACTTTTACACAGCAATTAACCTACTTGCATCCGACAAAATTTTACAATTGAAACAAGGCGAAAAAACACGAGCCTGCTTTCTCATTTACAAAATGTACGAAAGTATCAAATCCGACAAAAATGCAGAATGGCGGAAATCAATGCTTCAACAATTGGATATTGATGAAAATTACTATAAGTCAAAATATAAAGAACCTATTTCCGAAGTGCCGAGCCGGAAATCGGAACAATTTGCACGTGAAATAAAAGAGCTTTTCAGTTAAAACGGTTTCTCTAACCGAACCACCACTTTTATCACTCAAAATAATTTTATATCCGATTGATATTCAGTCGGATATTTTTATTTCTATTACATCCTTACCACTTTCTTCCGCCCTTACCTTTGCATCGTTCGAACATCAACTGCCGAAGTACAAGGCTATTGTAAAACTTGAACAATGAAAGGAAAAAAATAATGGACTTACAAAATTTAAAGCAAAAACCATTGTGGCAGATGACGGGCGAAGAATTTCTGTATCTGCAAGAAAACGGCATCGGGAAAACTACCCAACAAACCACATCCACCATCGCACACGACGGAACCGAAAAAAAGCACGTGTACGGCATTGCCGGAATCGCTAAGCTTTTCGGGTGCAGTATGCCCACGGCGCACCGCATCAAGAAAAGCGGAAAAATTGACCGTGCCATCACGCAAATTGGGCGAAAAATTATCGTGGATGCGGAGCTTGCACTTGAATTAGCGGGACGGAAAACAGGAGGACGAAAATAGCGATGGAAACACGAAACAACAAAATCGACCTGGATGCACTTTGGCAAAAGTCGCTCGTGCGTGTTACCGACGAGTTTACGCTTCCGCCTGTCATCCTGCAAGTGGACGACGCCATTATCGGCACGCTGGGCAATTTCAGCGCATCCACCGGAAAAGCCAAAGCCAAGAAAACGTTCAACGTGTCGGCAATCGTGGCATCGGCGTTAATCAATGGGCAAGTACTCGAATATCGGGCGTCATTGCCCGAAGGGAAACGAAAAATTCTCTATTTCGATACGGAACAAAGTCCGTTTCACTGCAAAAAAGTGTTGCAACGCATCCTCAAACTTGCCGGACTTCCGCTCGACCGTCAGCCCGAAAACCTGATTTTCAGCCATCTTCGGGAAATCGCCAATCTTGCCGTCAGATGCGAAATTATTCGAAAAGCCATTTACGGCATCGACGGTGTAGGCTTGGTAATCATTGATGGCATCCGAGATTTGATGTTAGACATCAACAACGCCACGCAAGCCTCCACGCTTATCGGCGACTTGATGCAGTGGACAAGCGAGCGAGAAATCCATATCCAAACCGTGTTGCACCTGAACAAAGGCGATGACAACAGTCGCGGACATATCGGCACGGAACTCAACAACAAAGCCGAAACCGTTCTACAAGTAACCAAAGATCCAACCGACGAAGATCGAAGCATTGTTTCGGCATCGTTCATCCGATCCAAACCGTTTGAGAAATTTGCTTTCCGCATATCTGACGAATCGGACAATATCAACATCCCGAAGTTAGACACCGATTATAAACCTGAAACGCTCACAAAACGCAACAGTTTCAGTTACACCGACCTTTCGGACGAAGAACACCGCCAAGCATTGGAACTCACCTTTGAAAATTCGGACGGATTGGGATACGGCGATATGATTAATGCTTTGCGAAAGAGTTATGCAACAATCGTGGGTACGACTTATGGCATTGGAAAAACCAAACAGTTGCTCACATTCTTGAAAAACAAACGGATGATTATCAAAAACGACAAAATTTATGTTTTCAATCCTAGATATTACTATTGAAAAAAATGGTTCGGAACGGAATGGGTGCTTATAGTGCGAACCCATACCGAACCGGTAATAAAATCAGTTCGGTTCGGTATCAGGCTATATATCCCTGTACCGTACTGAACCGATAAAAAGACTTTTTGCTGACGAAAAGAAAAAATAATCACAATAAAAACAAACTAATATGAATTCAGAACAAGCCAAACAAATCCGCATTGAAGATTATTTGTCCCGCATCGGGATAGCCCCAACCAAAGTACGTGGACACAATCTTTGGTATTTGTCGCCTTTCAGAAATGAAAGCGAGCCCTCTTTTAAGGTAAACCGTAGTATAAATCAATGGCACGACTTCGGAAGTGGTGACAAAGGTAACATCATTGATTTGGTGATGAAGCTGCACCAAACTGACAGCGTATCGGAAGCATTGCAAGCCATTGAACGAGCGGTTCCCCATCCACAAAACCGTTCTTTTTCTTTTCGTCAGCAAGAGATTTCCGATGAAATATTGAATATCAAAGTAAAACCGCTTCATCATCCGGCATTAATTCCACTGCTTAACGAACGAAAAATCTCGATCGAATTAGCACGCCAATACTGCAAAGAAATGCATTATACGCTGAATGGTAAAGCTTATTTTGCTATTGCTTTCCCCAACGATAACGGTGGATATGAAACCTTAAACCCATACTTTAAGGGTTGTATACCTCCCAAAGAGATTACCACGTTTAACCGCAAAACTGCAACGGTGCATCTTTTCGAGGGATTTATGGATTATCTCAGCTTGCTCACTTTGCAAGCCAAGCAAGCCGAAGTTTCCGCCGTCGTTCTCAATTCAGTTACCAACCTTGAGAAAGCAGTTCCCTTTCTCTCAAAACACAAATTAATCAACGCTTTTTTGGATAATGACAAAGGCGGAAAACAGGCATTGGAAAAACTGCAAAAATTGAATTTACCCGTTAGGGATATTTCAAAAAGATATGCTGAATATAAAGATGTGAACGACTATTTGTGTAGAAAAAAACTTCCCAAATTTCAAAAGAAACAAACAATTGAAACGGAAAAACCAAAGCCAAAAATTGGCAAACGTTTCAGACGTTAATTAGACGGAATGGACACAGGGCATTTCCATCGAAAGAAAATGCCGTAGCTTATTAGGGGATTTTCTTAACGCTTCGTTCCACATTCGCTAAAAATCCCCCAATAAGCCAAAGGGGAAAACCCCTCTGGACACCCCAAGTTCGCGCAAACTCACTTAATTTACAAACTCGTTTTTTATGGGCTACGCCGTATTACATTTAGAAAAAACAAGCGGAACCGACAGTGCAATGTCGGCACACATCGAACGCACCATCGCACCTAAAAATGCAGACCCGGAACGTACGTATCTTAATCGGGAACTGATAAAATTTCCCGAAGGTGTCAGTAATCGAACCCAGGCCATTCAGCATCGCTTAGAAAACGCCGGACTGCAACGCAAAATTAGCAAAAATCAAATTCGTGCTATCCGCATTCTGCTTACCGGAAGCAACGAAGATATGAAACGTATCGAAGCGGACGGAAAATTAGATGAATGGTGTAACGACAATTTGCGTTGGTTAGGTGAAACTTATGGCAAAGAAAATATTGTTTCAGCTGTTCTGCATTTGGATGAAAGCACACCACACATTCACGCCACATTAGTGCCCATAGTTACCACCGAAAGGCGAAAGAAGAAATCGGAAGAACAAGTTAAAAAGCAGTATTGCAAGAAAAATCCTAATGCTCCGCGACTTTCTGCCGATGATGTAATGACACGTAGCAAGCTCAAAAAGTATCAAGACACGTATGCTCTCACGATGTCTAAATTCGGGTTGCAACGAGGAATTGACGGCTCGGAAGCACGTCACATCAGCACTTCGCAGTATTACCGGGAGTTGTTTGCAAAAAATGAGAATTTGAAGGAAAATATTGACAATTTACTTGAAAAGCAGAAAAACACAGAAAAAGAACTCTCAAAAGTCAAATCCGAAGTCAGCAAAGAAAAATTCAAAAACGCCAAAGCCGAAATGGGTGCGAATTTGATGGATGGTGTAAACTCTCTTTTCGGTGGCTCAAAAGTAAAACAACAGCAAGCCGAAATTGAGGAACTGCAATCGGAAAATAATTCTTTGAAAGAGGAAAACCGTTCGCTCAAAACTGAATTGCAAACCGCCCAGAAAGAACACGAAAAGATAACGGATAAACTTCGTGCCGAGTTAAAGAAGATTTACAGTTTATTTCCCAAACTTCGGGAATTGCTTTCCATTGAACGGATGTGCCGGTTAGTTGGCTTTTCAGAAGACCTGACCAAAAGGATATTGACGGGCAATAAAGTTGGTTTTAAAGGTAGTCTGTATTCTGCCGAATACAAACGCAAGTTTTCTACCGAACATTCCTCGGCACAAATCGAGCCCGAACCCGGCAAGCCCAATAAACTACGTCTTGCTATTGACGGAGTGGATATTATTGAATGGTTTCGGATGAAATATAGGGAGTTTCAGAGGAGTATAGGGATTGATTGGGCGGAGAGAAACGTGGGGAGAGGGAGGAAGATGTGAGATTGTTGAAAAGTTTTTTGAGTAATATAATTTGTATTCAAATACTTTTCATATATTTGCCAAATATTGTCAAGACAAAATTACTCAATATGTTATTTGTAGAGAAAATTAAACAATTAAGGGAAAGCCATCAGTTGCCACAGCGACAATTGGCATCAATTTTGGAAATTGACACAGCTACTTATTGTAAAATTGAGCGTGGAGACCGAAAAGCAAAGCGGGAACAAGTAATAACAATTGCAAATGTTCTGCAAGCAAATGAAAAAGAACTACTCACACTTTGGCTTGCTGACCAAGTTTATTCCGTTCTAAAATATGAGCAGAATGTAAATGAAGTTTTAAATGTGGTGCAAGAAAATATAGAAGAATATGGAAAAAAACAAGATGTTAAATAAAGTGATACAAGGCGATTGTTTAGAGGTAATGCCCAATATTCCAGACAAATCAATTGATATGATTCTTTGTGACTTGCCTTATGGTACAACACAAAATAAGTGGGACTCAGTCATTGACCTGCCATCGCTATGGAAAGAGTACAGTCGTGTTATCAAAGATAATGGTGCAATTGTTTTGACTTCGCAAGGATTGTTTACAGCCAAACTAATTTTAAGTAAAGAGAATTGGTTTAAATATAAAATTGTGTGGATAAAGTCGAAATCAACTAATTTTCTCAATGCAAAGAAACAGCCTTTGAGAAAACACGAGGATATTTGTGTGTTTTATAAAAAACAACCAACATATCATCCTCAAATGACTGAGGGAGAAAGCTACGACAAAGGTATTCGTAAAGACCAATATACAGGCAGTTATGGGGATTTTAAACCTCGTCATGTTAAGAGTAATGGAAAACGATATCCGAATGATATTGTGTTTTTTGAAGAACAAGATATCGATGATTTTGTGTATTTCAAGACTGCTGAATCGGAAGGAAAAGTTTATCATCCTACACAAAAACCAATTGAATTAGGAAGATATCTTATTCGAACTTTCACAAATCCCGGAGATGTTGTGTTGGATAATGCTTGTGGTAGTGGAAGTTTTCTTGTTGCGGCAGCAATGGAAGGACGAAATTATATTGGAATTGAGAAAAATGAAAACGTCCTTTTGCACAAAGTAAAAGCGATTGATTATATTAAGGTCTGCAACGATAGAATTCTTGAAGCAGAAGAAAAACGGATTGCCGAAATGCAACAACCAATAATGAAAAGTCTTTTTGAAAATCAATCTTCAAAAGTAGCTTTTGCCAAATAGATATGAAAAAAGGCACAATAAAAAGAAACGAACGAGATTGGGCGGGTCAGCTAATAAGTTGGATTAAATTGGCTATTGAAAACCGAACTACAGTTTTTGAGGATGTAACTAATGATACGGGAGTAAAATTAGACTCAGGTAGAACTAAATTTCCAGATGTACTTCTGTTTACAGATAAAGTTTCCGGTATAATTTTTAATGGTTGGGAATTGAAATTTCCTGATACGCCAGTTGATGATAATGTAATGCTCGTAAATGCATTAGAAAAAGCTGAAAAATTAAAATCCAACTCTTTCGTCACTTGGAACGGTGCAGAAGCGGTTATTTGGAGAATTAATTCAGAAGATTACTCGTTACAATCATTGTCAAAAATAAAAGAGTACCCCAAAGAACGTTCAATTACAACACGAGACGACCTTGCTGATCCTGTGAAATTCGCTCAAAACGAGCCACTTTTAAAAAAACGAGCGGAAGATATTTTACACGATTTAGGAATGTTATTCACTTCCGGAGTGTTAAAACCCGCTATTAACATTACTGGTAATATCGTTTCCGCTGTTCGTAGTGCTTCAAATATCATTATTCCTCAATTCCAAAATGCAATCATCTCACTGAAGGGAAGTAATGTCTCTTTTCGTAAAGAGTTTAATCAATGGAAAATCTATGAAAGTTCCACTTTGACTATATTGGCATCATCTTCTCGTAGAGCCGAGACTATTATAGAAGAGCAAGTATTGGCAAAGTTTACATTCTATAACCTGATTGGCAAAACATTGTTTTATCTAACTCTATGTGAGAACCTTAGAGGAGAATTAGAAAATATAAACATCGACAGTTCAATCAAGATAAAATCGCAACTATACGCCTATTTTGATAAAGCAAAAGCAATTGATTATCAGGCTATTTTCAAACCTTATTTTACAGATGAATTAGAGTTTTCCGAAGTTACAAATCAAACCTTATTTGAGCTTATTCAAGTAATTACAGAGTTTGATTTCAGGATTTTGCCAACAAAGGTGATTGGAAATATTCTTGAAAACCTTGTGCCAAAAGAAGAAAAACAAAAATTTGGTCAGTATTTTACTCCTGAAACTTTGGCTAACTTATCTGCATTTCCAGCTGTTCAAACAAATCAAGATTATTTATTTGACCCAACTTCAGGAACAGGTACTTTTTTGAATTCTTTCTACAAAATTCTAAATTATCACGGTAACAACAACCATACAGAGCTATTGGAACATATTTGGGGTAACGACGTTTCACATTTTCCGGCAATTTTATCCGTGATAAATCTTTACAAGCAAAATGTAACGCAAACAAATAATTTTCCACGTATAACACGAGATGATTTCTTTAATCTAAATGTTGGAAACAAGGTGATTTTCCCCGATTCTCTGAATTATAAAAATAAGATTGAATTAGAAATTCCTCAATTTGATGCAATAGCAAGTAATTTCCCGTTTATTCAGCAAGAGGATATTCCCAATGATGCTTTGACAGCTTTTTTTAGAAAGGAATTTGAATTTGAGCAACAGGCCTTCTTGAAAGATAACTCTTTCAAAATCAATGAACGTTCGGACTATTTCACTTATTGTGTTTACAATTCAATCCGCTTTTTGAAAGATAGTGGTTTTTTAACAGCAATAACTTCAAATGCTTGGTTGGGAAAAGAGTATGGCTTTCAATTCAAAAAGTTTTTACTTGATAACTTTTACATTAAGTATGTTGTAAAAAGTAGTGCAGAACATTGGTTCTCAGATTCGCAGGTCAGCACTATTTTTGTTGTTTTGCAGAAAGTAAAGAATGATGAACCGACTAAATTCGTTACAATTGATTTCAAATTAGACGATTATTTTTCGCAAGAAAATATTGATGTCCAACTTTCTCAGATTGAAGATTTTTATTCTGAAATTGATAATTGCGAAAATCCCTGCAATTCCAAATGGGAAAAGGATACTACATTTAAAGATTTGTACAAATGTACTCGAACGCCTATTTCTGTTTGCATTGTGCCAAAAGAGAAGCTAATCCGTTCTGTGGAGAAAAGTGATAATTGGTCAAAATACTTTATTTCAGCAGATCTTTTTGATAGTTTCGATAATTCACTAACTCAACTATACCCCAGAGTAATAGATGTCTTTAGAGGAGAACGTACAGGATGGAACGATATGTTTGTCATTCCGGAAAGAAATGTGGCATCGTCTGGCATTGAAAGCCAGTACTTAATCCCATACGTCAAAAGTCCTTCTGAAATAGAGGGAATAAAGTTTTCAGGAGATTACGAATTTCAATTATTTGTATGTGCCGACAATATAGAAGAACTTCCAAATGGAGCAAAAAATTGGATTAGACGTTTCGAGTATGCGCAAAACACTAACGGCACTAAAACTATCCAGGAGGCTTGTTCAGGTCATCGACCTTATTGGTATTCACTCCGTCCTAAACAAGCAAGCATCATCACCGCCATTAATCCGTTTGAGCGTTTCTTCTTCACGTATTCAGAAGAGCCGTTCACAATCGACCAACGGTTGATAGCAATACGTGTAAACGATGATTACGAAGTAGAGTTAATCACAGCATTACTAAATTCTGCTATTACATTTTTAACAATAGAAATGCGTGGAACATCACGGAATTTAGGTGCGTTAGACCTCAATGCAAATTATTTGAAACAACTCCGTGTGTTAAATCCCGACTTACTTTCGGTAGAGCAAAAGAGTGCTATTCTTGAAGCATTTCAGCCACTCAAAAACAGAGAAATTGAAACAATATCCAAGGAAACACTAAAACAGGACAGAATTAATTTTGACAAAACAATTTTACGTAGCTTTGGAATTGATGAAAGTCTTTTAGAAAATTTTTATTCTCTGCTTGTTACGTCAGTAAATGATAGGGTAATGATGAAGGAGAGATGAAGAAAGTCAGTCAATAATCAAACAATAAAATGTAGTATGTGGACAGATAACACAACGGACAAAGATTTTCTAGGTTTCGATGTACATGCAAACCTGATAAAAGAACTCATAAAAGATGAGAAAATGCTACCTCTTACAATTGGTCTGTTTGGAGATTGGGGAAGTGGTAAATCAAGTATATTGGAAGTACTCAAGAAGGAAATAGAGAAAGAACCCAAAACAGCATGTCTCTACTTTAATGGGTGGGTTTTTGAAGGATATGATGATGCAAAAGCCGCTTTACTTGAAACGATATTAAAGGAATTTGAAGACGAAAAAAAGTTTGGTGCAGAAATAAAGGATGATATAAAAAAACTATTCAAATCTGTTAAGTGGATGCGAGTTATCGGATTTGGAATAAAGAACATTGCCTTACCTGCTGCTGCTTATATGACGGGAGGTCTAAGCCTTATTCCTCAACTGGCAAATGGCTTAAAAGATGCAGCAGAAACCCCTGATGAATTAGTAGCAAAAATAAAAGGACATGATACGGAAGGATTTCTAAAACAATTCGTGAAGGAATCCGAAGATACTGATAATTTTGATGTAGTACGTAAATTCCGAAATGATTTTGAGGAATTATTGAAAAAGTCTAAGATAGATAAACTTGTCATCATTATAGACGACCTCGATAGATGCCTTCCTGATAGAATTATTGATAACCTTGAAGCAATAAAATTATTTTTAAATGTAAAAAATACTGCATTTATAATAGGAGCAGACCCAAGAATTGTTAGACATGCAATTGAATACAGATATAAGGATAAAATTATTGACACAAATGCCGAGAACACAAATGACAGGATTGTGAATGACTATCTTGAAAAATTAATTCAAATACCCTACAGTCTGCCTAAACTATCCGATTCCGAAGTAGAAACATATATTACACTACTTTTTTGTGAAAATGACTTGGTATCAGCAGATGACTTTAATAAGGTGTTGGAAGCATTTAAGAAGTTCAGAGAGGAAGAAAGGTATTCTGTATTTGATTTTGCTAAGGTCAAAGATGCTGTAGGAGATGCAAGTAAAACAGAAAGATTGGAACAGAATGTTTCGCTAATTGCAAAGTTATCGCCTATTATTTCGGAAAGTTTATACGGAAACCCTCGGCAAATTAAACGTTTTCTAAATACGTTTATGCTAAGAAAGAAATTAGCTACAGTTGCTCATATAAAAGATTTCAGAGATGATATATTAGCCAAACTAATGATTTTGGAATACGCGGAACCAAAACTTTTTGAAATATTATACAATTGGCAAATATCCAATCAAGGTATTGCTACTCAATTAGAAAAACTGGAAGAAATTTGCTGTAAGAAAAGCGATGTACAATTAACTTTCACGGACGATTTAAAAGAATGGAACAAACCCAAAATTGTTAATTGGATGAGTAGTGAACCATTGCTTTCTAAAATTGACCTTCGGGACTATTATTGGATTTCAAGAGATAAATTGTCATCCATGCAAAGTAACCTATTAGTTCCGCCAGTGGTTAAATCATTGATGACAAAGTTAGAGCCAGATGGTATGGCAGAAAAATTAACGATTAAAATCCTTAATGAAGAACTAAAGGTTTTGAACGGAAATTATCAAAGTGCATTCTTCAGTCTGTTGAAACAACGAATAATTACAGAACCTGATAAAAACAGGTATTACGAACTATTTAATATCGCATTAAGAGCGGGATTTGACTGCAAATCTGTTTATGTTGAAGCTCTTACAAGTGCAGGAAGGAAATTACCACCTGCGGTAATTGAATCTTTAAAGGAGTTTACAGGAACTCATGCTGAATTCAACCAATTTGTAAAAATTAAACAAAAAGGAAAAATATAATGGGAACATCGAAATCTTATGAAGGGGCTAAAGGTCATCCCAATTGGTCACAGCTAAGCGGTAGTGTAACGAGAGCATGCGAAACAGGAACTATTTCCATTAATAGTTTAAGTAATGTTACTTCTAATTTTGCGAAGTTCTTAGGTGGCTCAAATTTTGGAGGGAGAGGAAAATCCAAAATCGGAGGTCGAGCGGGTATAAGAACAGCACAAAAATTAGGAGGCTTTTTAAGCGACGTAAAAACTAAAGGATTTAGGCCTGCTCTATCAGGTATTGGTTTTGATGTAACTGATAGCACTAAGCCAAATGAAGCTATAAATTATTTGTTGGAGTATTGTGCTGGCGTTGCATCCTCGTTAGATGAAACTGCTGCTAAAGCTGCCGAAAGACAATTGCTTGAAGAAATAGGTAGCGAAGCAAAAGATTTCGAAGAATTAGCGAAGAATTTTGAGGAAAAGATAGAAGAATATGGTATCGAGGAACTTTTGATAAAGTACTATGGTTATTATATTTATGAACATCTGTCTATTGATTTTTACGAGAAACTCATTGAAGAAAAAGGAAAAGCAGCAACCTCAAACTTTTACATTCAGCTAAAAAAATTCCTTGTTGAAAAGGTGAAAAATATTGCCCGAAAACGAGATGTTAGTAAGATTAGTTGGGCTGATAAAGAAGGTGATGAGCTGGTAAAAAATATTTTTGAAGATACACTTAAAGCATTTGAGAATTATGAAAGTTAACATTACTATACCAAAAGCTCGAAAAGGCAAGTTTTCGGAAATAAAACTTGGATATAAAAATGAAGAGAATGAAGACATTCAGGTTCTATTGAATGTTGATTTTCAGAATCTATATGAATTTACGAAGAAGAAAAACGGAATCGGATTTGATGTTTTTTTAATAGGCTGTTTTGTTTATGGAATTGATATTCTTCTGCCAAGAAAGAGTTTTTCAGTCAATGGATGGTCTCGTGAAATTGAAGTCGAATTTCCTGTTGAATCACTAGATTTATTCAACGGAGGTAAGAATGAATTAGAACAACTTCTGTCTTTTTTAACAGGAGATTATTGGCAAATATCATTTATACAACGAGATGTAACGCCCCTATTTGTAAATACAAAAAAGGTTTATTCAAATGACTATCGTAAATCTCATAAGAGAATAAGTTTATTTTCTGGAGGACTTGATTCCTTAATTGGTGTAATAGACCAATTAGCAAAGTCCAAAGATAGGATGGTGCTTGTTTCTCATTATGATGCAACATTCAAGGGCGCCAAATCCGACCAAGATAAAATTGATAAAATCCTGTACAAGAAATACTCGCATTATCATTTACTGCAAACAAGAGTAGACTTGGAAGGATATGATATAAATGGGAATAAAATAAATACTGAAACTACATTGAGAAGTAGGTCATTCTTATTCCTTTGTCAAGCAGTTTTTGTAGCATCATCAATTGAAGATGGAAAAGAAATTCTGATCCCGGAAAATGGAACTATTTCTTTAAATCATCCTCTAACACCCTCGAGAAGGAGTAGTTGCAGCACTAGAACAGCTCATCCGTATTATCTGATAAAAGTTATTGATTTCATTTCGAAGTTAGGATTAAATCACCTTATAAAAAACGAGTATGAAATGAAAACGAAAGGCGAAATGTTAGAAGAATGTATAGACAATGATATATTAAGAGCCACATATAAAAAATCTTGTTCTTGTGCTAAACGGGGAACACGTAAAGATATCCGCGATGTGATGACAGGAACGAATCATTGCGGCATATGTATGCCTTGTATATATAGAAGAGTTGCTTTGCATAGAATAGGGATGGATGATGAAGTAGTGGGTACGAATCTTTTTAATCCCCAAAAGTATCCTTTGGAGAAACTACCTGATGTCCCTGCTTTTCTTGACTATATGAGAAATCCTCTCTCAATTGAGGATATTGAAAAGAATCTTTTGATAAATGGAACTTTACCATTAAATAAAGTAGAACAGTACGCAAGTGTAGTCTTTAGAACCCGAAGCCAAGTTATAGATTGGATTAAAGATAAAGGAAGTGTTGAGATTAAAAAGAAATTAGGTATTCAATGATAGATGTCCATTGCCATTTTGATATGGCTAAAAATCCCGAAAAGTATATTTCGGATAATGAAAAAAAGCAAATTATAACAATTGGAATGACAAATTTGCCAAGTCATTTTCAAATGGGTGTAAATCACATAAGACGGTATAAGTATATTCGGCTTGCATTAGGATTACATCCGTTGAGAGCAACAGAACATGCGAAAGAGTACTCGAAGTTCAAGCAATATCTTGATATGACATCATATATAGGAGAAGTCGGATTGGATTTTTCACGAGAAGGATTTTCGACAAAAGAAATTCAGATTAAAAGTTTTGAATTTGTTCTTGACTGTGTAAAATCAAAAAACAAGATTTTAAGTTTACACTCTCGACGAGCAGAAAAAGAAACATTGGAAATGCTTACCGAAAAAGGTGTTGAAAATGCTATTTTTCATTGGTATTCTGGTTCCTTGAGTGTCTTGAGAGACATTGTTAATGCAGGTTTTTTCTTTTCTATTAATTCTGCAATGATTCAATCAGATAATGGAAAAAAGATAATTGAAAATATACCTAAGGAATTAATATTAACGGAAACTGATTTTCCATTTATTGAGAATAGTAACATCGAAAAAGTTCATTCTTATTTATCAACCCTGTGGAATTTATCAGTTGATAAGGTGGAGCAAGTCGTTTCAAATAACTTTTTTGGATTAATAAGAAAAATGCAATAATTAAACAACTAATTTAATGAATGAAGAAAGACAACATCAACTATTTCGCTTATCAGCTGTGCTTTATGCTGACAACAACTATGAAGTAGTTCCAAAGACTATACATCGAAAAGTTATTGAATCTGCTCTGTTGGAATGTGGTATGGAAGAGTATTCTGTGCATCAGATAATTGATTTTATTCAGGAGAGGTACAGCATAACATTTGACGAAGAGTCGGTAAGAGAAATCGTTACAAGCAAAAAAGAAGAAGGTTTCTTAACTAATCATCGAAATGGTAATTTATATGTCTGTCTTTCAGAAAAACGCAAACAAACTCTTCAAGCTAAAATCAGTAATAAAACCATAGATTTTTTTATTTCCGAATTTCAAGGGAATAATACTCAACTTGTTGCTAGAGTTGATTCAAAAGCAATTCTTTATAAATTCCTTTATGATATTTTCAGTACGAACACATATAGTTTTCAAAAGCTAATAAACAATAAGAAAGACCTGTCTGGTATCATCAATTTAGAAAACTCAAATTATTCTGAGAAGGAGAAAGAAATAATCAACAATTTTCTGCAATGGGATAATTTTGAGAAGAACAAAGCTATATTTAACATTGCAAGTTATGCTCTTGAATATTGTATGCTCACTAATAAAAATGGAAGTTCTTCCATTCATTTAGATAACTTGAAAAATAAAAGTTTTTATCTTGATACTAATATAATTTACAGAGTATTAGGAATAAATGGGGAAAATAGACAAAAACGTTCAAAAACATTTTTGAAAAAATTTAACGATTCAGGTGAAAAAATCATCATTTCAAAATCAACTGAGACTGAATTTAAAGACGGTATCAAAGGGCATGTTGACCGCATTCGAAATTATGATTCACCAAGAGTTAATTCTATACTTTTTCAGGAGGTTGAAGTTCAACGTGATATTTATAATTTCTATCATAAATGGCGTATTGGGAAAATTAATTATAATCTTGATTTATTTATTGCCGAAATCTATTCTATTTATGACAACTTCAAGAAAGAATTTAAAATTCAAGTAGACACTGTTAAACCTTTCGATATTAATGATAAAAAAGTTGATGAACTTTTGAAAAATTACACATCTAGTATTTCTACATTCAAACAAAATGAAGGTAACGAAATTATCGGGAGTGCAACAATTGATGCCGAAAATATCCTTTGGATAGAGATGAAAAGAGAAAATAAAGTACAGAATATTTTTGATACAAAATATTTTTTCATTTCCTCTGACCAAAGTTTACGCCGTTGGGATTATCAACGTGAAGACAAAACCCCCATTGTCTTATTGCCAAGTCAATGGATGAGTATATTATTACGTTATTTAAACCGTACTGAAGATGATTTTAAAAGTTTTGTAAGTTTTCTAAATTTGAAAAACAGCGAGGTGCTGATAAATAGCGAAAAACTTCATATTGTTTTAACTGGTATTGCCGAAATGACTACAAGTATTGAGCAGCAGCGTTTTATCTTGAATAACTTAGTAGAGAACAAGTTCAATAGTGTTGTTTCGAGAAGTATGTCAAATGAGCAAATTTTTGAAAATGCTAAAAAATATGCAAAATCAAAACTTGAAAATGAGGTTGAAAAACTAAAAATTCAAAACAATGATTTAACGGGTAAATATAATGAAATTTCTGCTGATATTACGGTCCATAAAACAGCTGTTACGAGTGAAATTCAACATTTAAAAGATGAAAAAGAGGGAATAAAAAGGAAACTTTCAGATAAAGAGAAAGAAAATATCCATCTCAAAGAACAATTAATTGAAAGCGAAATAAAGGCAGAAATGAGAAAATGGCAAGAACCCGCAAAGTGGTTAATCGCACTTGGCTTTTTGATAATTCTGTTTATGACTTTACAATTCTGTTGTAAAACTTGGTCTTTAAATTATCCATATAAGCTGGTAATGTGGATTGAGACAATTACAAATACAGTTCAGAAAACCACATTGACCACATTGATGTATGCTCCATTAATAGGTCTTTGGCTAATATCTAAGTTTGTATGGAGCAGATTAATTTCCAAAGATAAGAAATCAGAAACAAAACTTAAGATAAAGAATAATGTAACTGTGAAATATAAATAAGCAGTATACATTCGTTTCTGGGTGTAAAAAAGGGTGTAAATCACATAACTCGTTGATTTACACCCTTGTTTGCGGAGAGAGAGGGATTCGAACCCCCGGAACCTCTCAGTTCAACGGTTTTCA
>ENA-UOOR01002990-UOOR01002990.1-fermentation-metagenome-genome-assembly--contig:-NODE-2990-length-15832-cov-19.059961_pt1 | contig 15832 bp, 8 predicted proteins | sample MGYA00245780_ERZ724029 | MGnify/ENA primary metagenome ERZ724029 (study PRJEB28704, sample SAMN03018315) | fermentation metagenome | biome: anthropogenic terrestrial biome; feature: soil; material... | reverse complement strand
TCTCACCAATCTTGCGCCAGGAATAAGAAGTGCCCTGCATCAGCAGATCAAGGGCCTGCTCAAGAGTAACGCCATGCAGCTGGATATTATTCACCAGCCAGTTAACTGAACTGTACAAAATCAGGTTGATTTCCGTCCGGGCGGCGACTTCGCGCAGGAGTACATTTAGCGGGGCGGTGTAGGCATCAATATCTAGCAGATTGTTTTCACCCAGGCGCACAGCAACGTTATTTTGGTTTGTCAGGCGTTTGACACGGAAAACACCTGCCTGCTGTTCCAGTGTAATGCCATTGGCCTCGAAGAATGCCGTCAGTCCGTTGATTAAGGCGAGGTTTTGAAATCCGCCGGATACTCTGAGGGTAAGGCCCGTATCAACCAGGAAGTTATATCCTGTTTGTCGGGCAAGCTCATCAACAACCGCTTTCAGATCCGCGTTGCGGACATCCATACTGAGTTTGCCGTCCTGGTATCGGATAAAGAGAAAACCATCCGGTTTGGTGACGCGGTAATACCCGGAATCGACACGTGCTAGTCGAAAACCATTACTTTCGAAGAGCAGTCGTAAAGCATCCTCAATTGGCAACTGGTTGAAAGCCGCGTTCACTTTGCCTGCCACGCCGCTGTCAAGTGCCAGTACAATTCCGGTCTCAACCGTGATCCGGCGCGCCAGGGCGCTAATGTCGGCATCTTTGGCTTCCACGGAGAGTCGTCCGTCTGCGTAGGTGACCGTAAAGGTCTCACCAGCAGGAGCAAAACTGGGGTGGAAATGATAAATGTTTTCGCGCACTTCCAAACGGCAGCTGGAAGCATCCGCAATGATTGCCAAAGCTTTATCGGGAGGCAGGTTGTGCAGCAGCAGGCTAACCTGACCGGTTACCCCGGGGTGCGGGATGATATTAATTCCGGTGGAGCGTGAGATTTCAGTCAGCAGTACAGCCAGATCAGCCTGCTGCGCTTCTACACTGAGCAAGTTTTGTTCGTAATGTACGCTGTAACTTTTGCGGACGACCCGATAAACCGGACCTTCTTTTGCATATGTGAGTTTGGCGGCTTCGCAGACAACACCAAGTGCGGTCTCAAATGAAACTTCCGTAAGCGTCATGGTGAGCGTACCGCTTACGGAAGGATCAACAATGAGATTAACACCGGCTTGTTCGCCAAGACCGCGCAATATGTCGCGCACATCGCTATTCTTGCAGTTCAGGCTAACCAGTCCATCAGCTCCGCTGATCGGCCAGTAAGCGGTAGCACAGGTCAGCGCAAAGATAAAAAAAACAATAAAGCCACGGGTGATTGATTTCAACGTCTTCCCCCCGTTTTCTGACTAGCCTGAATGGTTTTGTTAATAAATTCTATACTGGGTTGGTTTTCCCTGCCCGTAATATCAGAGGTAATCGGGCAGAATCCGCTAAAACCTGCGCATTTTCGACAAAGGTTTTTTCTTAATTGCAGTAGAATCATTATTATCTGTCGATAGTTTACTATTCGGAAACGAAACTAACGGCTAGATAGGCTTTCCTGTTAAATAAGTGAAAACAGTTTAAAAGGAGCGATAATCATGGCAAAGATCAAATTCGTTATCGGAATAGTACTGCTGTCTTTACTTTTCGTCTTCCAGATTACTTCTGCGGTTGAACCTGCTGAATTAGTTGATATGCGTGAAGAAATGGCCAAATTTTACCCGGCACATGACAATCTTATGAGGGGCGATTTCTATACAGGACCTGTTCATTATCAAGATACTAAAGGCAAATGGCAGGATATCGACCTGTATTTTACTGAACTCAATCAGGTTGCCAAATCCGACGATAATATTAAGCGCTTTAGTATTAGTACCGAACAGCCTGTTGAACTCAGGGATCAGGAGTTTGGTGTTTTTGAGAATAAGTCTGGTGACGAGGTTAGTATTTACAGAGATCAGTTTACTTTCGGTGTTCTCAAAAACAAATTCGGTTTTTTGACTTCCCGGTACGCGAATGAATCATTTGTAATGATGTTAAGTGATAAAGAGCGCATCGTATTCAAGATGAAAGATATTAATCCAACAAGAGGCCTCAAAGATAAGAACTCGATCAGTTATGAGAAAATATCGGGAGATGTAAGTCTCCGGTATACCGTAACCGCCGAAAAAGTCAAAGAAGAAATTATCATCCCGTCATCTGAGTCGCCCATGAGTTACAGCTACTCCTATAAAGGCTACGGGTTAAAACCAGAGTTTGATGAAAACCAATTGCTTCAGTTCGTAGATGCTAAAGGAAGTACCAAAGTTACAATGTCTACACCGTTTGTTGAAGACTCAAACGGGGAGATCTCTTATGACATAAAAACGGACTATAAAATAGCTGGCAACCATGTAAATGTAACTGTATCCCTTAATCCAGCCTGGATGAAAGATCCCAAAAGAGCGTATCCGGTTGTTTTGGATCCTACATTATGGACACCAGCGCGAGTCGGTGATGCCTATGTCGATGAATATGGTGCCAACAACACCTATGGAACTGGTGCAAATGCAAAGAAAATCAGAGTTGGTGTCTACAGAGGAATTTTTGTGAAAGAATCGCGCAGCTGGGGGCTACTCAAATTCAATCTTAAATCTTTGCCGACGAACTCGTACATTGAGAGCGCCAATTTATCGCTATACTGCTATGATGTTGAAGGCGATAAGCCTTCGACTGGCATAAAAGCCCATGCAGTTGTTTTTTCGGCAACCGATTGGAATGAGGGTACTGTTACCTGGAACAATTCGGGTGTTTCCAGATCCCAACCTAGTGACCCTCTGGCGCAAAATCTACCAAACAGTGTTCAAACATGGAATAAAGCAATATCGCCATCGGTAATTACAAACCTGGTTAACAATCCATCTCGCAGTATCTTACTTTGGACTTACCATTCCTCATATGGTTATATCCGAAATTTTGCTTCCAAAGAATATTCGGATAGCACCAAGTATCCTAAATTACAGGTGTATTACTCACATGTACCCCTGATTGAAAACGCATATGGGGTGCACAACACTCCATCTAATGAGGATCTGGCAGTATTAGGTTTCAAGGACAAGCTTAGTTATCGCATAGGCTGGTCAACCACATTCCCCTATAACCCTGGAATTTCAGGAACTAATTACAGCACAAATGGAAGGGTTACTATTAATGTCGGTGCAAATACAATATCTATCCCTGAAAGCTCATTGGCAACAAGCCACTCTGTAGATTTCGGAGATACTGCGGAGACAAGACTGATACCTAATACAGAATATGGAGTCTTAATTGAGACGTGGTGTGCTGCGCACTCCAATTGCTACTCGTCGACTAATTCTTCAACATGGACAAAAAAGACTCTGCCAAGTTTCAATACCAATCTATCTTTCTCCGGCTTTGATTGGGAAGGGAATCCAGGGGTGAATGTGTCGCTGTGGCCTTGGACATCTGTTGCAGCAACTTCAATTTCTCCTGAACCTGCTTTTCTTGATAAAAATGCTATGGCCATCTGTTATTCGACTGATACTAATACTGCTCCGGAATTATATTACCGGGAAATAGGCGAGACCGAATTCCGGGCAGCAGTATACCCGAGCTTCTCAGATGGATATCGCCATAAATTTGAAATCACAGGGTTACAGGCTAGTGCCACATATGAATATTTCGTGAGAAACCAATACTCATGGGATACATCCGGGCTATATACGATAGATCTCGGAGAAATACAGGTGACTACTCCAGACATAAGTTATAGCGGCTATAATGCTACGACAGCTAACCGCAGTGATGGACTTATTAATGCAACTGTAACATGGAACACTGATTTTGCCACTGACGGCATACTATATTTCGGAACGACAGACACATGCTCCAATTATTCTCAGACAGATCCCAGTATCGATGCGAATCATACGGTTACCATCGCAGGTATTGCTCCCGGTTTGACCTATTATTATCAGGTCGGCTCTAAGGATAGTCAAGCCAAATCAAGAGTTTTTAGTTTTACTGTTCCTTTGGCGATAGTAACGGGTATGGAGTCATACTATAATATTGTTCCATGGAATTTGGGCACTGCAGGCAGTATGGGCATAAATACGGCTAACGGCAATCTTATAGCATCAAAGACTCATTTGGCCCTGGCCGGGCGCGGGCCGGTATTAGCCATAGCGCAGTATTATAACATGAACAGTTCAGAAAACTCAGCCTTGGGACCCGGATGGCGTATGAGTTATGACTCCTCAATTGTTTTTGATAACGTCGGTTCTGCAATTCAAACTCATGAAGACGGCAGCTGTCATGTGTATGCCCAAAAGGCGGAAGGTGGATGGATTTCTCCAAAGGGTGAATTTACCGATTTACAAGCTGTCAGCGGTGGTTATAAGGTAAGATATAAAGATGGAACCGAGTTAATCCATACGCTATTTGGTGATAAATATTGGCTGACAGAGGTGCGTGACAGGTTTGGCCATGCACTTTACATTAATCGCGATCCAGTTACAGCAAAGATTCAATCACTGCGCCGCGCAGCAAGTACAGAAAATGAGGTTTTCTATTACTATACTCAGGAAGGATATTTGGACTACATATTGACAAAGACGGATCCAGCAACCGGTAAGGCATTTAAAATTGACTTTTCTGTTAATGTTGTAAACCAAAATGGGCTTCCTTCGTGGTCAGAATTACATTTTACTCTCCCTTACGAATTGACTGCTGAAACCGGAAGTGAACCACATTTTGTTTACCATATGGATCCCCTAAATACTTATGTACAAGACGGTTTGGGGCATCAGACAATGGTTGGCTATTACTCCGGTCAGGTAAACAACATCAGCTCAAATGTCACGTCTTATGACACGAGCGGAAATGCATATACACCAAATGTCAAGTTTTTGACATTTACATATTCCGGCAATAGTACCAGTGTAACCGATGGGCGCAATAGCACCATAACTTATTTGCATAACCCTGATTCAACACTATCCGAGCTAATTTCTCCGGCATTGGCCGGGGGACAGCCACGCCAAGCTTTTCAATACAATAATCAGTATCAGATTATAGAAGAGACGCATAGCAAGACTCAGGGGTACAATATTTCAACCAAATTTGAGTATGATACAAATGGTAAGTTGATCAAATCCATTGAAGATTGTTATGGTAATGACCCAAAGACTGTGAATAACACTACCGTTTATACCTATGAACCGTTATATCATCAGGTCAAAACGGTAACAGATCCGAGGCAGTATGCCCATGCACCTGATACAGTCAGTTTTGAGTATATTTATAATGAAACAAACGGTGTTCTTCAATCGGTTGAACCTCGTGGGAGCTTCACATCGGCGAATTACCGTATCTCATACACTTATACCGCAAATTTCGATATAAAAACAAAAACCGTATATAACACAAATACCCAATATCCCAGCGCTGTTCCAACCATTATTTATGAATACGGCTATGATTCTTTTGGCCAATTGGAATCTGTATTCTATACAGAAAACGGGCAACGCAAGCTAATCGGGTTCTATAAAAGAGATATGTTCGGCAGGCCGATGTATTCAGTAGACGCCAACGGTACTATTTTTAAGAATCAATACAATAAATTCGGGCTTCTTACCGCTCAGGAACGGCCAAAAGCGATTGATGCTTCTACATTAAGCTATGTCAACACCCGACTGTCCAATTTTGAAACGGTATTGACAGTACTCTCAATGCCTGAACCCAATCCTACCTACAATTTTGAAAAAGTAATGGAATATAATGCAAATACATTACTCACCAGAGAGACTGACCAGAGGGGAAAGAGTACCAGTTATGAGTATGATGAGTTGGGCCGCATGATCAAAGTTACTGCGCCGCTCAATCTCATTTCCTATTACAATTACGACGCCAATGGGAATCTGCAATGGAAGCGGTACAAGGTTCAGGGTGCTTTTGCAATTGCCAGACATGAATATGATGCACTAAACAGAGAGATTAAAGCGACATCTGTCAATTCTGGCAGTGACTTTGAATATGAAAAGGAATACGATCTTGCCGGGAATCTGGCGTTACTAAAGCAGGGTGTCTTAACATCCGACAGTGCTATGCCGCAGATTGGCAAGAGTGTAATGACTTATGATAACCTTGGACGGCAAACATCAATTACTTTATATAAGTACGAAAGGAACGCCGATGGGGCAGTTACGAGTACTTCAAAGACTTCTACGAATGAGTATGATCGTAATGGCAACTTAATCAAAACTTCAGCTCCGGTTCTTGCTCAGGACGGAATAGGGCAGGGGACTTTTGAAAGAAGCATGACTTATGACGCTGCGAGCCGCTTAATTCGGGAAAACGCCACAAATCTAACATCAACTTATGCCGGGTATAATTACACTTCAAATTACTATTACGGTGGTGGGCGTACTGTAGCAGAAACCCATACAACCCGTGGTACCAGTGAAACAACAACTTATGCATATGATGCCGGAGCCCGGATGAAAACAATCAATGGGGGCGGGCAAACATTTACTTTCCAATATGATCCAAATGGAAGCCGCAAGAAAGTTATCTACGGCAATAGTTTTATGACAGCAGATTATCAATATGACCGCTCCTATCGACTGGTGTCACTCAACTACAACTGGGGTTCTGCTAATTTAGGCTTTACGTATGCCTATCGCGAGGATGGGAAAATTGTCTCAGCTACTGAATCAGGCAGTGGAGGAAATGTACCAGTTGATTGGCTGGTGTTCGTTGGTGCTGATGATGAATCGACACAGCTTCCCGGGAACTATCCTAGAATAGAGAGCAATATACTTTATGGCGGAACCCGAACCACAAGTTATACTTACAATGATTTAGGTCAGTTGATTAATGCAGCCGCACCGAGGTACTGTAATGCCGTTCCTGAGAAATCATTTACCTGGGGCTATGATACTATGGGTAATAAGGTATCGGAGAGCTGGCAGGAAGGTTCCTATCAGTACCGGTATACTGATCCCGAGGATGGATCCCGCCGCGTTATTACAGTGGATTATACAAATAAAAGCATGACACATACTTACCAAAATGATGGCAGAAACCAAATTCAATCTTCATCCGGTATGCAGACAAAAAGGGATGAAGGATTTGATTATAGAACGACTTATTCAGAGCAGTATACCTATGATCGCATGGGGAACCTTGTAAAGCATGTAACAAGAGCCAGCGATCAACAGGATTTTTCGCAGTCCACAACGACAACAGTCACTACTGAGTTTAACGAGATATGGAAAGTGGCGCAGCAAACGACTGAAATCGGGTATACTCGGGATTCAGTGGTTAATTACTTCTATGACCTTAGTGGAAACATGCTTCGCGAAAGCGACGATGCGCATCAAGATCAGTATTACTACTATGGTTCAAATGGGCTGACCTGCATATATGACAGCAAATTGGGCGTAAAACACAGCTATATTCGCGCCGGTCTGCAACTGCTTTCATCCAGCGACGGATTTTATTACATTGTTAATGGCCGCGGCGATGTAGTGGCCTTGGTCTCGAATAGGGCAGCCACCTACTACAATTCAGGTGATATTATTGGCTACTACGTCTACGAGCCTTTTGGAGGTTTGCGGGCGGCTCAGAAACAGAGGACTGTCTTCAATAAATTTAAGTTTGCCGGTGGATTGCAGAGTAATACCGGTAACTATGCTTTCGGCTCCAGAATATATGCTCCGGGGCAGGGACGTTGGATCTCGATGGATGCGTATCAAGGGAATGTAAGCGATCCTCTAAGCTTAAACAGGTATGCGTATTGCAGCAATGACCCGGTGAATTTTGTAGATCCGAGTGGGTATTTTCCAATCAACACATACATATTTGTTTGTTATACTAGTGGGCCTCTTAAGCCGAATCAAGGTATGATGAATAATATTCAAAGCATTGACAAATGTAAGGCATGGAGCTTAAGCGTTGGCATTGGAGCAACGAGCGGACCGTTTTCAGCGGGAGTATCGTATACTTTTAAAAAATGGATACCAGATATCGAAGGAGTTCAGACTCATGTACGAAGTTCAAATAGATACATTTTAAAAGCTACATATGTATATTTAGAGAATGGAGCTTTTGTTGGAGCAGAATATATTGCAGTTTTTTACAATGAGGAGGGTTTATACGAGGAATTTAAACTTAGTGAAGATGTTTACAATTATTTAATGGAGGGGAGCAGGGCTGGTGAAGGCACAAATGATCCCTATCCTAACACCAGAAATACCCCCAGTACAAACCAAGAATATACAGCTATGTAATCAGCACTCAAGAACCCAGTTGGCATATGGGATTTTCATGAATAATACGTAATTCATATGACTCTTCTTTTGCACGGGATTTGAAGATTTATAATTTTGCAGTTGCTTATTTGGGGGAGGGGAAATCTTTGAGGAAGAGCATAAAAGCGACATTAGGTGTACTGACAATTTTACTCTTAGGTTTTTCAGTTCATGTTTATTTATGGAAGGATCATTCAAGGAAGATCAGCAGAATGACTATTGATGAAAAAGGAAATATATACTTGGTATCAAGTTCGGTAAATAAAGACTCGGGTATCGTTACTGTGAGCAAGCATGATACTATTGGACGGATGGTATGGGAAAGATCAAGTAGTGGTCTGGACATTCCGCCAGCAATATATACTTTTCCAGCAATCCACATAGATGATACAGATAATATATATTTACTAACTGCGCGTTTTGGAAAAACAGATCTCATCAAGTTTAGCCCAACTGGGGAGTTGTTATGGAAAAAACGTGTACCAGGAGCGTTTCTTGGTCGGGCTCTTGTGGCAAATAACCAGAACATAGGAATAGTCAACAATGAATTTGATAATGAATTTTTTGCATTTGCAGAGCTTGAAAATGAAAGTGAATCTTTTTCTATTATACCGATTTTTACTGACCCTGAATCTACCGGTCGTTTACTGGGAGTAGATAAGACTGGCGAGTTTCACGTTATAGACTATGCTCGATGCAAGGTGTTATGCATAGATATTAAGGATGGAGTTCTTCTTGGAGAAGAACTTAATATACCACCGCCTGTCAATAATGTAAACAGAGGAAGTGATGGCAGCATCTTCGATTGGGACTATATGGGTAATATTGAAAAATATAACAAGACAGGCGAATTACTATGGAAGAAAAGTTCGATGGAGCGCATTGATGGACTGATACTAGACAGCGAAGCTAATGTGTATGTCCATGTCCACAGCTCTGGTAAAATACAGAAGTTCGATCAAAGTGGCAATCTATTATGGCAACTTGAGAATAAATATAGATTTGATATATTTTCGCTAGACGCAAACAACGATGTCTATATTGTGGAAAATAGGGGAATACCTGTTATGAAGAAATTTGACAGTAATGGAGGTTTACTGTGGATTTCCCCGAGACTATATATAAGCCCTTTTATATTATGGGGCGCGTTAATCGCATCACTTTTTGTGTATATGATTATCTGTCATATCTGCAGCTCCAAATCGTGCAGGAAAGTTTAGCTTGATTGTTTGAACGCTAACGTTTTTTATAATGCTCTGATGACTTCATGGGTGTGAACCGTACGAAAATGGCGAACACGCAGAATGGCTGGTATAATAAAAGCCTAAGAGGCATCCGAAATGAACGCAAGATAACGGCACGATGCAGAGTTCAAGAAACTGGAGGAACGAAGAACAGCTCCCAGTCTTGCGCCCGAGCTTGGCCTTCATGTAAACAATATACAAATGGGCTGTGCAAAGCCGTGAGCCGCCCGAATCGTTGCTTACAGAGCCGATCCAGAAAATGCCTTTCCCGCATCCGTGGGCTGGAGGAAGAGGTCGCCGCTAAAAAAAGCAGCGGCATACTTCGCAAAGGACAGCAGATAAATTATGAGTTTATTTATCAATTCCGTTTCGAGTTTGCTATCCGGAGTCTATGCCAGGTATTAGAGATTTCTCGAAGCGGATATTACGAATGGGTCGCAGACGGCTGTCCGGATCGGAAAGGTCGAGGCTCCGTAATACTTGCCAATCCGGATAATTGAGCGCGATAATGATGGCAACTACGGCGTCCGGCGAGTACATTGCTGCCTTAAAGACGAACATGATTTGCCGCGTTCACGCAGTAATGTACAACGTATCATGCACGAAAACGGTATTAGGGCGAAGATTACGAGTAAGTATAAACCGCAGACCACTAAAGCCGATCCTAACGAGCAAGCATTCCAGAGTTAGGGAGCCCACGAATTCTACAAAAACTACAGTTACTACTGAGTTTAACGAGATCTGGAAAGTAGCGCAGCAAACGACTGAAATCGGGTATACCCGGGATTTAATGGTTAATTATTTCTACGATATTAGTGGAAACATGCTTCGCGAAAGCGACGATGCGCATCAAGATCAGTATTACTACTATGGTTCAAATGGGCTGACCTGCATATATGACAGCAAATTGGGCGTAAAACACAGCTATATTCGCGCCGGTCTGCAACTGCTTTCATCCAGCGACGGATTTTATTACATTGTTAATGGCCGCGGCGATGTAGTGGCCTTGGTCTCGAATAGGGCAGCCACCTACTACAATTCGGGAGACGTTATTGGCTACTACCTCTACGAGCCTTTTGGAGGTTTGAGGGCGGCCCAGAAACAGAGGACTGTCTTCAACAAATTTAAGTTTGCCGGTGGATTGCAGAGCAATACGGGAAATTATGCTTTCGGTTCTAGAATATATGCTCCGGGGCAGGGGCGCTGGATCTCGATGGATGCATATCAGGGGAGTGTAAATGATCCTCTTAGTTTAAACAGGTATGCGTATTGCAGCAACGATCCGGTGAATTTTGTGGATCCGAGTGGGTATTTTGCATTAGCGGCTGTGCCATATGTTTTGAAGGCAATGACTTTGGGCGGTGCTGCGCTTTATACATGGATAAATGCGAATCTGCCGATTATTACCCAATATCTATATCTTTTTGGAGATAAAATAGCCGGTATTGTACATGACTTATGTAATTCTAATAGTTCAAGCGCGGGAAGTCCTGGCGATCAGAGATGGAAAGCGTACCCTTCAAACGATAGCATTGCCAATAGAAAAACTAACCGGCACGTTAAGGCTAACAATACTTGAGACCTACAAAGGGAGTAAATATAACGATACATGTATTTCGGAAGTAATTTTCGGATAGCCCCCTGTGTCAGAATAGTTGTCATAGGCCTCTGATACGACGCCAATGGCAACAAGGTTAAAACGATTGATGTTAATCATACGATGCTGCCGGATGCGGAGCAGAAGCACTACGAAGCAGGTTATTCAACGACGAATCTGGTGCTGTGAGAAAAGGATCCCGGAGCGCTAAGACCTCCTTGACCAATGCTTATGTAAAATGGCCGTTTGCGGTGCGTTCTCTGGAATCTGAAACTGCGGTCGGTACCGCGGAACAGGATTTTCGCGGTGAGAAGACCCTGGTTATGGAATCTCCCGCAGAATTCTTCATGCTCGATTTTGGGGCGAATTCGCTCGGAATTGACATGGGCCGGGACACCGATGTACTGAAACTGGTTTTGAACCGGCTGCCACCACCCATCGTATTGAGGCTGAAAACATCGATATCTACGTTAGTGACAATAACATTGATCATGGAATGATCGATCGCGCCGACTGGACGGCCTCGATTGCGCCTAATGGCGAGGTGACAATTAACTTTGCCGCCGTGGTACGGGCCAGGTACTTTAAAGTACATTGCAAATTTGAGCGGAATAGTTACCTGGGGCTCCCGCAAAATCCCGTGGCCACATTCATTCTGGAACGAATACTAAAACAGGGTGTTTTAACATCCGATAGTGCTATGCCTCAGGCTGGCAAGAGTGTAATGATCTATGATAACCTTGGACGGCAAACCTCAGTTACTTTATATAAGTACGAAAGGAACGCCGATGGGGCAGTTACGAGTACTTCAAAGACTTCTACGAATGAGTATGATCGTAATGGCAACTTAATCAAAACTTCAGCTCCGGTTCTTGCTCAGGACGGAATAGGGCAGGGGACTTTTGAAAAAAGTATGACTTATGACGCCGCGAGCCGCTTAATTCGAGAGAACGCCACAAATTTAACGTCAACTTATGCCGGGTATAATTACACTTCAAATTACTATTACGGTGGCGGACGTACGGTGACAGAAACCCATACAACCCGTGGTACCAGCGAAACAACAGCATATACCTATGATGCTGGAGCCCGGATGAAAACAATCAATGGCGGCGGGCAAACATTTACATTCCAATATTACCCAAATGGAAGCCGCAAGAAAGTTATCTACGGCAATAGTTTTATGACAGCAGATTATCAATATGACCGCTCCTATCGCCTGCTGTCACTCAACTACAACTGGGGTTCTGCTAATTTGGGCTTTACGTATGCCTATCGCGAAGACGGTAAAATTGTCTCAGCTACTGAATCAGGCAGTGGGGGAAATGTGCCAGTTGATTGCCTGGAGTTCGTTGGTGCTGATGATGAATCGACAAAGCTTCCCGGGAATCATCCTACTATTAATAGTAATATACTTTATGGTGGGTTGCGAACAACGAACTATACTTACAATGATTTAGGTCAGTTGGTTAATGCTGTCACACCAAGATACTGTAATGCCGTTCCTGAGAAATCATTTACCTGGGGCTATGATTCCATGGGCAATAAGATTTCTGAAAGCTGGCAGGAAGGTTCCTATCAGTATTTGTATGTTGATCCTGAGGAAGGTACTAGGAGCGTTAAAACAGTATATTATACAAATAAGGGCATGACACATACTTATCAAAATGATGGCAGAAACCAAATTCAATCTTCATCAGGGATGCAGACAAAAAGAGATAACACCTTTGACTATACAACGGATTACACGGAACAGTATACATATGATCGCATGGGAAATCTTGTAAAACATGTTACAGAAGTTGACGATGACTGGGAGCCCACGAATTCTACAAAAACTACAGTTACTACTGAGTTTAACGAGATCTGGAAAGTAGCGCAGCAAACGACTGAAATCGGGTATACCCGGGATTTAATGGTTAATTATTTCTACGATATTAGTGGAAACATGCTTCGCGAAAGCGACGATGCGCATCAAGATCAGTATTACTACTATGGTTCAAATGGGCTGACCTGCATATATGACAGCAAATTGGGCGTAAAACACAGCTATATTCGCGCCGGTCTGCAACTGCTTTCATCCAGCGACGGATTTTATTACATTGTTAATGGCCGCGGCGATGTAGTGGCCTTGGTCTCGAATAGGGCAGCCACCTACTACAATTCAGGTGATATTATTGGCTACTACGTCTACGAACCTTTTGGAGGTTTGTATATGGCATAATGGAAATGCAGAAAACGGCAATTAAAAATACATAGGGAAGAACTAAAAGGGCATTGCCATCACATCCCGGAATAAAACCTCTTGTCGCCCAAGACAGGAGGGGATCAAGGAGAGTGTTAGCAATGCCACAACAAAAGTATATCAAATACCTCTATGAAAAAGAAGACTGCAATATTGCCGAAATTAGTAACAAGGTAGGGGTTAACTGGCGCACTGCTGCGAAGTACGCCAAGAAAGACGATTGGAACGAACCCGTGATAAAACAAATGCGGCGCAAACCGGTAATGGAGCCTTTTATTGAAATTGTAGATGTCTGGCTATTAGAAGACCTGCTTAAGCCCAGAAAGGAGCGCCGCACAGCCACAGGGATTTACCGCCAGCTACGAGATGAACACGAATTTACTGGTTCAGAACGCACGGTCAGGAGCCACGTTTGCCAGCGAAAGAAAGAACTCAAAGTCCGACAGGAAGAGAAATTCTTGGAGCTAGAGCATCCCAGCGGACAAGCCCAAGTCGACTTCGGGACTACTCACGTAGTCTGGGAGGGGGAACTAAAAGAGATCAAATACCTAGCTGTCTCCTTCCCGTTTAGCAATGCTGGCTTCTGTGTTCCGGTACCGGCCGAAAACCAACAGTGCTTCCTGCACGCCCTAATCCAGGTCTTTGAATGGATTAGCGGGGTGCCCCAGCGCATTCGTTTCGACAATCTTTCTTCCGCAGTCGTCAACATCGGCAAAGGAGCAGAACGGGAACTGACCGACACCTTTACCAGGTTCATGCTCCACTATCGCTTTGAGGCCGAATTCTGCAGCCCGGCCAAGGGTAATGAAAAAGGCAGCGTAGAAAACAAAGTAGGCTACAGCAGGCGCAACTGGCTTTTGCCTTATCCCCAGGCAAAAAGCTTTACAGAACTGACGCAAATACTTTATGAAAGGGCCATCAGCGATCTTAATCGCATTCATTACGCGAAAGGCGTTACCATGGCCGAACTTTGGCAGCAAGAACAGCAAGTTCTTCTCCCTTTGCCCGGCATTCCCTTTGAACCAGTGGAGCTGAGAACCGCCAGGGGAGATAAATTCGGCAAAGTCAGATATGAAAAGGAGGTTTACCACCTGCCCAGCGCAATCGGCCAGCCTGTTCTGTTAAAACTGGGGTGGGATAAAGTCGAAATCCTGGACCAGTGCCAACAGTGCTTAGGTACCTTTCCCCGCCAATACATTTTAAAAGCTCAGCCTATTGACTGGAAGGGATACTTTGAAATCTTTATCCAAAAGCCAAGAGGCGCTAGACATGCCGCTATGTATCGTTTTCTTCCCCAAGCTGTTCTTTTTTACCTTGAGGAAACAGAGCATTACCGGGAACGGCTCAAGTTTATCAGCACCCTGTTGACCGAAGGTTTTGCCATGGAGGACATCTCCGAGGCTTTGGCAACTACCCGCAGCCGATCCTACAATCAGGCCTTAATCAGACATCTGCTCTACCAGCTGCTCTCGGACAAACCGCTGGAAAAGCTCGATGAAACACATACCCCCGTGAGTGTCAAAAACTATGTGCCCCAAATCGCAGCCTACGACCGCCTGATGCCTGTTAGAGGGGGTATGGCCTGTGACTAAACCGTCTTTAAAACAACAGTGCAAAGACTTGAAGCTAGCCCAAATCCCCGGCGCTTATCTGGAAATTGCCTGGGAGAACCCGGAACAATACCTTACCGATCTGTTTGCTGTTGAACTGAAAGCCCGCCAGATTAGCAGGGTAAGGAATTTAATCAAAAAAGCAGGTTTCCCCGCCCATAAGGCCTTGGAGGATTTTGATTGGGATCCGGTTAGTCTGGCCGGGGAGACGAACATTTCCGATCTGACGGAGCTTGAGTTCATTAATCGCAAAGAAAACATCCTGGCAGTCGGTGCGGTCGGTACCGGTAAGACCCACTTGGCAACGGCTCTTGGCATTAAGGCCTGTTCTCAGCGTAAATCCGTGCGTTTCTACCGCTGCCTTGATTTGGTCAATATTCTTTTGGAGCACCATCGTCAGGGCCGGTTGGGTGCCACCATGGCTTTACTGGGGAAATGTGATCTCTTAATCATTGACGAACTAGGATTTGTTCCCCTACACCGGGATGGCGCTGAACTCCTTTTTAATGTCGTGGCTCAAGCCTACGAGCATCAAAGTGTAATTGTAACTTCCAACTTGGAGTTTGGTCAGTGGAATTCCGTACTGGGAGATAACCGCTTAACTGCCGCCATGATTGACCGTCTTGTGCATCACGCCCACATCCTGGCTTTTGACGGCGAGAGTTACCGCCTTAAGAAAGCACTGTCTGGGCTGAGACAGGGCCAGAACGAACGTGAGATTTCGTAAAGTTAATTTACTGAAATGTGATGGCAGCCAAACTATGTACTTTTTGATTGCCGAATTCGTTATTTCGTGATTGCCAAACACAGAGGTTTGCGGGCGGCCCAGAAACAGAGGACTGTCTTCAATAAATTTAAGTTTGC
>ENA-UOOR01002988-UOOR01002988.1-fermentation-metagenome-genome-assembly--contig:-NODE-2988-length-15850-cov-6.719658_pt1 | contig 15850 bp, 10 predicted proteins | sample MGYA00245780_ERZ724029 | MGnify/ENA primary metagenome ERZ724029 (study PRJEB28704, sample SAMN03018315) | fermentation metagenome | biome: anthropogenic terrestrial biome; feature: soil; material... | reverse complement strand
TTCGCCGCGGCCTTGTCGGCCGGGGCCGAGCCTGCCGGCTCGAGGAACTTCTCGACCGAGACGCCGACCTGAGAGCCCTTGCCGTCGAAGACCGAGCCGGTCACGCGCCCGTCCACCCGCTTCTTGGCGAGCGCGTAGGCCGCCTGTGGCAGCGGCACGTAGCCGGCGCGGGCGACGAGCTTCTCGGCGTTGGCGAGATAGAAGTCGACGAAGGCGCGCACCTCCGAGCGCTCGAGCGCCCCCTTGGACACATAGAGGAAGACGGGCCGCGACAGCGGCTGGTAGGAGCCGCCGCGCACCGTCTCGACGCTGGGGGCTATCGGGCCGTCGCCGTTTTCGGCCTTGCCGTCGTCGACCGGCAGGGCGCGAAGCTGGGAGCGGTTCGCCGAGTAGTAGGCGAGGCCGAAGAAGCTCAGGCCGAGCTCGTCGCGCGCGACCCCGTGGACGAGCACGTTGTCGTCCTCGCTCGCCGTGTAGTCGCCGCGGCTCGAGTGCTCTTGGCCGACGATCGCCTCGGTGAAGTAGTCGTAGGTGCCGGAGTCGACGCCGGGGCCGTAGAGGTGGATCTCCTTGTCGGGCCAGCCGGCGCGCACCTGGCTCCAGCGGGTCACGGTGCGCTGAGCGGCAGGGGCCCACAGCTTGGCGAGCTCGGCGACGGTGATCTCCTCGGCCCAGTCGTTCTTGGGGTTGACCACCACGGCGATGCCGTCGAAGGCGACCGGCAGCTCGAGGTACTCGACGCCGCCGGCCCGGCACTGCTCGACCTCGGTCGGCGTGATCGGCCGCGAGGCGTCGCACAGGTCGGTCTCGCCGGCGCAGAACTTCTTGAAGCCGCCGCCCGTGCCGGCGATGCCCACGGTGACCCGGATGTCCGGGTGGCTCTTGCCGAACTCCTCGGCCATCGCCTCGGTGATGGGGAAGACCGTGCTCGAGCCGCTCGCGCTGATGCGAACCTGGTTGCTCTTGCATGCCGGCAGGGCCAACACCGCCGCCGCAGCGATTGCGATTGCGCTACGCATTTGTTCCGCCTCCTGGCCCGCTCATCGGGCGCGAGCAGAGCTAGCGCGTCCATGTGACAGATGTGTGACAGATTCGAACAAAGAAGCGGCTGCCCCAGGGCGCGGGGGCCTGTCGCGCCCTGACTCCGGGGTGCCCCGGGCAGGAGAAAAGCCATCGTAAATACGCGCGCTTGGCGGCTGCTCTGGGAGGCGCCCACCAGGCCCCGGGATGGCGCCAGGAGCGCCTTGCGAGCGCCAGTCGTATTTGAAGGCAAGCCTGGGGGGGCAAGATCGCTCTGGGGGCCAGCCAGGGGCCTTCTCGGGCATCTTTGGCGAAAAAAGTGGTCGCCTGGCGGCTCGGGCGCTCGGAGGTGGCGCCTCTGACGGCGACCGGCTGTTCGCTTCCCCGAGGCCTCCTCAGCGCTCGGCCACCGGCAGCTCGAAGTAGAACGTCGAGCCCTTGCCCGCTTCGCTCTCGACCCCGACCGAGCCGCCCATCGCTTCGACGAGGTGCTTGACGATGGAGAGCCCGAGGCCGGTCCCACCGAGCTCGCGCGAGCGGCCCGGGTCGACGCGATAGAAGCGCTCGAAGAGCCGGGCAAGGTGCCGGGCGTCGATGCCCGGGCCCGCGTCCTCGACCGAGATGCGCAGGCGCGAGCCCTCGGGGCGGGCGCGCACGAGGACGCGGCTGCCCTCGGGGCTGTACTTGACGGCGTTGTCCAACAAGTTGGCGAGGATCTGCTCGAGGGCGCGCCGGTCCGCGAGCACCCAGGCCGAAGCGGCGATCGCCGTCTGCAGCCCGATCCCTCGCCTGTCGGCCCGGTGCCTGAGCAGGGCTATCGCCTGGTCGGTGGCTGCCCGCGTATCGAGCGGCTCGGGCTTGAGGTGCAGCTCCTTCGACTCGATCTTCGCCAGGTCGAGCAAATCGTCGACCAAGCGGCTCATCCGCTCGGCGTTGCGCTCGATGATGCCCACGAAGCGGGCGGCCGCGGCCGGATCGGAGAGCGCGCCGGCGTCGAGCGTCTCGGCGGCCGAGCCGATGGCGGCGACCGGGGTGCGCAGCTCGTGCGAGACGTTGGCGACAAAGTCGCGGCGCAGCGTCTCGAGGTGGCGCACGTTGGTGATGTCGACGAAGGTGACCAGCAGGCCGCCCTGTCTCGTGCCGAGCGCGGCTGCGCGGGCGAGCACCCGCCTTGGCTTGATCCCCGGCAACTCGAGCTCGGCCGAGCTCGGCGCGCGGCGGGCGCGCACGAGCAGCTCCTGCAGGTCGGAGCTGCGGAGGACCTCCAGCGGCAGACGCCCGTGGACCTCGGGCGGCAGCAGCAGCATCTCGCGCAGCGCCGGGTTGACCCGTTCGATCCGGCCCTGGGAGCCGAGCACGAGGACGCCTTCCTGCAGCGTCTCGAGCACGTCGCTGAGCAGGTCGCGCTCGTCGCGCAGCTCGCGCAGCGCCGCCGACAAGCTTTCGGCCAGCTCGTCGACGGCGCGGCCGAGCTCCCCGAGCTCGTCGCTTCGGGCGCTACGGGCCCGCAACGCTTCGTCTCCTCCGGCCATCCGGCGCACCGCGTGGGCGAGCGCGCCGAGGACGCCCATCGTCCAGCGCGCGGCGAGCCAGGAGAGCGCGCCGCCGAGGGCGAACGCGAGCAGGGCCGCGAGCACGATGGCGCAGCGCAGGCGCAAGACCGCGCCATCGGTGTCCGGCAGCGGGGCGAGGAGCTGGACCGTGCCGCGCCCCCCGGGGCTCTCGAAAGCGGCCGAGGCCACCGCCGCCCGTCGCCCGCTGGCCGCATCGCGCAAAATCTCGAACGGCCGCTCGCGCGGGGCTGGGGCAACCGGGCTGCCCGAGGAGTCGAAGAGCAGACGCCCGTCGCTGTCGAAGACGGCCCAAGCGCCAGGCTCCTCGAGGCGGGCGACAAGCTGCCCCCAGGGCTCGGCAGGGTCTCGCGCAGCGGCGGCGCGGGCGATTTCCCCGGCACGGGCGCGCAGCGCGTCCTCGGGGGCCAGGAGCGATTCGATGAGCCGCGGCGCCTGCAGCCAGGCGAGCGTGGCGAGCAGCGCCACCGCGAGGGCCGAGATACCGACAAGGCGAGCGCGGATTCCCAGCTTCATGCAGCGCCCGGCGCCTCGGCGAAGCGGTACCCGACGCCGCGCACCGTCTCGATGTATCCGCCGGCGACCCCCAGCTTCTCGCGCAAGCGCTTGACGTGAGTGTCGACGGTGCGCGAGGTCACCTCGACCTCGAGGCCCCAGACGTCGTCGAGCAGCGTCGCCCGGGTCTGCACCCGGCCTCGGCGGTCGAACAAGGCGAGCAGCAGGCGCAGCTCCAAGGCGGTCAGCTCGACCTCGCGAGCCGAGACCCGGACCCGGTGGGCCGCGCGGTCGATCTGCAGCGCGCCGAAGCACGAGGGGTCGGTGGCTCGCTGCCCGCGGCGAAGCACCGCCTCGACCCGCAGGACCAGCTCGCGGACGCTAAACGGCTTGACGACGTAGTCGTCGGCGCCCAGCTCGAAGCCGATGACCCGGTCGGGTTCGTCACCGCGGGCGGTGAGGATCACCACGGGGATGGCCCAGGTCGCCGGGTCGGCCTTGAGGGCGCGACAGACCTCGGTTCCAGGCAGGTCGGGCAGCATCAGGTCGAGCAGGACCAGCGCGGGCCTCTTCTCGCGGGCCAGCCGCAGCCCCTCCTGCCCGCGCAGGGCCGCGAGCACCTCGTGCCCGGCCCGTCGCAGGTTGTAGGCGAGCACTTCTTGGAGGTCTACCTCGTCCTCGACTACAAGGAGTCGAGCCATGGGCGCTGCTTCCTCGAGCCGGTGGATAGGGCCGAAGAGCCTAGCATTGGGGCCGCGGCCGCGCATGATTCTGAACAACCTCGCTCGTTCGGGCGTCGGCCACTCGTGCCCGGTTGGGGCCTGAACGGCCTGCCGAAGAGGCATCGGTCGTTCGGCGGAGCCAAATGGACTCGAAACGATGCGAAGCTAAGATGTGAAGTTGTCGACGCGCCGCGGGCTTGTCCGTGCCGGCCGCGCGGGAAAGGACCGGATCAAGGATGCCCCAGCATCTCGCCCTGATCATCGTCTCCATCCTCCTCCTTCTTCCTGCCGCGGCCTCGGCTGCTCACCGCGGCGCGGTCCTGCTCATCCCCCTGGACCGCAACGCCTATGCGCCCGCCGCGCAGTTGACCGAGTACCTCGAGGATGCGGTCGACAAGAACAGCGCCTATCGCCTGCGCCGGTCGGACGACCTGCTGGGCGACCCGACTCCGGCGCAGGCGCTTCAGGCGCGCAAGCGGGTCCAGACCGCCGTCAACGAGGGCAAGAAGCTGCTCGCCTCGAGCCAGCTCGACGAGGCGGAGGCGAGCTTTCGCTCCGGGCTGATCGACGTCGACAACGCGTCCGCGGCGATGGAGCGCTGCAGCGAGTACTGCGAGGCGCTCGTCCACCTCGCGGCCGTGCAGGTGCTCAAGGGCGAGGAGCAGGGCGCGCGCGACGCGCTGCGCGATCTGCTCGCGGTCGATCGCGGCCACAAGTTCCAAGGCCCGGCCTTCGGCAAGCACTTCAAGCTGCTCTACCGCGAGATGCAGAACTCGCTCTCGACCGAGGGCCGTCTAAGCTCGGTCAACGTCCAGGCGACCCCGCCGGGCGGGCGCGTCTTCCTCGACGGCCAGTACAAGGGCTACGCGCCGCTGGTCATCGACGGCGTGCCGGTCGGCAAGCATCTGCTGCGCATCGAGCGGCCTGGCTTCATCACCTTCGGTCAGATGGTCGAGGTCAACGGCCCCGAGGGCACGGTGGTCAAGCCGCGGCTGACCCCGACCTCGGAGTTCGGCTCGCTCGAGGAGTCGCTCGACGCAGTCGTCGAGGAGCTCGAGCGCGAGCAGGGCTCCAAGGCTCTGATGGGCCTGGGCGCCAAGCTGCGGGTCGACCGCGCGCTCGTCGGCACGGTGCGCACCTCTGAGAACCGCGTGCGACTCGAGCTGGTCCTCGTCGACTTCGCCAGCCGCGAGAAGCTGGCGCGCAAGGCTCGCACCTTCGTCGGCGACGAGTACGGCGAGCTGCCCAAGGAGGTTCAGCGCTTTGGCAACCTCATCCTCGCCTCCGCCGAGCGCCGGTCCGATCCGAAGGCGGCGACCTCGAAGGATCCCCTCGACCGGCGCACCGGAATGGAGGACTGGGACGAGGAGTCGAGCGGCGGCGGCCGCGACAACCAGCCCAAGGCCCAACCGCAGAAGGAGGAGAAGAGCTCCATCTGGTAGAGGCGCCCCAGGGCAGCGCACGCCTTCTGAAGGGCGGCCGGGGACTCAACCCGACCGCCCTCTTCTTGTGCCCGTCGGACGCGCGGCCGGGCAGGCGGTTCTTTGTGGGGCCGCTGCTCGCCCTGGAGGGCAGGCCTTAGAATGACCGCTTGCCCAGGACCCAGGAGACGCCATGAAGGCAACCGCCTCGCGCGCGATCGTTGGATGCTTCGCCCCCCTCTGCCTGCTGTGCCTCGCCTCCGCCGCGTCGGCCCAGCCTGAAACGGTCGCCTTTCGGGCCCCGACGACCGGAATCGCGCTGCCGCCGACCGGTGTCGCGCTCGAGGATCAGGGGACCTCACCGGCGATAAACCCCGCCGGCCTCGCGCTGGTGCGCGGTCCCTCGGTCTTCTACCTGCACGAGCGCAACATCGACCTCGACCTGGTCGCCGACGGACTGTTCTTCTCGGTCGGTTTCGGCGGGCTGTCGCTCGGGTTCTCGCCTCAATGGGTGCGCACGGGCGCGGGCCCCGACGTGCGCAAGACGCAGTGGACCCTCGCGCTCGGGGGCGAGGTCTTCTCGCTGGGCGCCAACCTCAACTTCTTCCAGTCCGGCCAGAGCGCCTCGCTCGACGCGCTGTCGACCTGGGACGCCGGGCTGCTGCTGCGGCCATGGCGCTTCCTGTCCATCGGCGCCTCGGTGCTCGATCTCGACGCGGACACGGTGGACGGCCAAAGCCTGGCGAGGCGCTACGACGTCGGCATCGGTATCCGGCCGTTCACCGACCGGCTCGAGCTGGGCGCCGATCTGCTCGTCGACGACCGCAACGGCTTCGACGACGCGCGCCTCGCGTTCACCTTGCGAGGCGAGCCGGTCGAGGGGCTGGTGCTGCTGGCGGGCGTCGGCACCGGGCTGCAGCTCGACGGCGAGCTCGTCGCGCAGTTCGGCTTGATCCTCAACTCGCCCAACTTCGGGCTCGGCTACGCCCTGGGCGTGCGCGACGACCTCGGGCGCGCCGACCACCTCGTGCAGGTGCGCCTGAGCTCCGAGCGCTATCGCAGCCTGCCCTTTGACCGCCGCCGCTTCGTCGTCGTCGACCTCGAGCGCGCCTTGTCGCCGCCGGGCGGGCCCTTGGCCCTGGTGCTCAGCGCCTCGTCCAGCGATCCGTACCTCGAGCTGCTCGCGCGGCTGCGGAGGCTGCGCGAAGACGAGCGGGTCGCGGGAGTCGTCCTCAAGGTCGGGGGCGCAGAGCTGGGCCTTGCGCGCTATCAAGAGCTGCGCAGCGCGCTCGCGGAACTCAAGACGGCCGGCAAGCGGGTCGTGGCCTTCGTCTTCACCGCCGAGGATGGCGAATACCTGCTCGCCTCCGGGGCCGAGCGCGTCTACGCGGTGCCCCAAGCGACCTTCCTCGTCAACGGCCTGAGCGCCTCGAGCCTGTTCCTGCGAGAGGCCCTCGACAAGCTCGGCGTCCAAATCGACGTCGCGCGGGTCGGCCAGTACAAGAGCTCGCCCGACCAGCTCACGCGCACCGACATGTCCCCCGAGGAGCGCGAGATGCTCGACGCCTACCTCGACACGGTCTTTCCGCTCTACCTCGAGGCCGTGGCCACCTCGCGCAAGCTCCCCGTCGAGCCGCTGCGCCAGGCGATCGAGAAGGGCATCCTCAGCGCACAGCGGGCGAAGGAGGCCGGGCTCGTCGACGAGATCGTCTATCCGGACGAACTCCCGAAGCGGCTCGAGGAGCTCGCCGGCGGCGCCGTCGACCTCGTCGCGAGCGAGCCGGGGCCGACGAGCTGGCCGAGGCGCTGGGGGTGCCGCCCGAAGATCGCGCTCGTCGACATCCAGGGCCTCATCGCCGAGGGGAAGAGCCGGCCAGACCTGGGAGGAGCGGGCATCGCGGGGTCGCAGACCATCGTGCGCGCGCTCGAGAAGGTGCTGCGCGACGACTCCTTCGAGGCGCTGGTGCTGCGCATCGAGTCGGGCGGCGGCAGCACGCTGGCGAGCGACCTGATCTGGCGGGCGGTCAAGCGGGTCCAGGAGCGCAAGCCTGTCGTCGTCTCGATGGGCGACGTGGCGGCCTCCGGCGGCTACTACATCGCCGTCGCCGGCGACGAGATCCTCGCCGAGCCGGCGACCGTCACCGGGTCGATAGGCGTCTTCGCGCTCAAGCCGAGCTTCGGGCCGCTGCTCGACAAGCTCGGGATCAACTCGGTCATCCTCAAGCGAGGCGAGAGCGCGGACCTCTTCGCGCTCTCCCGCCCCTGGACACAGCAGGAGCAGGAGGCGGTGCAGCAGTATGTCGATCAGTCGTACGAGCTCTTCATCGAGAAGGTCGCCTCCGGGCGCAAGCTCGACAAGCAACGGGTCGACGAGCTGGGGCGTGGCCGGGTCTGGAGCGGGGTCACCGCGAGGGACCTTGGCCTGGTCGACGCGCTGGGCGGGCTCTACGAGGCGCTCGAGCGGGCCAAGGCGCGCGCCGGGCTGACCGGGAAACAGGTCGATGTCGAGCTGGTCGGCGGTCGTGGCGGACCGCTCGAGGTCTCGCTGTTCTCGAACGAGGAGCAGGAGCGCGTCCAGAAGTTGCTGCGCGCCTCGGGGCTCGACTACGGGCTGACGCTGCTGGAGATGGGCAGCCAGCCGCTCTCCCTGATGCCGATGAAGGTGCAGGTGAAGTAGCGGCAAGCCAGGGCTTGAAGAACTACGGGGCTCCGTTCCGCGGGGCTCGGGGGACCGGATCGCGCTTCCGCGACCGCCCGCTCAATAGGCGTCGGGGAAATCTCCCTGCGGTCCGCCCCCCGGCTCGCCCCGAGCTTTGCACCGGGCCCTCGCCCGGCTGTGTCTCATGAACGAACGGCCAATTGCCGTAGAACCACCGCGCGCGAGCATTTAGGGACCTACCGGCGAGAATCTGACCAAGCTGGCAAGAAATCGGCGGTCTCGCTGACCTTGGGCCTGTGGTCTTGAGGACTGAAGCCAGCCGGCCAGCACAGACGCTGGACTCTTTTGGTTCCGGCTTGGCCGGCTTAGGGGAGAGGGAAGGTTGGTCGCAACCGGTCGACCAGAGGCCCTATCGACTCGACCCCCGTGCCCAGCCTCGCCCCTCGACCTCGGCCTCGCAGGCTCGGCCTAGGCTCGAGGTGAGCGGAGCCGGACGGAGTCGAAGAAGGGTTTCTCGACGGACCTTCAGCTTCGCTCGCGCTTTCTCGAGCCCCCGCCCGCTCCATCAGCAACGGGCTCGACGGGGGCGACGCGCGAGAGGCCGGAGGTGTCCATCTGGTTGACGGTCTCGAGCGCCTCGGCGACCGCGTCGATCTCGTCGCTGAGCTGCTCGAGGCTGCGGCGCAGGCCCGCCCCGGCGACCTCCGAGGACGACGCGTCGGCCGAACGCGCGCGGAGGATCTGCGTGTGCAGGCTCTCGAGCGTGTAGAGGATTCGAGTGCTCTCGGCCTCGTAGCGTGAGGCCGCGGTGGCGAGCTCGGCGCGCTGCGCGATTTGTTGCTCGAGCGCGCTGAAGGCCAGCCCGAGCCTGCCGCGGACCACTTCGTCCTTCTCCTGGGCGAAGCGCGTCGAGAGCGCGTCGCGCTCGGTCCGCAGGCGCTGCTCGTCGGCGGGGGTGATCGCCGCGCTCAGCTCGGCCTCGCGCTTGGCAAGCTCGTGACAGGCCTTGCGCAGCGCCGCGAGCGTCTGCTCGGGCCGGTGGATCACCTCGCGCACGACCTGCGGGCCGGACCGGATCTCCGCGAGGATCTTCTCGCAGACGGCATCGACCCGCGCGACCCGCGCCTCGGTCGGCGACTGGGCAGCGGCCGCTTGGATGCCCGTCGGCAGCGCGGCCTGGACGGCTCGAGCCTGCTTGCGCTGCTCCTTGAGCAGCCGGTCGCGCTCGGAGGCCTTGGACAGCAAGCTGACAGAGGCCATCGCGAAGCCGAAGGCGAGGAAGAAGAGCCACCAGAGCGTCGCCGCGTTCATGATCGCGAAACTCAGGGCGATGGCCGCGGCGAGGCCGAAGACGAGCCCTTGCGGCCGCGCGGCCGCCTCTTCTTCGAGCTTGCGGCAGCGGCGCTCCTCTTCCCTCTTGCGCCGCAGCTCTTCGCGGTCGCGCCGCTCGTCTTGCTTGCGCTTGATGGCCTCGCCGACCTGCTCGAGCGCCTCGGTGCCCGCGGCGACGATCAGGTCTTCGATGATCCGGCCGGCCGAGCCCTTGTTGCGCGAGAAGGCCTCCTCGACCCGCTTGATGCTCGCGTCGAGCTTCTTCTCCCAATCCTGCTTTTCGTGCATCGCTGCTCCCACTACGCGGCGCGAAATCTACCCTCGGCGGGCGTTCCCACGGAAGGGACCGAGAGAGGGCGAGCGGGCGCGCGGCCGCCTATCCGTCCAGGCCGCGGAGAACCGGGGCCACCGCGCGCGGGTCGTCGGTCATGACCCCGTCGGCTCCGGCCGCGAAGAGCCGGCGGGCCTCTTCCGGCGAGTTGATGGTCCAGTAGTCCACCCGCAGGCCGAGCGCGTGGCACTTGGCGATGAACCCCGGAGCGTCGAGGGACAATCCTCCCGATCTCGGGGAGACCTGCAGCGCGCGGCCAGCCAGCTTCCACTGCCGGAGCGCACCGAGCGGGAGCAAGCGCACCGCCGCGACCTCCATCGGCGAAAGGCCGGTCGAGCCCTCGTATCGGCCGCGACGCGCCCTGAGGACGTTCAGGTCGGAGAAGCTCGCGATGCGCACGTGCTCCTGGGCCCTCAGCCGGCGCAGCAGACGCAAGAGCGTCGGCACCATCTCCGGGTGGCGCGACTTCGCGTCGACGTTGAGCGGCACGCCCGGGAATTCGACGAGGAGCTCCTCGAGCGTGGGCATGGAATAGCCTTTCCCGGCGAACGGCCTGCCGCCCGAGGGGCCGCTGAAGCCCCAGCCTGCGTCCCAGCTTCGGATCTCGGCGAGCGTGCTCTTCGCGATAGGCCTCGCGATGCCGCACATCCGAGCGCCGGTCGGGTCGTGCGAGACGACGATAGGGCCGTCGGCCGTTAGCTGGGCGTCGGTCTCGAGGGCGTTGGCGCCGAGGTCGAGCGCGAGGCGGAAGGAGGGGAGGGTGTTCTCCGGCTGTTCGGCCGCAGCGCCGCGGTGCGCGTAGACGAGTCGTTTCATTGTCGGTCCGGGATCTGGCGAGCGAGGCGGCGTCGCTCGGTTTCGCAGGGGCTTGCTCATCGGAAGGGCTTTGGGCGGAGCGCTCGGCCGGTCGGTTTGGGCGGCTGGCATTGCGAAGCTACACCGGCAGCGTCGAAAGGCGGATGGCCAGCGTCGATATTTCAGACTTCTCTTGGCGCAGGCTGTCGGTAGAGATTCGGGGCCTGAGCGACTCGGCATCGCGGCCCGATAGTTGGGGCAGCGCGAAGAGGTGAAACGCGCGCTCCGGCTGTCGGTCAGTGCCGGCTTTGAGGGGAGCGAACCCATGGTGCGAATCAAGCGCGTCTACGAGCCACCTGCGCGCGGCGACGGCTACCGCGTGCTTGTCGACAGACTCTGGCCGCGGGGAATCCGCAAGGAAGCGCTCCAGCACGACGCCTGGCTGCGCGACCTCGCGCCCAGCACCGAGCTGCGCAAGCGCTTGCATGGCGAGCCCGAGCTGTTTGCCGAATTCGAGGCGCTCTACTTGAAGGAGCTGCGCTCGCCGCAGGTGCAGCCTCTCCTCGAAAAGCTCACGAGGCTGGCGCAACGCCGGACGGTGACGCTGCTCTTCGCGGCGCGCGACGCCGAGCACAACAACGCCGTCGTGCTCGCCCGCGAGATCAACCGTCGCCTCGAGCGCGAGTCGACGCTCGGCCTTTGAGAGCTTCGCGGCGCCGGGGGCGTGCGGCTGAGTTGATGGGCTTGGGGGCGCACGAGCCGAAAAGCGCGCCGCGGTCAGCGGGACCGGGACGACGCTTCGTTCCTTTTTTTGCCCGAGCCGTCGCCGCTCTGCCTCTGACGCCGCCGCCACGCACCGCTGTCCGCTCGCACCTCGGGCGTGCAGCATCAGCGCCCCTCGACACGGGCGGCGCTGAGGTGGCGTGAGCCTACGCATCACTTCCGAGCCTCCCGACCCGCGAACCGCTCCCTCCGTCGGTTGCCCCGGCTCCCGCATCTGTTGCTGGCGCAGCCCGCGTCTTCGTCGCAAAATCGCTTGCGAGCGCGTCTCGGGGTACCCCTTGCCGACCCGCGCCTGACCTAATGCCCAACCGGGGCGCTGACCGCTTTCGGCGATTCGGACGAACGTTGTCGCAGCAAGAAGGCGATCGAGCTGGAGGCGCCTGCGATGAGCTTCAGAATCCTCGTGACGCGCGACTTCGACCAGATGAGCAAGGTGGCCGCCGACCTCGTCGAGGCCGACATCCGCGAGAAGCATGCGGTCAAGGACGAGTACGTGCTCGGGCTCGCGACGGGCAACACGCCCACCGGGCTCTACAAGCATCTGGCAAAGGCTTTCAACGCCGGCCGCATCGACCCACGGCGCATCCGCTCGTTCAATCTCGACGAATACGTCGGTCTTCCCGGCGAGAACCCTCAGCAGCGCACGCTCCACCCGGAGTCCTACAGCTCCTTCATGGTGTCGGAGCTCTTCGCCCTTCTCGGCCAGAAGTTCCGCGAGACCAACGTGCCCGCGGGCACGCTCATCGACCAGACCGAGCTCATCCGCGCGCTCGAGCGACACCCCGACTCCTACGAGCTGCGCGGGTCCGACAAGGGCAAGGCGGTCGTCATCAAAGAGCTGGCCGACGGAGTGCTGCGCCAGATCAAGGAGGGAGTGCTCGACGCCTACGCGAAGAAGATCGCCTCCTTTGGCGGCATCGACCTGCACATCGTCGGCGTCGGCGCGAGGGGCCACGTCGCCTTCCACGAGAGCGGGATCCCCTTCGAGACCTCGCCGATGCTGCTCGTGCGGCTGGACGACGACACCGTCCAGAACGCCATCGCCGACGGGCACTTCACTTCGGTCGACGAGAGCCCGCGCTACGCCATCTCCATGGGCGCGGGGCTCGTCTTCCAGGCGCGCACCGTAGTCCTCCTCGCCAACGGGACGCGCAAGACGCTTCCGGTCTGCGAGTCGGTCTTGGGACCGGTCAGGCCGGACGTCCCTATCTCCTACGGTCAGCGGTTCGTCGAGAGCGGCGGCACTCTCGTGTACGTGCTCGACGAAGCGGCCGCCGCAGCGCTGTTGTCCCGTCGCTCCGAGGTCGAAGCGCGGGGGTGCGAGCTCATCGACCTGCGCGGCCAACCCTATGAGCGGGTGGCGGACCTGGCTTTCACTCGAGACCCGAGTACCGGCCGCATGCGCTAGGAGTGAGGTGGGGGGAAGGGCCGCCGTCTCGGCGGCCTGCGTGCGCGCATGAAGAAGAGGCGCTGAAGCGAGGTTGAGAAGGCGCTCTCGACGGATCTGCACCGCGGCTGACGAATCGCAGGGTGGGGCGGCGCTCTGTGCGGCCGGCGCAGTCCCGCCCGCTCGATAGACGGCGCCGTCGCGGGCCCCGGCGCCTGGCCGGCCTCACCAAAGAGAGCTCGCCCCTCTTGTCCTCGGCCGCCCGGTCGCTCTTCGGCTGACGGCGCGGATGGCTCTCTGGCCATCGGCTGAGCAGCGGGTCGGCCAAGGCGAGAGCGCCCTCGAAGCTCAGGAGCAACGGGCGACCGGTGTTCTTGCGGTCGCCTGCTATTCTCCTTCTGCCTTCCTGGCAATTCGACCCGAGTTCCAGCAACCTGCGCCAAAGGAGAGATCGTGACCGAATCCTGGAGCCCCGAGAGACAGGCCGCCCAGAACGAGCAACTGCAGCAGGTGCTCGAGCGCATCCGCTCCAAGACCGAGAACGACACCTCCTCGCTCGCCATCTTCGACTTGGACGGCACGCTCTTCGACAACCGCGCGCGCACGGTCTACATCCTGCGCGAGATCGCCGACCAGTTCGAGACGCGCCTGCCCACGCTCGTCGAGGCGCTCGACGGGTTCGAGGACCTCTCCCTCATCCAGTACGGCGTGGGCGCGACGCTCGACAGGCTCGGCGTCGCCGACCCGGCCGAATGCGCGTTCATCCAGGAGCAGTGGGCAAAGCGCTTCTTCTCCGACGAATACCAGCGCTTTGACATCCCGTTGCCAGGCGCCAAGAGCTTCGTCTGCAAAGTCCACGAGGCGGGCGCGACGGTCATCTACCTGACCGGGCGCGACGTGAACATGCTGGTGGGCCTGACCGAGTCGCTGCGGATGTACGGCTTTCCTGTCGGGATCGTCGGCACGATGATGCTGACCAAGAAGCTCTTCGACGAAGAGGACGAGGTCTTCAAGCGCAATGTCGGCGCCTATCTCAAGCGGCTCGGCGAGGTGGTGGCGATCTTCGAGAACGAGCCGGCCAACAGCAATCTGCTGAAGAAGGCCTTCCCGGGTGCCGCCTCGTTCTTCGTGCTCACCCAGCACCGGCCGGACGCGCCGGCGCTCGAGGGCGGAATCCACAAGATCCGCGACTTCCGTATCCGCCGGTAGCTCGAGAGGTGTCGGAAAACTCCCCGAACCTCGGCTCGTCACCCGCTCACCCCGAGCGTAGCCTCCCGAGGAACGAGGGAGGCGGAGTCGAGGGGCCCGACTTGCGGCCTCGCAAGCTCGGCCTACGCTCGGGCTGACCGATGATCGGTCGAAGGATTCTTCGACACCTCTCCAGGCGCTCAGCGACGCAACCCAATTCCTCGCGCGAGCATCGGCAGGGCACGCCTGGCGCGCCGCGGGGACGGCCAGCGCTTCGATCAAGGAGCTCTCCATGCAGCGCATCGATCCAAAACAACTGGCTTTGCGGCCCTTCGCGGCCTTCGACCAGGACTGGGCTCTTCTGGTCGGCGGCGTGAGCAAGCCCAACCCGATGACGGTCTCTTGGGGCGGGGTCGGGACTCTGTGGAACCGGCCGGTGGCGACCGTCTACGTGAGGCCGACGCGCCACACCTATAGCCTGCTCGATGAGACTCCCGAGCTCACGCTCAACTTCCTGCCCGAGGGGATGCGCGCCGCGCTCCAACTCTGCGGCAGCAGGTCGGGCCGCGACACCGACAAGTGGCAAGAGGCGGGGCTCGAGCCGGAGAAGGCCGAGACCATCCAGGTCCCGCGCGTCGCCGGAGCCCGGCTCGCCCTCGAGTGCCGGGTCCTCGCGACGTTCGATCTGGCTCCCGAGCGCTTCCTCGACCCTTCGATCCTCGGGCTGTACCCGAAGCGAGACTTCCATCGCGCCTACGTGGGCGAGGTGCTCGCCGCTTTCGAGGCCTGAGGATCCGTCGCCGTCCGGTTCCGCTCGCCCTCGACTGCTCGGCTCGAGATTCGTCGTGCGGCGGCACGGATTCCGGAGGGACGGGTCGTCGGGAACCTACCGGCCGCGCCTGCCCAGTTCCGCGAAGGGCGCATTGCCATGCGCCCCTACCAATCTGCTGCCGATCGCTCGGGGTCAGGCGTCTCGACCTTCGGCCTCGCATGCATCCCGACACTCGGGGCCTTTAGAACGGCGCGGGACGCTCGAAGCTGACGAGCACCCCGGTCTCCGGGTGCCGGAAGCTGAGCGCCTCGGCGTGTAGCTGCAGCCGCGTGTCGGGGTTTCCGTAGAGCCGATCGCCGACGATGGGCGCGCCGAGGCCGAGCGGGTGCGCGGCGTGGACGCGAAGCTGGTGGGTCCGGCCGGTCAGTGGGAAGAGGGCCACGCGGGTGCGCGCGCCTCGCCGTTCGAGCACCTGCCACTCGGTCAGCGCACGCTTGCCGTGGACCGGGTCGTGAATCTGCCGGGGGCGGTCGTCGAGATCGACGCGGAGGGCCAGGTCGATCCTCCCGCGCTCGCCGCGAACCTGGCCGTCAATCCAGGCGACGTAGCGCTTGCGGACCTCGCGGCCGGCAAATTGGCACTGCAGCCCGGCGTGCGTACGGGCGTCGAGCGCGGCGACGAGCAGGCCCGAGGTGTCGAGGTCGAGCCGATGCACCAGCAACGGTCCGGTGGCTTGCGGATAGCGGGCCCGCAGGCGCGCGAGCACCGAGTCGGTCAGCGACCTGTCGCGCGCGGGCACCGAGAGCAGTCCGCAGGGCTTCTCGACGACGACGAGCCAAGGGTCCTCGAAGACGACGGCGAGCTGCGCCCCCTCGCTCGGCGGAGGTGTGAAGGCCCGCGGCGGCGAGACGCGCAGCCCCTCGAGCATGAACGGGAGCACCGCGCCGCACTTCCTCCTGCAGGCCGGGTAGAAGGCGCCCGAAACCCGCCCGCCGCCGAGTGGCGGACTGCCCCACCAGAACTCGGCGAGCGCGAGCGGCCGCAGGCCATTGCGAAAGGCGTGGGCGAGCAGCTTGGGGCCCGCGCAGTCGCCGGCGCCGTGCAGCGGGTCGGGCGAGGCGAACAGCGCGCGCAGCGGGCGATGCTCGCCGCGCGCGTTGGGGACGAGGTAGGTGTCGTGGATGCGCCGCATCAGCCGGACACAGACGATCCGCCGCAGCCGGTCGTGGGCGCGCAGGCGCCGTTCGAGCCGCGCCAAGCTGCGCTCCACCTCCGCGCTCTCTCGAAGCTGCGAGGCCTTCAGGCGGCGCAGCTCGGCCTTGTCGGCCCGGCTCTGCTGCTCGAGCGCGTGGAGGGCCTCGAGCCTGGCCGCTT
>ENA-UOOR01002983-UOOR01002983.1-fermentation-metagenome-genome-assembly--contig:-NODE-2983-length-15873-cov-9.562208_pt1 | contig 15873 bp, 16 predicted proteins | sample MGYA00245780_ERZ724029 | MGnify/ENA primary metagenome ERZ724029 (study PRJEB28704, sample SAMN03018315) | fermentation metagenome | biome: anthropogenic terrestrial biome; feature: soil; material... | reverse complement strand
GGGGATAGCATTTAGTAGGTAAAACTTTGCATCAAAAACTGATAAATTAGTGATTTGGGTCAAATGTAAAACTAAATTAGACTTTGCAAGCTTAAATTACCCTATACGAAAAGTCGTAGAAATGAACAAATAAAATAGTTTAAATTCACAAAAACAGGCTGTAAAAAGCTTGTTTTTTATGCTATAATGACAGTATACAAGTTAAATTAGGGTATAACTTTTAGAGGTCTACTGTATTTTTGTTTTTTATAATACTAAATTAGACCCCTAACATTCTATATAGAATGCCCGGATAATAACTTAAATTATTTGAGTAGAGATGGTTTTAAGATAATATCATTTGGGTCGATTTTCTCGATACCTAATGCATTAATTAACTTAAATCCATATCTTGAGCTGAATGCGTCATATGGGGACTGGTCATTCAGCTTTTTTCTTCCATATGAATTTATATGAGACATTACCAAACGGATGTCATTTTGTGTCAGATGATCCATGCTGCATCCTTTGGGAATAATCCGGCGTATCAGTTCATGATTATTCTCAATCTCAGGCTTTAAGTAAGCGGAATAAGGATAGCAATAAAATACATTTGAGAGTTTGTCTTTACCGTTAACTCTTTCAATCTTGACTGGGTCGGAAAATTCGCTGCCATTGTCCGTTAATATCAAAAATAGCAGCGTTTTGTATTCTTTATGACCAACTGCATCATAAATCCACTTAAACCATTGTGATACACTCTTTGAATTGTTATAATCTCTAAGTAGCATGAGCATAAATGAGGTGTCAACAAAGTGTATCGTAAGTAAGACCTTACCACCTCTTCTGCCTTCTACAGTATCCATTTGGACAATTGAAATATCTTTATTCCCTTTTAAGAATTTAAGATAGTCACCATATCTTCTACCTTCTAAGCAGGTCTTATCAACCTTATAGCCAATTTGCTTCTTTTTTCTTGCACGGTATCTGACCTTTCTAGGCCCTTAGGGCTATTATCCGGGCATAATACAATCGTACCACAAAATCCACCGATGTTGACATGTGAACCTGAAAATGATGTGAGAAAATTACCCGAAGGCAAGCGAAACAAATATTTGAATTACACTTGCTTCGTGATAAAAAATCTTATCATTTTCAGAACCCCATGTAAACATTACCCTGCGGCGGCTTCATCGCAATATTATTTTCCCCTCAGGCTTCACAAAACAAATATATTTGATTTCTACATTTGTAAAGTTCAATTAGACTCCCTCGTTTGCAAGATTAAATTAGACTGCAGGTGAAAAAGGGGTCTAATTTACTTTTACAATTGAGGTTAAAAAAATTATTTGCTTCAAAAATAGGAAAATAATTGACATAGAAAGTGTATCATGGTATAATCAGGCAAACGTAAACATCAGATGTTTAACGTTTAACGTTTAACGTTTAACGTTTAACGTTTAATTTATTAAAAGGAATTATTAGAATTAAGCAAAAATTTCTAAACGAGGTGATAAAAAATTGCATAGCAATAATGAAAATGCTGAATTAGTTGACATATTCAAGATAGAAAAAAGAGAAGAGGCAACGGATTTTGTTGTTAAAACAATAAAAAGACTATTGATAACAAAGAAATTAAATCCCGGAGATAAATTGCCCAACGAATACGAACTTTCTCAGAGTCTAAAGGTAAGCCGGGGGTCAATTAGAGAAGCTATGAAAATGTTATCGGCTTATGGAATAGTTAAAATTAAAAGAGGTGATGGTACATATATAGCGGATACCTCAGACAGAATTTCATTTGACCCATTGCTGTTTAGATTAATAAATCAGGGCGACGTAAATGAATTAAGAGAATTACGAGAAATGATAGAATTAGGAATAATAAAATTAGCAATACAAAATGCAACACAAGAAGACATTATAAGCTTAGAAAAAGCATATGCATATACGGCTGAAAAAATCAGATTGGGAGAATTTGAAGATGAAGTTCTAATTGAAACAGAGTTAATGTTTCATACAGCACTGGGTAAGGCAACCGGTAATAAATTAATTCAAACTATTTATAATTTTGTAATGGATTTGTATGTTCCGAATATCTATAAGGATAAAAGAGATGAAATCTTTGGACAGGAAGCACTAAATTGTCACAGACCAATCATCGATTCAATAATAAGCAGAAATCTCAAATCAGGGGAGAAAGCTATTAAGCATTCTGTTGATGTATGGAAGCACTTGAAGATATTCGACGATATAAGTAATAAAATATAAAATGAGGGAGTTGATATTAGAAGACTATTTGTATGCATGACTTTGAGTTTTGTCCAGATTTAGTTATTGAAAAAAAAACAGGAGGATTAATTGATGAAAAGACTCATAGCATTTTTTTTAATGTTAGCCTTGATTTTTACCTTGACAGCATGCGGAACAAATACAGCATCTACACCGGAAACATCGGGACCGGATACGGACAAACCAACTGACGAAAAGATAGTAATTAGAGTAGGATTTTCTACAGAACCGGACAGTCACTATGGGAAAGGTACAGCAGAATTCGAAAGATTAGTAGAGGAGTATTCAAGCGGGAAGGTGGATGTTCAATTATTTGCAAGTGCTACACTTGGAAATGAAAGGGATATGATTGAAGGCATAAGTCTTGGTACGTTGGAGATGTGCCTTAGTTCAACAGGACCTCTACCAAACTTCTCAAAGGAATTCCAAGTTTTTGACCTCCCATTTATAATTACGGATAAAGAAAAGGCATATGAAGTAATGGATGGAGAAATAGGGAAAGAAATTTTATCATCACTTGAGTCAATAAATATTAAGGCATTAGGTTTCTGGGAAAATGGTTTTAGGCACATATCTAACAGTAAAAAAGAAATAGTTAAACCTGAAGATATGGCAGGTATAAAAATAAGAACAATGGAAAATCCAATTCATATGGCTACTTTCCAGCTTCTTGGAGCTATGCCTACACCAATGGCCTTTTCAGAATTATTTACAGCTCTTCAACAAGGAACTATAGATGGACAAGAAAATCCATTAGTAATATTTGATACTAATAAGTTTTCTGAAGCTCAAGATTACTTGTCTTTAACAGGTCATGTATATTCGCCGTCAGTTATGATGATAAGCAAGAGCACTTTTGAAAGCTATCCGCAGGATGTACAGGAGGCAATAGTAAAAGCCGAAAAAGAAGCAAGAACATGGGAAAGAAATTTTTGCACAAAAATGGATGAAGAATTAGTTTCTCAAATAAAAGCTGCCGGTGTTACTGTAACTGAAGTAGATAAAGCAGCATGGCAAAAAGCTTGTGAACCAATATATACACAATATGAAGCTGAGATAAATCCTGAATATATAAAGGCACTCACAGGTAAGTGATTTCAATTAAATGAATAGAATACATTTTTGTATTCTATTCATTTACATTATTATGGAGGTATGCATGAAAAAGGTACTTGATTTCTTTGAAAATTTTGAAGAAAAAGCACTAAGTATTATATTGTCAGCTATGGTCATAACAATATTTATTGCAACTTTTTTTAGATTTACGAAAATAATGATAATTCCATGGGCAGAGGAATTAGCCAGATATTTGATGATATGGTTAGTTTTTTTGGGGATAGGAGCCGGAGCTAAAGCAAATAGGCACTTTACGGTGGATAATTTGGTAAATGCTTTTCCGGCATCTACACATAAAGCATTTTTTATAATTAGAACAGTAATTATTGTTATTTATTGCGGCTTTATATCATATGTTGGTTTTAGTTTAGTAAAATCTTTAAAGATTATGGGGCAGACAACTCCTGCTTTGAGAGTACCAATGTGGTTTGTTTATTCAGCTGTTCCAATAGGATTACTATTAATGGTTGTTCGTACAATACAGTATGTAATAAGGAAGTACGAACAAGATAATAACATATAAAGGAGGCAGTAATATGGGGTTAGTTCTATTTGGAACATTAGCTGTTATGCTGATGCTTAATGTACCAATAGCAATATCATTAGGTATTGCAGCATTTGTTGCTTTGACAACCGGAGATATGAATACATCATTAGTTGTATTGGTTCAAAGAATGTTTACTTCAATAGATAGTTTTCCATTCATGGCAATACCGTTTTTTATATTGTCCGGTGATATTATGGAGAAAGGCGGAATTTCAAAACGTCTTATAAGATTTGCCCAAGTGGTGTTGGGTAAACTTCCTGCGAGCCTTGCAATAATAACTACAATTTCATCTGCATTCTTTGGAGCAATATCAGGTTCAAACCCTGCAACAGTAGCAGCTATTGGAGGTATTATGATACCTAATATGGAAAAGGCAGGCTATCCTAAAGACAGGGCGGCTGCAATAGGAGCATCATCAGGTACATTAGGAGTTGTTATTCCTCCGAGTATTTCAATGGTTACTTATGCAGTCATAGCCGGTGTATCCATAGGCAGGATGTTTTTAGCAGGATTCATTCCCGGATTAAGTTTGGCAGCAGCTATAATAATTGTATCAATTATTACGTGTAGTAAATTTGAAATTAAATCAAATGAAAAAATTACTATAGGCAAGATTGTAAAATCATTTATTAATGCAATATGGGCAATACTTATGCCTGTTATAATATTAGGTGGTATTTATGGAGGAATATTTACTCCTACAGAAGCTTCCGCAGTATCGGTGGTATATTCCATATTTGTTGCAAAATATATATATAAAGAGCTTAAATGGAAGGATTTGCCTGATATTATTTCCAGAGCGGCTGTAAGTACGGCAATTGTACTTTTTACAATATGCTTATCGGCACCATTCACTTGGTTGATGACAAGTGCAAATATTCCCACTGCCTTGGCTCAAGGGGTATTGGCTGCATTCAGTAATAAGTATGTAATATTCTTTATTGCTAATTTAGTACTGTTGTTCTTGGGATGTTTCTTGGAAACTCAATCGATAATACTGCTTATGACACCAATATTACTGCCTTTATTTATTAGTTTGGGCATGGATCCTATTGCATTAGGTATTATTATCGTAATTAATACTTCAATAGGTATGATTACACCTCCAATGGCCGTTAATTTATTTGTTGCTATTGGTATAGCGAAAATTTCAATCGGAGAAATAAGCAGGAAAATCGTTCCTTTCTTAATAGCCGAAATTGTTGTGTTGTTAATATTAACTTATTTACCCGGAATAATTATGTGGCTTCCTAATTTTTTTGGCTAACATTTATTATTTTTAGGCATAGATAAAAAAATTCAAACCAACATTAGAAGAGTACAAAAAAAGGCATGTTTGGTTAAAAAGGTACATAATTGGAGGTATTTATGAAGATAGTAATTATTGGTGCCGGCGCAATGGGAAGTGTATATGGAGGTTTCCTTGCTGAAGCAGGTAATGAAGTTTTTTTCTTGGATGTATTTAAAGAGCATATTGATTCAATAAATGAAGACGGACTATGGATGGAAGGCTGCAGTGGAAACAGATATATAAAGAACATCAAAGCAACATCCAATCCGGATGAGGTGGGTATAGCCGATTTAGCAATTGTGTTTGTAAAATCTACTATAACAGATATTGCTATTGAGCAGAATAAAGCTGTTATAGGTGAAAATACCGTAGTGCTTACCTTACAAAACGGATTGGGTAATATAGAAAAATTATTAACCGTGGTGAAAAATGAACAAATTATAGCAGGAACAACCGCACATGGCTCAAACATGCTTGGTCCCGGAAGAATAAACCATGCAGGACATGGAGCAACCGTTATCGGAGAGTTAAACGGAGAAATTTCTGATAGAATAAAAGCAATATCAGACTTGTTTATCAATGCGCATTTAGAACCGGTTATTATCTCCACCAATGTCATGGGATTAATATGGGATAAATTGCTGGTTAATGTAGGGGTAAATCCGTTAACAGCTATCACCGGTTTAAGAAACGGACAATTGCTTGAGTACCCTGAAATGGAGTGGATAGGAAGCCAAGCAGTTCTTGAAGGAATGAAAGTTGCAGAAGCGATGGGAATAAAATTAGAAACTCCCGATGCAGTAGCTCATTTTAAGGAAGTTTGCATAGGGACAGCACCTAATATTTCGTCCATGCTTGCAGATGTGAAAAATAAAAGAAAGACGGAGATAAGCAATATAAACGGAGCAATAGTAAGAGAAGCAGAAACGTATAATATTGAAACTCCGGTCAACAAAGTTCTTACAAATTTGGTTTTGTTAAAAGAAAAAATGTATAAATAACAATAAAAGAAGATATTACGCTAATAACAAAAAAGAGGAGTGTCTACTTGACACTACCCATAATAAAAGGAGAGCTAACATTATGAAAAAAAAGATGACTATAGCCGATTTTAAAAAATACAAAGAAGAAGGAAGAAAATTTGCTTATGTTACTGCATATGATTATACTACAGCCTCAATAATAAATGATAGCGAATGCGAAGTAATACTTGTAGGGGATTCACTAGGCATGATAATGCTGGGTTATAACGTAACAACCCCGGTAACTATGGATGATATGGTTCATCATATAAGACCGGTAGTTAAGGGTGCACCTAATACTTTCATAGTTGGCGACATGCCCTTTGGATCATATAATGTGAGCATTGAACAAGCTATAATGAATGTTAACAGAATGATTAAAGAAACAGGATGCGATTGTATAAAGCTTGAGGGTGGAATTGAAATGGCTGATACAATAGCGGCAATAGTGAAGTCAGGAACACCCGTAATGGGTCATATTGGACTAACACCTCAAACTGCAACTTCATTAGGCGGATATAAAGTTCAAGGAGGAACACCTGAATCAGCAGCAAAATTAATAGAAGATGCAAAGACAATAGAAAAGGCAGGAGTATTTTCTATTGTATTGGAGTGCGTGCCAAAAGGAGTGGCAAAAGCTTTATCCGAAGCTGTAAGCGTACCGGTCCTCGGAATAGGAGCCGGAGTTTATGTTGATTGTCAGGTATTGGTTACACAAGACTTGTTAGGTATGTATGGAGATTTTAAACCTAAGTTTGTAAAACAATTTGCTAATATAAGGAAGGCAATGGTAGAAGGACTTAATGAATTTCATAAAGAAACATTAGAAGGAACATTCCCGACAAATGAATTTAGTTTTAATGCAAAAGTAGAAGGATATGAAGTTTAGAGCAGCATCAGCCGTTGATGTTGACAGAAAAATTTAGGGCTGTTTTAACAGCCCTTATTAAATAAAGCGAGAAAGAAAGGGTAAGATTTATGAAATTAATGCACACAAAATTACCTGAATTCATAAAAAAAATGAAGGAAGCTGCCATTAAAGGTAAAATACCAAAGGATATTGAAATTAAAGGATTAGAAAATCTTACATCCGCTAAGATGCAGTCTTTAAGAACCGGGCGCATAGAGCATGCCGTCAGTGAAATTGCAGTAAAAAAAAATGTTGAAAAACTAGAAATTAATGTAATTCCAAGAGTTCCTGAAACAATGCACACAGTTATTGTTAAAGGTCTTGATAAAGATGGAAAATGCATGAGTGCAGTTTTGGAAGTCATAAATATTCTGCATCCTACCGAAGAAGCCTACTTACTTGATTGCGATGATGTTGATGATAGAAGACCTAAAATTGGACTTCATTAACAAAAGGAGCTGCTATGAATATATTAAAATTTAAATTAATACCTCAAAGCAAGGACGAAAAAATTGGAATAACAATACCTCTTAACATTGCATTTGTTGAACTTGCCGATATTAAAGCGTGTGATATAACTGCAAGAGAAGCAGTTAAACTTATTGCCGATTCAATCGACGGACCTGTCGGCATTAACGTTATTGATATGGACTGTGTAACAACAACCAGTGATGGTATTATGACAGAAGGCACTGTAGTTCTTATGGCGGCAGGCGACAGGGGTAAGATAAATCCTGATTTTGGAATTCTTGAAATGGAAGAAATACCATATTCTGAGGAATTAATCAGGGAAGAACCTCACTTAAAACAGTGGGTAATGTATCCGGGAAAAAGGCTTTTCAGAGGACCAAATCCTAAAAAAAAGTTAATACCGGTTCATAATGTTGTCATAACAGGAAGGGCAGGAAATAATAATTCTGCTACTGAAATGATGAACATTGTAACTATGGAAGAGATTCTTCTGCCTATTTTAGGGCAACTTGAAATAATAAAAGGCGGAAATGTTGTTGTGGGGAACACAGGTGAAGTTATTTCTGTCGGAATCGGAATGACCATAGCTGAAAAATTCGGCCGAATATTCCCTACGCGTCAATATAAGGCAGGAGATACTGCCCATAGCAGCGGTGAGTATGCGCAAACATTAAAACGAAATATCCCCATAATTGCAGCAGATAAAGCTATTATTGCCAAACAGACCATAAAGGCACTTCAATTTGGAATGATACCCGGTAAAGACATAGGATGTTCTCCGCTAATTTTATCGATTGCAAAGGCAATGGGTTTTAAAATTGATTTTGATAATATAACCGACAGAGCCTATGAGGAGTTATCAAGTGTTGGAATTACAAAAGAATGGCTCCAAGAAGAAATCATTGCATTAACAGCTGATGAAGTTATTGCTCAAGCTGATACTATTGTGCCCGGTATTAATAATCCAAGGAAATTTAGGGCATCAGAAATAACTGTTCTTAAGGAAATTGAAATATAGGCATTAGGTGTACTATGGAAGATAATAAAATAATTGTACAGGTAGATAAGACAGTAATAAAGATTACGGGATTAAACATAAAAGGTCTTAATCTTCAAGAAGTAGAGAAAGTAATTTTTAATAAACTGAAAAGCGTTGTTCGTATAATCGGAGTGACGGGAAATTCTATTGAAATGGATGTTTACGGCATAGAAGAAAAAGATATATTAAAAGATCAAAGGGGTATTATTAAAGCCATATCTTTAGCTGACGGAATTACACTTTCAGATCTTGCACAAATATCAAGTGTTAAAAAAATAAAAGGTTTTGATATTCAACATATTCCGGAATATAATGGCGGCTGCAGAGGTGAAAGGTGGATGTGATGCTGAATAATGTAGTGATTATACCAACCGGTGATGAATTGCATGAAGGTATTGTACTTGATACTGACAGCCCTATGATTATGCAGGAAATAATAAAGTTAAACGGAAGAAGTAATATATTGCGCAGTCAACCTGTTTACGACAAGGAAGATAAAATTATTGAATGCATAAAAAACCATGCAGATGGTAAAGCAGATTTAATAATAATAATCGGGGGTTCAGGTGGTGGGCACAGATACAGCAAGACATTAGGAAAAGATTATACTCATTCTTCTTTGGACCTTATTCTTGAAGAAAAACATTCATCAGAAGTATACGGGAAAAATGGACACATGTGGAGCAAATTAATATGTGGTAAAATAAATGAAACATTGGTAATCAATGTTCCCGGGCCCTATGATGAGGCACGTGCTACCATTAAAGCTTTTTGTTCCGCTTATAAAATCCATAGCGATAATTTAAAAGAAATAAACTGCAGTATGATGGAAGCATTAATGGAGCAATACGGTAGTCGGGAAACGGATAACATTTTTTAGGAGGAGTAATGAATGAGCTGTGTATATCCTAAAATGTATAAGATTAGACAAATAATAAACAATGAAAGAATTGAAGATTTAAGGCTTGAGGTATTTAAACAATTAGACCTTATCGGTATGAAAAATGTAATCAAACCAAACAACCGGATTTCCATTACTGCAGGAAGCAGGGGTATTGCAAATATTGATAGAATTACTAAATATGTTTGCGACTACGTTAAAAGTTTGGGCGGTATTCCTTTTATAGTACCTTCAATGGGCAGTCATGGAGGTGCAACCGCTGAGGGTCAAAGACAAATATTAAAGAAATTAGGCATAACAGAAGAAACTATGGAATGTCAAATAATAAGTTCAATGGAAACTGTACAGCTTGAAAATGCATTGAACGGAGCTCCCGTATACATTGATAAAAATGCTTTTTATTCAGATGGAATCATTGTTGTAAACAGAATAAAGCCACATACGGATTTTTCAGCTGTAAATGAAAGCGGTTTAGTAAAGATGGTTTCTGTCGGTCTTGGAAAAGAAAAGGGAGCAACTGCTATGCATGGATATGATTTAGCAAGCACAATTCCATTGTCTTTTAAAGTAGCTTCTGCCTATGCGCCTATAATTGCAGGTCTTGGAATTGTTGAAAATTCTAAGGATGAGACATATATTATTCAAGGAGTAAAGCCTGAAGACTTTTTAAAGGAGGATGCGGAACTCTTAAAGGTTGCAATTGAACAAGTTTCTCGTTTGCCATATAATGATATCGATCTTCTCATAGTTAAAGAAATGGGTAAAATGTACAGCGGAACAGGTGTTGATACAAAAGTGATAGGAAGGATTCGTGTACAAGGGGTAGCTGAACCCATGACTCCATTTGTAAACAAATTAGTGATTCTCAGATTATCTCCTGACTCTTGCGGCAATGCATTGGGAATCGGTTTGGCAGATATTACGACAAAAGAATTAGTGGACAGCATTGATTTTGATTCAATGTATAAAAATTTAATTGCAACTACTTATTTGGAACGAGGAAAGATTCCGGCACATTTTAAAACCGAAAAATCAACAATTGACACAGCTTTTAAGACTTTAGGGAAAATCAAAAGTGCAGATACAAAAGTGATAATAATAGAAAATACACTTCACATTAGTGAATTAATAGTTTCTGAAAGCATTTATAAGGAAATTAACAACGAAATAGAATTAATTGAAGAAATACCGGAATGGTCATTTGATTCTAATGGAAAAATTTTGATGTAGAAAGGATTCTTGTGGAAACATTTCTTTATTCTTCAGTGACAAAGGACGGTTTTAAAATAGCTGTCGGCGGATTATGCCCGGACAACATGGGAAATAAATGCTCAGAATCATATAAAGTTTTTGAGACAATAGAAATCGGAAGAGATAAGAGTGAATTTTTTATAGATTACATGCTGAGTAAATATATTAAAGAATTTTCTGTACCGCAAGTAGAAGGTGTGTGTGCATCTATAAGGGTAAGAGATGAGGGACTGTGTTGTGGTGGTATAGCAGGCAATCCTTTTAAAGATCATGAATCTGCAGATGGGGCGCTGGAAAGAAACAAAGATAATATTTACACTGTTACTGTACCGGGGAGAATGGGTATTGTATTTGAATCTGATTATGGGATAGCAAAAGAAATACATGAATATTTTCTTGATTTAAATCATCTGACGATAAAAGAGGCAATCGATTATGCCGTGTTATTTATGGAACAAAAAAAAGTTACATTTGTTTTAGCATCAGACGGAAGTGGTGAAGGCAGTTGCGGCCTTGTTTATACAAGCGGACAAAAATGGTGTTATCTTCAATAAATATGGCATTAATAAATGGATAAATTTAAAACATCAGGAGGGAAAATGATGTCAAAGATTATTATAATAGCTGATGATTTAACAGGAGCAAATGCTACCGGCGTACTACTTGTACAGCAAGGATTTAAAGCTGCAACATTTATAAACCTGGATAAATATAACAGTATGCAAAATGATGATTATGATATTGTTTCAATCAATACGGACAGCAGAGCAATAAAAAGTGAAGAAGCATACAAGAGAGTTAAAAGTATAGTTGAATTTTTTAAAGATGAAGATGTTAAGCTGCTCTCAAAAAGAATTGATAGTACATTGAGAGGAAATATTGGTGCTGAGATATCAGCTATATTAGATAATGTTACAGATGATACATATGCTATTGTTGTACCGTCATTCCCTGCCTCTGGAAGAGCTTGCGTAGGAGGGTACCTAATGGTTCATCAAGTGCCCCTTGAAAAAACAGCTGTTGCCACAGACCCTAAAACCCCTGTATTAACTTCTAAGGTTGTTGCTTTGCTTGAAGAACAAATGCAAGAGAAAATAGGGTTTATAGAACTGGATACGGTGTTAAAAGGAATAGATTCAATTCAGAATTCGATAATCGACCAAACAGGAAAGGGATGCAAAATAATTATTGTTGATGCAACTACAAATGATGATATTACTAAAATTGCCAAAGCAGTAAAGAACACCAAATTAAACGTAGTTTCTGTAGACCCCGGACCTTTTACAGCTGCTCTTACGGCGGAACTCCTTGAAATTCCTAAAGGCGGAAAGGGCAAAAAAGTATTAATGACAATAGGAAGCATATCAAATTTAACAAAAAAACAGCTTGATGAGTTTAAAATGGAATATAGGGCGTTTATTGCAGAAATTAATGCTTCAAAGCTCTTATATGAAGAAACACGGAAAAAAGAAACAAATGAAGCAGTAGATAAGTTGATAAGCAATTTATCGGAATTTGAGGTAATAGGAGTTACTACTTTAAGTGAAGACAATATATTGGATTTGGGGGTAATTGCTAAGGAACTAAAAATATCAGAAGATGAAGTATCACAAAAAATATCAGACGGACTTGCAGAAATTACAGTTAAAACTTTGGAAAAATCAAATTCTTTGCTTGGAGGACTTTATATTTCGGGAGGCGATGTAACCGTTGCAGTATGCAATGCGCTTGGAGCAGTAGCCATTGAGGTTAAGGATGAAGTTCTTCCCCTTGCTGTATATGGAAGAATAGTAAATGGCACTTATCACAATATACCTATAATTACCAAGGGCGGTTTGGTAGGTGATGAAAAAGCAATTGTTAAGTGTGTAAATTATATGTTTACAAAATTATCAAATGATTATCATATTAAAAAAAGACCAGCTAATTAAAGTCAATAGATTTTAGTCAGAAAGTTTTAAATAACTTTTTAATACTTTCAAATAATAAAATGTACACTTAATAAACCAGCCATAATTGAGAAATAAAAAAAAAGCTGGGTATTTAAAAATGATCTTTGAAAACTAAACATTAAATACAGAAATATTAAGCTACTAAAGATTTAGCAAAAAGTAACTCTTCATGTTCCTCTGGGGTTCTTAGCTCAAAGGGCTTTTGATCCCTTAGAACAGCGAATATGATATTTACTATCTTTCTCATTACAGCACCTAATGCTACTTTCTTAGGCTTGTTTATGCACTTCTGATGGTAGAATTCATGCATCACCGGATTAGTTTTTTCGCCATTTCGTTTGCTTCGAATATTGGCTAAGGCAGTTGTGAAAATAACTCTACGCAGTAATTTAGAGCCTCTTTTAGACATTTTATTACGCGTTCCAGTGAATTCACCTGATTGATTAACAGAAGGATCAATCCCAAAAAAGGCTACAAGTTTATTAGGCTTAGAGAAGGCAGAAAAATCGCCAACTTCAGCAAGGATAGTTGCAGCTGTTAAAATACCTATACCAGGGATGCTGCAGAGTAAATTAATAATAGGTGATAATACAGGAATATCTTCTAAGGAATCAATTAATATGACTTCATTAATTGCATCAAGTATGCTTTTACAAGATTCTTGTAAGGTTCTTACCATAGAAATATTAACTTTAAGTATAGCTAGATTTCCAGGAGTACTGATACTTAGAGATTTAAACTCTTTAGCTTTTAAAACTAAAAGTTCATATTTTTCAGTAGACCATGCCAAACCTTTTTTAGAAGATTTTGCAATAAATGATATCAAAGTTTTTTTGTTAGCTTTTAATATGTGACTTGGTGAAGGATACTTGTCAAGTACGGCAAGAGCGGTCTTTGAATATACATTTGAAAAGACATCTGTAAAGTTTAGCATCACTTGATCTACAATACCAGTAAGTCTGTTTTTGTAAGTAGTAAGCTCATCACTTAATTTATAATATTGGCGACAAAGGCTTCTAAGGCAGTCAATATCTTCATCAGGAACAACAGTAGTCTTAATAAAAGAGAATCTATATAATAAAGCAATTCTATGGGCATCAACTTTATCATTTTTTACTTTCCTTATTCCAATATTTTTGATAGAATCAGATTGGATGGGGTTTATGATAGAGACCTCAAATCCAGAATCAGAGAGAGAATGGAAAAGGATTTTGTGATAGTGCCCAGTGGATTCTAAGACTACGACAGGCCTAATTGCGAAATCTTTTTCTGCTTTTTGCAATAGAGCAATAACCTTATTAATACTTTTAGATGAATCATGATAAATTTTAATGCGATAACAAACTTCATTATTGGGAGATAAAACACACATCTCACTAAAATTCTTGCCAACATCAATACCGGCAACAGGTGGATAATTCATAATAAAACCTCCTAAAAAGTTATATTTGGATTCAGGAATCCATTCCTTCTCAAATAAGGACACAACCTTGCATGTGACACGAGGAACCAGTGTTAACTGGCCTCAACCAGCCAAATAATGTAATCTTATGAGAATGGATAGATACTCTTTTTTACAGGTAATCGCCAAAGGCGTCCTAGGAGGAATTGCATCAACCCTCCGAATCCATAAATTAATTATACAATATTGTCATGGTTCAGGCCAAATTAAACTGGCTTTATGGCTAAGATAAGAAGCCAAAGAAATGTACTTAATGATTAGAAAAGAAGAACAGATGAAATTTAATGAATTGATAATTATTACAGTGAAAAACTGTAATTTGATTATAACTATATTGTACAAGGTAGGAGTTTAAAGCAATGAAGAGACCAATAATTGGAATATCCATAGGGGATCCGTCAGGTATAGGACCGGAGATAGTTGCAAAGGCATTTAATCAAGAAAAGATATATAAAATATGCAAGCCTTTAGTAATTGGAGACAAAGATACAATGTTACAAGCCATGAAGTTTTGCAACATTCAACTTGCAATAAACGTTATAGCAGAACCGGAGGATGGTAAGTATGTTTATGGTACGATAGATATGATTGATTTAAATAATGTGGATATCAATTTGCTTAAAATCGGGAAAGTTCAAGCAATGAGCGGCAAGTCAGCATTTGAGATCTTAAGAGCAGCAATTTTATTGGCACTTGACAGAAAAATTGATGCCATAGCTACGGCTCCAATAAACAAAGAATCATTAAAGGCTGCAAATATTCCATACATAGGGCATACAGAAATTCTTGAGGATTTAACAAATACAAAAAATCCGCTCACAATGTTTCAGGTTAAAAATCTTAGGGTGTTTTTTTTGACAAGACATGTATCTTTAAGAAAAGCATGCGATACAGTTACTGAAAAAAATGTTTATGAATTTATATTAAGATGCAAGGATGCTCTTGAAATACTTAGGATACATAACCCCAAGATTGCAGTGGCAGGACTAAATCCACACAGCGGGGAAAATGGATTGTTTGGTTATGAAGAGGTTGATGAAATAATACCTGCTATTACAAAGGCAAAGGAACTTGGCATTAATGTAATCGGACCTATACCGGCAGACTCAGTGTTTTATTTAGCGCTAAATGGTGAATACGATGCAGTGCTGTCATTGTATCATGACCAAGGACATATAGCCACAAAAATGGTAGATTTTGAAAGAACTATATCTATTACAAATAATCTACCATTTTTAAGAACATCTGTAGACCATGGAACTGCATTTAATATTGCAGGTACAGGAATGGCCGGAGAATTGAGTATGGTTGAAGCAATTAAGCTTGCAGCTTTGTATGCTCCTTATTTCATGAATCCATCCGGCTTGCCCTCTTTAAAAGAATAGTTTGTTAAAAAGTAGTTTATCAAATCAGTGTCTCTCTTATATGGCACAACAATTTGCTCATTATAAGATTGTTGTGCCTTTTTTCATTAGTCCGCAGGGGTAATTATTTTTCTTTCAACAAATCCCTTATTTCTGTCAGCAGCTCCTCCTGTGTAGGCCCTGCGGGAGCTTCAGGTTCAGGAGCAGGTTCTTCTTGTTTCTTAAGCCTTTCTTTTGATTTGTTTATTAATCGGATAAACAGAAAAATAGATAATG